>MDTG01243269.1_pt1 | contig 28333 bp, 25 predicted proteins | sample 811421 | NCBI WGS metagenome assembly MDTG01 (sample SAMN05326645, study PRJNA326480) | marine metagenome | isolation source: seawater | place: Pacific Ocean: South East | collected 2011
AAATGTTGTTTTTCAGCAGATGTATAGAAATGAAATGATCACAAAAGATCAAAGAGACTCATTATCATCAATTCCCTTAAAAATTGATTATTCACCAGAGTCACACAGAGAAGGACTTGCAACTTACTTTAGAGCATATCTTCAAGAGTTTATGAATAGGTGGTTAAGAGAGAATCCAAAGCCTGATGGCTCAAGATATAACCTCTATAAAGATGGCTTAAGAATTTATACAACTATCGACTCAAGGCTTCAATCTATAGCTGAAGAATCAGTAAATGAGCATATGAAGAATCTTCAATCAGAATTTTTTGCTCAAAACAAAGAATCAGAGGAAAACCCCACACCACCATTTAGAGATTTAAGAGAGGGTCAAGTTGATACCTTAATTAAATTATCAGCAATGAGATCTGAGAGATGGAGAAAGATGAAATTAAGCGGCAAAGATGAAGATGAGATCTGGGATACATTTCAAGTAGAAACTCCTATGAAAATATTTTCATGGAATGGAGAGATTGATACTATAATGAAGCCAATAGATTCAATAAAATATTATAAGTTTTATCTAAGAGCTTCAATGATGTCAATGGAGCCTCAAACAGGACATGTCAAGGCATGGGTTGGAGGAGTTAATTATAAGCATTTTCAATATGACCAGGTTAAACAGGGAAGACGACAAATAGGTTCAACATTCAAGCCTTTCTTATATGCAACAGCAATTGATCAATTAAAACTTTCTCCTTGTTATACAGTTCCTGACGCTTTATATTGTATTGAACCAGGTAAGCATGGTAACATGGATGCGTGGTGTCCTAAAAACTCAAGTGATAAATATGGCCAGACACGAAATTTAAAAAATGCTTTAGCTAATTCAATTAATACAATTAGCGCTAGACTAATGGATCAAGTTGGTCCAAAACCTGTTGTTGCTTTAATGAAAAAAATGGGAATTAATTCCTTTCTTCCAGAAGTTCCGTCAATTGCTTTAGGAACACCAGATATAAGCCTTTATGAGATGGTTGGAGCATATAGCACTTTTGTAAATAAGGGAATATATATTGACCCCATTTTTATTACACGGATTGAAGATAAAAATGGAGTTCCCCTCTATGAGGTCATACCAAACACTATGGATGTTTTAAGCGAAGAAGCGGCATATGTTACGGTAAATTTAATGGAAGGGGTAACTAAATATGGCTCAGGTGGAAGATTAAGACATTCAGGACTGGAAGAAACAAATTATATATACAAGAATTTAGTCACGGGTTACCCATATTCATTTGAGAATGCTATAGCCGGAAAAACAGGAACAACTCAAAATCAAAGTGATGGATGGTTTATGGGAATGGTTCCAAACCTTGTTACAGGAGTATGGGTAGGAGGTGAAGATAGATCAGTTCATTTTGAGGATATAGCTTTTGGTCAAGGAGCAACTATGGCTCTTCCAATATGGGGGAATTATATGAAGAAAGCTTATTTAAATCCTGAACTAGGAATTTCATCTGAAGACTTTCCTATTCCAGAACAGGTTGCAATCCCATTAGATTGTGAAAACTTAAATATTGATAGCTCTGAGAAGAAAAAAGATCTTGAGGAATTAGGATTTTAATCTAAAATTTTTTCATAACAGTGAAAAGGATATTCGCTTTGATTTATAAAGTATACATCATCAAGTTGTATATATTTTCTTGATTTGTAAAACTTATTATTTCTTTCATTCCTACTAAAAGTATCTAACCTTATTGATTTTAAACCACTTTTTCTAGCATACTCTTCTGCAAAATCCATCAAAGTTCTTCCTATTCCTTTTTTTTGAAATTTTGGATCAACAGCCAATCTATGGACGTAAAGATTATTACCATCTTTTGTAAGCCATCTTACATCCTTATATTCTTCATCTTTAGCTAGAGATAACACAACACATCCTAAAATTTTAGAATCATTTTCATATACATATAGATTTTTATTTTCAATATCCTTTTCAAAAATTTCAATACTTGGATAATTCTCGTTCCATTGAAAAATTTTTCTATTTATCATATCTAAAGCACAAGCATTAGCAATTTCTTTTACTCTTTGGAGATCAACAATTTTAGCTAATTTGATTTTAATCACAGAAAATAATATTGTTTAATTTAGATAAATTTTAATTAATTGATAACTAAAAGAATTTTTTGTTTTTTTTTATTAGTAAGTGTTTTTACTATTAAGTCTTCTTTCTCTCAAATTCAAGTAAACCTTGATGTTGATAATGATCTTTATTTTAATAGGGATTTTTATTATTCAAGTGGAATTTTTTTATCCTACTCCTCCACTCTCATAAAAGATGAGTTAACTTTTATTAATCATTTTAAATTAGGACAGTTAATATACACTCCATCTAGAAGATATGAGTCAGACCCAAGTAAATATGACTACCCTTACAGTGGATATTTGTTTTTAGAGGTAACAAAACAAAAGCGAATATCAGAATATTCAAGTTTTACATTAGGAGGAAATATTGGAATTACAGGAGATGCATCATTAGCTAAAGGCATGCAAAACCTATATCATGATTTAGTTTTAGATTTACCAAATTTAGAGTGGAAATCCCAAATGCCACAGGAGTTTCATATTAATGTAATTGCAAATTATTTTAAGGGATTTTATATAGATAATAATATTAATTTCACTACTGAATTTTATTCAAGACTAGGAACTTATCAGCTTATGACTGGCATAAATGCTGGATTATTAATTGGAGATTTAAGCTGGTTTAGTTTTTCAGATAATATTATTAGAAAATCTAATAATGCTTTTTCAATTTATTTAGGAACAAGTCAAGAGTATTATTTTCACGATTATAAATTAGAGGGAAGTTTGTTTAATAATGATGCTAAATTAACAATGCCTTCAAATCATTATCGAAATATTTTAGTTGTCGGTATTCAAAAAAGATTCAATAATTTTCAAGTTCTTTCCACCTTTAATTCTATGTCTAAAGACACTGATATGCAAAGAACTTTGAGACATCCTTTTCTAAAAATAAGCTTAAGTTTTCAATTTTAACTTTTCCTTAAAACAAATCAACGACAAAGTATTATAAGTTTGTATTGTTAAAGAACATGAACGCTCCTAAGTCATTTTTGTCCTTTTTTTAGCTAGGTTAATTTTGAATTTTTGTTAATTGGTTTTATTAGGAGCGTTTTTTTCTTTTAGTCCTATTTTATACATGAAAGGATTGCCAATACCCTCATCCTCAGATGTAATCCAAAAAGTGTTTTTATCAATAATTTTAATTGCCTCAACTTGTGCTCTTTCAAGTGGAATTTTAAATTTTTTAAATTGCTTTTCTGTCAATTTTTCCAGACTAAAGTTTTCAAACAGAATTAAATATTGATTACCTTTTGAATTATAACTAACAAGGGCTAAAAGATTAAGCTCTTCATCATAGTCACCACCAGTAATTAAAGAATTTACATCATATGTAATTTTACTTTCTAGTACTTGCCTCGAATTGTTTTGTTTATCAACTAAGTACAAATCAGTAAAAAAGTTATTCCTGTCTTTAGATAGAATTGCTATTTTATCTTCAATTAAAAAAATTGCCTCAGCATCATATTTATGTTTTGGTCTTGGGAGAAATGTTTCTTGATCTGTGTAGGAAATATCAATTTTTCCAACGATACTAAAATCAGTTATTTTAACTTTTATAATATTTAGATTGTTTCTATTGCCAAAATTATTTCCAATATCAGCAATGAATATGTAATCTTCATCTGCAGTAATATCTTCCCAATCATTATTATAAACTTTCCAAAAAGATTCTTCCTCCAATTTTATAGAGTTTATAATTTCACCATTAAGATTAAAAAAATATAAACTTGGCTCCCCACCTGAATCATTATGAGTCACAAAGGTCTCGTTAAGAATTTCTAATCCAGAGGTTTCATTTATAATTTTTGGTAAAACAATAGTATTAAGTACTACAACAGAATCAAATACTTCGTCATCTTTTTTATTTGAACAACCAAAAATTATTAATAATATTAATAGATAGTACTTTTTCAATAAATTAGACATCTTTGATATTTAATCTTACTGTCTTTAATTGGTTGTTTTGATTTTCAAAAACTGTCCAAATTACAAATACTTCATCATTAATTATCTCTAATTGAGGTACTCCAGTACTCCTTCCGCTATTAATATTAGAAATTGTTATTGGTTCAGAAACTTTTCCATCAATTGAAACTTTTTTTAATCTTAAATATGTCCCATTATCATCACCTTCCATATAACTTATTAATACCTCCCTATCGTTTATAAAAGCAGTGTCTACTCTACCAATAGCATCATGATCATTAATTTTTATAGGTTTTCCAAAAGACGACCCATAAAATTCTGAAAAAGAAAGATTAACCATTGGTTTTCCGTCTGATACAGTGAACCAACTTACTGCAATATTATTTGAATTTGAAACAACCTTAGGACCATTTACAGGACACCCATATATTACCCATCCATCCTTGTGAACTGGTATTGGGGTTTCCCACTTATTGTTTATATTTCGTGTTATATATATATCTCGCACTTCTTCCTTGCTTCTATCTCTGTACACAACTATGGGCCCTTTGTCGCTGTAAGTAATTGATGTTTGACAACAGTCACAAACTGATGAATCTAATTCAGTCTCATTTATAATATCCCCATTATTAGTAATCTCTGCAAATCGAATAGTCATTGGTTTATTATTTCCATTGATATCCTTTTCTAAAGTATATCTTCCATCTAACCAACTAATAAAAAACCCTTCATTATCTTTAGCAGCTATACTTACAAAACCATGTTCAGCTTTCAAGCCATCTGTATTTAATATAAAGTCTTCTTTTATTTTCTCTCCAGATAACTTTCTAAGATTTAAAAACACATCATAAGTATATTTACCAGAAGCAGATTTTTTGAGATAACTAGTAAGAACTTTATCATCACTAATGGCATGGGTAGGGAAATCTGCCCAATTAACAAACCAGTCAGATCCAATTGCTAAAGTTTGTGGATTAGTCCATTTCCCATTTTTAAAGTGTCTTAAATTTAAACTGGAATTCATCTCTTCATTAGTAGAAATCCAAGTTAATGACAAGGAGCCGTTATTGGAAACTAGACTTGGTTGTGCGTTACTATTATCATATTTAAAAGAAATTTCTTCTATTGATACATCTTTGGATGTGCAAGAAAAAATATACAATAAACAAATAATTGCAAAAAGCTTTTTCATATTAAAACATTTTTAATTTATTAATCATTTCTTCAGAATCCCATTCAATTGCTCCAATAATAGTTTCAATGATCTTTCCATTTTCATCGAAAATATATGATGTAGGCATAGAATATATTCCTAGTGTTTCAAATGATTTACTAGACTTTATAAAGTTGAATTCAAATCCCCAGTCATCTTTAAACTTTGATATTTTTGAAACTGTTTCATCAGAAACTAATAAAAAAGTATATCCGTAATTTTCTAATATTTCTTCTGCTCTTTTTAGACCTGGCATTTCTTTTATACATGGCGCACACCATGTAGCCCAATAACTTACTACAATTTTCCCCTCTTGATACTCAGAAAGATTAAAACTATTCTTATTTAAATCAACAAATGAAGTTTTAAGTTTTAATGATTCAAGATCTGATAAATTTTTGCTATTAGAAATTCCTGAGTTACAACTCAACATTAAAAAATAACACAATGTAAAAGCTAGGATTTTTTTCAACATATAATATTTTTTCAATTTACAAAAATTAAGTCAAGGGTTATAGCGGGTTTTTTTCAATTTTTATTCGCTCCTCTTTTTTTCTTACTGGATTTATTGGACCTGTTCCATATATTTTTTCTACTATTATACCTTTCATCACTTACATTTGTTTTCACTACAATTACACCTGCCCCTCCTTCACTTCCGTATTTGTTTGTAGCAGCAAGACCATTAAGCACTTCAACATATTTTACTTGGTTAGCATTTAAAAATGGAGGGTTTTTATACAGTACACCATCAATATCCCATAAAACTTCATCACCGGCAAGAGTCAAAGATTGTCTTCCTCGTAAGGCGATATTTTTATTGCCCATTCTATCGGTTATCTTTCTTGCGCCAGGTACTCTTGTGGCTATAGCATCAATTAATGAAATTGATGATAAAGCTGTTTGTTTCGCCTTTGTCAACTGATCTTGTTGGCCTTCAACTGTGTTAGAAAGGAAAATAATTAAAAATACATGTATATATATCATTCTTAAAAACATAACTAAAGTATTAGAAATTAGAGGTATACAAGATATATTTTTTTTTATTACCTTTACGAGCTAGCTAAAAATTTATGTATAAAATTAAGTCAGATATAAATGAAATTTATTTTCCAGATGGCGTCAGATCTGTCTATATACATGGCAAGAGAATCAAGAAAGAAGATATTCAAATTGAGAGATGTTATAATGAATTACTAAATTCTGATATAGATTGTACAAATCTTCCTGAACACATTAAATATTTACCTAGAAAACAGGCTGCTGTTTATCTTGGATTAAGTGAAAGCACCTTGATCAGGTATCATGAAAAAGGAAAGCTTAAGTGGATAACTAGGAGAAATAGAACCCCAATATATTCCAGGGAACTGCTTGATAAATTTAAGCAAAACAATAACTAAAAATATTAACTTTGACTTTTACTTTAAGTCAAATGCAATTAAAATTTCACCCTGTAGATTTGAAAAAGAAACATCCTCTTCAGATTAGTAGGGGTATCCACAATGAGTCCTCTAACCTTTTTATAGAGTTAATACAGGATGGAATTTCAGGATGGGGTGAATCAGCCCCTGGAATTACAGAAGGGGCAAAAAACATTGATGAAGTTAAGGATCATTTGTTAAGATTAATTGAATCAGGAATTGATAATCTATCAATTTATGAAATTCATCAAAAGTGTAAAGAATTAAAAATACCTGCATGTGCACAAGCAGGAATTGACATCGCTCTGTGGGACTTGAAAGCAAAAAAAGCAAAGATCCCTTTAGTAGAATTGTTAGGATTACCTACACCAAGTTCACCGACCTCATTAACTATTGGCATAAATCATCCTGAAATTATAAAAGAAAGGATTGAAAAAATATTATTAGATAACCAAGTAAAAGCCCTGAAAATCAAATTAGGTTCACCTGAAGGAATAGAATACGATAAAATGATTTATTCTCAAGTAATTGAATCAACAAAAAATTCAAATGTTGCAATTAGGGTTGACGCAAACGGTGGATGGAACCTAGAAGAAGCAACAAATATGATGAAATGGCTAGCTGAAAGAAAAGCAGAGTTTGTTGAGCAACCATTAGTAGAAGGAGATGAAGACAAGTTAAAATTCCTTTTTGAAGGAAGGCCATTACCAATATTCATTGACGAATCATGTAGATTTTCCTCTGATGTAGCAAAAAATTATCAATATGTAGATGGAATAAATTTAAAATTAATGAAATGTGGCGGTATAACAGAAGCATTAAAAATTTTAAGTGTTGCAAAATCTCATGGATTAAAAACTATGATTGGTTGTATGAGTGAATCTTCAGTTAGTATCTCTGCAGGAGCTTCTATAACCGGAATAATTGATTTTATTGATCTTGATTCACATTATAACTTAGACCCAGACCCTGCTTATGGAGCAATAATGAAGCAAGGTATTACAACTATTAACCTAGAGCCTGGACATGGAGGTAAATTAAAATCTGAATACTATGCTTAAACCAAATGATAAAGTTGCAATATGGATGGAGTCAAGTCTTGATGACGATTTTGGTAAAATGGGTATAAGTGCACTAATATATCTTGAAAACGAAATTGTTTGTGTTATTGATTCTGTTTTTTCAGGAAAAAAAGTTTCAGATGTTACAATTGTAAAAAAGGATATTTCAATAGTAGAAAATTTAGATCAGGCAAAGTCTATGGGAGCAAACGTTTTGCTAATGGGTGTTTTGACTTCAGGGGGATATAGGCCAAAATCTTGGGATAATGTATTACAAAAAGCTTTAGAGATGGGAATGTCAATTATTAATGGGTTGCATGATCAAGTATATCCCGACTTCTCTAAGTATTTGATAAATCAAAATCAATGGATTTGGGACACTAGAGTTCCTAAATTTATACCGAAAATAGGGTCAGCAAAAGCCACCAACTTAAAAAATAAAAGAATATTGATGATTGGAACAGATATGGCTGCAGGGAAGATGACTGCGGGTCTTGAACTATTATCTTTTTTAAAAAGTAACAATAAAAGTGTAGGATTTGTTGCAACCGGCCAGGTTGGAATTACAATTACCGGAAATGGAATTCCTTTAGACGCATATAAACTTGACCATGCATGTGGGGCTGTAGAAACTGCAGTTCTTGCACAGAAAGATAAAGATTACATTATAATAGAAGGTCAAGGATCAATACTTCACCCTGGCAGTACTGCAACCTTATCTTTAATGAGAGGTTCATGCCCAACACATATGATTCTTTGTCATATTGCAAGAAATAAAACACTTCGATCAGTGGAGCAAATTAAAATTCCAGATCTGAAAAAATTTATAGAGTTAAATGAAAGTTTAGCATCGGTTGTGGGAACGTATCCTGAAGCTAAGGTGATAGGTATTTCATTAAATACCTCTCAGATGTCTGAGGAAGATGCCAAAAAATTCATGAAAAAAACAGAATTAGAAACAGGATTACCAGCTGTAGATGTAATAAGGTTTGGTGGAGATAAGATGTTTTATAATTTGTTATAGTTACTTACAGTGGTGGTCTGCAGCTCGGGTAGCTATTTGGTTATTTGGTTTCACATTCACTTTGTATCCAAGAGAATTAGCCCATCCTTTAGTTGCTGAAATAAGTTTGTTTGACTTATGATTTTCATCAGAATTATAGTCCATGTCAATTTCAACTTGTACCCTAACTTGTTTAGTTAACCATTCGGCAACATTAATACTATATTCTGCTTCTAACCAAAGTCTTTTCCATATGTCATTTATCGCTGCACAAGATGACTTACTTAATATATAATGTACCCCTCTGGTTCCGAGTCTGTATGCAATCACGCTTGTATAATTTGTTTTTTTCCCAACATTCTGTGAGTCTGATCCAATATGAATTCTCGCATATGGATACTCTTTTAAAATTGAAAGTGTGTGATCAATCGGATCAATATTATTACCTTGAACATCCTTGAATAATCTCATCTTTAAAAATAAATATTATTTGTAAATTACTTATTCAATAGAAACTTAATTTATCAACTAATGAAAAATATTTTATTATTAATTATTTCAGTTTTTACAATTGGAAATTTATATGCTCAAAATGTAAAAAAATTAAAGAAAGAATTACTCACATCAATTGACAAAAAGTCTAATGAATTAATAACACTGAGTGATAACATATGGGAAGCAGCAGAGGTTGCTTTTAGAGAAGATAAATCTGCTGATTATTTAATTAAATATGCTGAGGCAAATGGATTAAATGTTGAAAAAGGTTTAGCAGGCATGCCAACTGCATTTACTGCTACATATGGGGAGGGCAAACCTGTTATCGGGATAGTTGGTGAATTTGACGCTCTGCCTGGGCTTTCTCAAACCAGTGTATCTTATAAGAATGAACTGGTTAAAGGTGGAGCTGGTCATGGGTGTGGTCATAATCTTTTTGGAACAGCAAGCTTAGGTGCAGCTATTGCAATAAAAGAATTAATAGAGAACGGTAGTTTAGAAGGGACGGTCAAATATTTTGGAACACCTGCAGAAGAAAAATTCTTCGGAAAACTTTGGATGATCAGAGAAGGAGTGTTTGATGATGTTGATATATGTATGGACTGGCATCCAGCAGATCATACTGAGGCAAATGTACAACCATCACTAGCACTAGTTGATTTTATGGTTGAATTTACTGGACAATCAGCCCATGCTTCCTCTGATCCATGGAATGCAAGAAGTGCAAATGATGCGTTGGAGTTATATACATCTGGAATAAATGCTTACAGAGAACATGTTAAACCTTCAGTAAGGATGCATTATCATATACAAGACGCTGGACAAGTTGTTAATGTTGTCCCTGACTACTCAAGAATATGGGTAAGAGTAAGAGATATAACAAAGGAAGGTTTGCAGCCTGTTTATGATCAAGTTAGAAAAATGGCAGGAGGTGCTGCAATAATGGCAAATGTTGATCATAAAGTTTCTTTAATTTCAGGGATTCATGATCTACTTCCGAATAGAATAGGTGGTGCTGCGATGCAAAAAAATCTAGAAACTTTAGGAGACATTCAATATACTAAAGAAGAAATAGATTTTGCATTAGATATGCAAAAAAATAATGGAAAACCAATGATTGGTATTGATGGAAAGATAAGACCTTTGCGAGAAACTCTTGAAAGTCCTGGGGGTGGGTCAACCGATGTGGGTGATGTAAGTTATAATGTTCCTGTTGTAAGTCTAGCTGCTACAACAGCTCCTAAAGGTGTGCCGTGGCATTCATGGTCTGTTGTTGCCAGTTCTGGTATGTCGATCGGTCACAAGGGAATGATACATGCAGCAAAAGCACTTGGAATGACTATGATTGATATATTCAAAGATGACAAATTGAGAGAAGAGATTAAAAAGGAATTTGATGAAAGAATTGGTGACTATGAGTATGACCCATATTTAAATCCAGGTCCTCCACCACTAGATTATGTGGATTAAATCCAGGATCTATTTTTCATTTCTTTAGTTACAATTTTAGACAAATATATAATTGCTACCATGTTAGGTATTGCCATCAGCGCAAATGCTATATCAATTAGTCCAATAACAACTTCTACAGTTAAAATTGAAGAAATAATAATTGCAGCTATATAAATATAATTATAATATTTACCTCTCTCAGGTGATGTTAAGAAACCATAGCATTTTACACCATAATATGAATAAGTGAAGAGTGTTGATATTCCAAATATTGAAATCATCATAATTAAGATATAATCTCCAAATCCAAAAAATAGTATTCTAAAGGCCTCAAGCGATAATATAATTCCGTTCAAATCATTTTCGAGATATGCACCACTTATTATTATTATTAAACCAGTTATTGTACATACTAAAATTGTATCTAAAATAGGTCCGAGCATTCCTACCAACCCTTCATCAGTCCCTTTTTGGGTTGTTGATTGACCATGATAAATAGGAGCTAAACCAACCCCGCTTTCACTTGAAAACACGGCTCTTCTGATTCCAATTAAAACTAATCCCCAAAATCCACCTTGAATAGCAGTGTTAAAATTAAAAGCCTCACTAAAAATTAGAACGAAGGTTGAAGGAACAGCATTTGCGTTAGAAATTAATATAAAAAGACCTAAAATAAAATATAACATTACCATTACAGGGACTAAGCCAGATGTAACTTTTACAATGGATTTAAGTCCTCCAAAAATTACAAATGAGGTGAGTATTGTAAAGATTATACCAATAATTAACTTCCAGTTAGTGTCTCCAATATTAACTAAAGCATTTGGGTCTAACACATCTATATATGATTGAGTTAACTGATTGGCAGTAAAAGCAGGGAGGACTCCAATTAGTCCTGCAATTGAAAACCAAACGGCAAGTGGTCTTCCCCATTTTTTAATACCAATGCTCATATAATACATTGGCCCACCAAGATAGTTGCCGTTAGTATCTTTCATCCTTAAACTTATAGCAAGCGAACATGAAAAGAATTTAATTGTACCACCAATGAGAGCTGTAATCCACATCCAAACCAAAACACCTGGTCCACCCTGATGTATTGCAATAGAGACACCGGAGATATTACCAAGACCAACGGTGGCCGCTAATACAGCTGATAAAGCTTGAAATCTTGAAATGCCAACTGCTGAATTGTCTTTTTTTAAAAGTAGCTTAAAACCATGACCGATTTTCAATAAGGGATTAGCTTTTGAAATAACTGTTAAATAAATTCCACCACCAATTATAAGTATTAACATTAACCAGTTTAAGGGTGTAATAATTTGATTTATATAATTTTCAATAATATCAAATAGTTCTAGCATTTTGTAAATTAATGATTAAATTTTGAAAAGAATACTTTCTTTTTTAAATTATAATAAAATAAAAATTATGCAATCAAGACGTGAGTGGTTCAAGTCTTCAATTGGTTTAGGGGGATTAATGATTACACCATCAATTCTAACTGCTGAAGAAATAAAAAAATATAATCCAAGACCCTTTTCAGATGTTGTTAAGTTAAGTTCAAACGAAAATCCATATGGCCCATCTGAAAGAGTAAGAAACGCAATTATCGATTCATTTGTAGATGCTTGTAGATACCCATATGAATACATCTTGGAGTTACAGAAAATATTAGCAAAAAAACATAACGTTAGCCCAGAAAGTATTGTTATAACTGGAGGATCAAATGAAGCACTGAGGGTTACAGGACTCGCAGTAGCAGATCAGGGAGGCAAAATAATTGCTGGTCAACCAACATATCTAGCTTTAATGAAATATGCTGAAGCATGGGGAGCTAAGATAGATTGGGTTCCTGTTGATTCTAATAAGGGTTATGATTTAGGTGAGATTGAAAAAAGAGTTAATAGTAAAACTAAAATGGTTTTTATTGCAAACCCCAATAATCCTACTGGAACTTTGCTTGATAAAACATCTCTTAGTAAATTTTGTGAGAGGGTTGTTGACAAAACTTTAGTCTTTTGTGATGAAGCCTATTATGATTATATCAATGAGCCAAACTACCCTTCAATGGATTATTTAGTGAGAGAAAATAAAGATATTATTATTTCAAGAACATTTTCTAAAGTATATGGTATGGCTGGACTTAGAATTGGTTATTTAGTTTTAAGACGAGAATTAGCAGATAAATTATTTGGTGAATACTCTCCCTATGGAAGAAATAAAATAATGGCTCAGACAAATGTGCTTGCTGTTGCAGCTGCAATTGAGGCATTGAAGGATAGAGATTTTTATGCTTTTTCATTGAAAAAGGCAAATGCGGAAAAAGATAAGATATATAAATTATTAGAACACCTAGAACTTAATTATGTAAAGTCTAGCACAAACTTTGTTTTTTTTGAATCTAAAAAACACATAGAAACTCTTTCGAAAGAAATGCTTAATATGGGCGTTAGGGTAGGTAGACCATTTCCACCATTTTATAATTGGTGTCGAGTCAGTACTGGAACAAGTCAAGAGGTTGACAAATTTATAAACTCAATGTTAGATCTTTATTCTTAGCATCTTAATTTTTTAATTTTTCATCAGAAATTAATGAATAATATATCTCACTATACAGAGAATTTTCTGGATATATTGACATTAACTTTTTTGACATCTCTAAAGCAAGATTATTTTTTCCCAGAAAAATATAGTTTTTCAATAATAATTCCTGGGTCATAAGATCTTTATAGTTTGCCTTTGAAGAAAGATTTAATAAAGAAAGAGATTTGTTATATTCTTTATTTTCAAAGTGATATCTTGAAATATAAGTAGAGAGTGGAACACCATTAGCGGATAAATTTGGAACTAAATAATTAATATTACCTAGCTCATCTTTACTTAAGCTAAAAGTACCTAGATTGTAATCTGAGAATAATTTCTTTTGGATCTTTAATGAATTATGTTCTAGAATAGAGATTGCCATAATAGGAATAACAAGACCTATAAATAAATATGGAGAAACTTTATTCTTTTGTTCACTTTTATGATTGCTTAAGCAGAAAATCATTGATGAAACAAGTATAAAAGGAATAACTTCTTGAGATCTATGTAATGGAAAATTTAAAGAAGAATTTAGTAAAAACAATATAAACGTTATTATTAAAAAACCTCTAAGTTCAGTTTCAATAGCTATAATTTTTTTAATTAGCATAATAAAGAAAAATAAATAACCTGCCACCCCAATTATTCCCAACTCAAAAAATATTTGTAAGAAGTCGTTATGTGTATAATATGGGATTAAAAAATCTTTATTGTTATTTTCTTCATATGGTAATGACTCATATTTCCATGAACCTATTCCATAGCCAAATAATGGTTTTTCAAAAGATAAATTTATTGCTTTTTTGTAAAAATTTAATCTTTGATTTGTTGACTCATCATTGATTAGCTTTTCGGCTCTGAAAGAGTTAAATCTTAAATTACTTTCATTTCCTAGGTTATTAATGTAAAAGTTTAAGGTTATTATTATACCAATTGTAAAGATTGGAGCTATTCTAAATTTTCTATACCAAAAAAAATAAAAAAAATAAATTACAAACAGAGAAATGATGCCAAGCCTGCTTCCAAGTATAATTACTCCAATAATCGACATGAACTCTAGCATTCTTAATATCAATTTGTACCATTTACCCTTGACTTTTTTAATGAGGAAAACAACAAAGGGTAATTTAATTAATATCGAAGAGCTACTTATATTTGGATTTGTAGCAATCCCATTTATTGCTTCAAAAGAATCAAAAAACTGAATGAGTATAACTAGGGTTTCGATAAATATTGAAAATGAAAAAATAGTACATAACGTAATTAATAAATTATTCTTTTTGAAAATATCATAGCTGATAAAGAAAACAATAACAAGTGTTACAATCTTGTAAAAAGCTATAGCACCTTCAACATTATTTTTAGCTATAAAGACCGACAACAATAAATAAAAAAAAAGTAAGCTAGCGTATACAAGATGATTTTTTGATATAACAAACTTGGAATTACCAAGTCTTAGTGAATAAAATACATATATAATAGAGACTAATGAAATAGTAAACCACCTAATAGCATTATTGTCAATTGCTCCAAGTCGAGGCATTAATGTAGCAAACAATATAAAACTTAAAAAGAGGGTTTCTTTAAAATTTTTATCAAAGGTTAAAACCATTATTTAATATTTATTTTTTATAAATAATATATGTCGCTTTTACACCTGTTGCAAGATTCCATCTATTTGTGCCTACAAGTTTTCCTTGATCATCGTACACTATTATTTCTGCAGTATTAGGCCCAGAACTTCCCTGATTTAAGGCTACAAAATCTACAACATTAAAACCACTTTGGAGATCTAATTTAAAACCTTTTGCCTTTTCTGTTAAGAGTATAGCTGGCATTATAATATTTTCATTTACCTCCACCTTAATTAAATCACCATCCGGGTATTCATGATCTCTGAGTATTATGTTCACATATTCTCCATCATTTCTAATTTCCCCAAGAAATTGATCTACCTTGAATTTATTAATATTTTTGTTTGATTCAGCATCTTTTCTATTTAGCCTCGATAGATATAGATCATTCGAGTTTATAAATCTTTCAGGTCTTTTTTTATTTACATTAGCATCTGGAAAAAAGTTTTTTTTGTTTTTATTTTCCAATTTTTTTAAAAATGGATTATCTTTTTTTTTGAAATTTAGAAGTGAGCTTTTTGACTTTGGATCAGGAGAAGACAAGGGTCCTACAGAAGAGTTATTTAAATTATCTTGAGAGTAACTAAATCCAACAAATAACATTGAAAGGGTCAAAAAAACTATATATTTATTATATTGAATCAATCTAAAATTTTATTACTAAGATAAACCATTAACATGCAATTAGAAAACTTAGATTGGCTAATAATATTATCCTTCTTTATAGTATCATTAGTTATTGGAGTAGTTGTTTCAAAAAAATCTGGAAAGGATGTAACCGAATTTTTCCTTTCTGGCAGAAAAATGCCTTGGTGGCTTTTAGGTATCTCAATGGTTGCAACAACCTTTTCTGCTGATACACCAAATTTAGTTACAGATATTGTTAGGACTAATGGAGTTGCAGGTAATTGGGTCTGGTGGGCATTCCTTTTGACAGGGATGTTAACTGTTTTTATATACGCAAAGCTCTGGAGAAGATCAAAAGTTTTAACTGACTTAGAATTTTATGAGTTGAGATATAGTGGTAAAGGAGCAGCTTTTTTAAGAGGTTTTAGGGCATTTTATCTTGGAGCAGTTTTTAATATTTTAATTATGGCCAGTGTATGTTTAGCAGGAATTAAGATAGGAGGAGTCTTATTAGGTCTTAGTCCAGTTGAGACTCTTTTAGTTTCGTGTGCTATAACTGTTTTATATAGTTCCATAGGTGGTTTAAGGGGTATTATAATTACAGATTTTTTTCAATTTATTTTAGCAATGGTTGCTACTTTTTGGGCTGCTTATGAGATAGTAAATTTACCTGAGATACAAGGATTGACAAACTTATTAAATCATCCAGATGTAATTCCAAAATTAAATTTAATACCAGATTTAGCAGACACTAATTTATTTATTGCAGTATTCATAATACCTCTAGCCGTTCAATGGTGGGCAGTTTGGTATCCCGGAGCTGAACCTGGTGGAGGAGGATACGTTGCTCAAAGAATGTTATCTGCAAAGGATGAAAAAAATGCAATATGGGCTACACTCCTTTTTAATTTTATGCACTATGCTGTAAGGCCTTGGCCATGGATTTTAATAGCTCTTGCATCTATTGTAGTCTTTCCAAATATTGAATCATTACAAGAGGCCTTTCCAAATACTATTGTTGGAAATGACCTTGCATATCCAGCAATGATTTCTTTTCTACCATCGGGCTTGCTAGGCCTTTTAGTAGCTTCCTTAATAGCAGCATTTATGTCAACTATTTCAACTCATTTAAACTGGGGATCTTCATATTTGGTACATGACTTTTACAGAAGATTTATAGTTACAAACAAATCAGAAAAACATTATGTCTTTATTGGGAGAGTATTTACTGTTTTATTGATGCTGGTATCTGCTTTTTTTGCCCTTTATCTTAATAATTCACTTCAAGCATTTGGTATAATCCTCCAAATTGGAGCTGGTACAGGCTTGATATTTATATTGAGATGGTTTTGGTATAGAATAAATATCTACAGTGAATTAACAGCTATGATAGTTTCTTTTTTAGTTGCACTAACCTTTGAATTTGCAATACCAAATAATTTCTCTGTTGAGCAAAAACTAATTATAGGGATTTCAATAACAACAGTTTCATGGTTGATTATTACTTTAATAACACCACCCGCAAAAGTTGCAACACTTCAAAATTTTTATAAAAAAATTCAGCCCGGTGGTCCTGGCTGGAAAAAGATTATCGAAATCTCGGAATCTAAGGGGATTAAAATAACTGGCAAAAAAGAAAAATGGGATGTCCCTACAGGTATTTTATGTATGCTGTTTGGTAGTATTTCTATTTACAGTATTCTTTTTGCCATAGGATACATATTATATTCAAAAATATTGTTAGCATCTATTTTTATATCAATTGCAATTATATCACTTTATATTTTATTTAGATTGTGGAAAAGACTTTCAAATGATTGATAAATTGACTTATGAATGAAATAATATTAATGCAAAGGCTATATATATACCGAATATCCCAATTTAGATGTTCCAATTAAGTACTTTGAATGTCTCTGTGGCGTTAGGTTAAGTTTTCGAATAAGTTCTGAAACATATCTTTTCATTTTAATTGAAAACTTAATTTCAAGAATATAATTCCTATACTCTTTTTTTTTGAAATAATTTATTTTTTTGTAAGAGGCAATATCTCTAAAGTTAATATTACTATCTAGTGTTATTCTAACACCAGATTTCTGAAGATACTTTCTATTATAATTAACTAAAAGTATTGGATGGTAATATTCACTATTTATTATGGTATCTGAATAATTTTTTCTTATAAAATCAAAAACCATTTTGGTAATTACTCCTGAATTTTTATGGATTAATTCCTTAGTAGATAAGTTTTTTATAATAAATTTATCTTTACTACCAACTCTTCCACTTCTCTTTTTTACTTCTAAAATGGGGTTATTGAATTCTGTATCTTTTGAATACCACCTTAATCTAATTTTTTTTCTTTTTGATAATCCTGACAGATTATCCTTGATACCATTAAATGAATAGTTGTCAAAATAAATACTATTAACCTCACGATCAGGATAGCTATTTAAAAACCCATTTATTCCTGCAAAATTCTTGAACTCGAATAACATATTTTCATTCATTATAAATTTTAGCTCATACCTTCTCATCACTGTTTTTTCATTATTTCGTTTTCATATAATTCATCTATATTGATTAACTCTTCTTTTATTAAATTACCATTGATTTCCATAGCGGTTTCAACCTGTCTCAAAAAAGCACTTTTTTTATTGTCTGTAATTATATTTTTACCATAAAATTCAGGTTGACTATAAAAATCTTTTTTTCTGTAAGACATTATAGCTTTTAAAATAAAGTTCTGTATATCTACATTTTTTGCGTTGGTTATACTTCCATCTTTTGAAGCTATCCCTACTCCGACATTTGAAATTTGAAGATTTTCTAAAGATATATTACTTGCCTCTCCAGATGATACGGCTTTATCTCTTATGTTAATAAATTTACTATCATTTATTACAACAACACTACCTGAGAAATCAATTGCATCTCCATTTATATTTTTAAATAAAGAGCTTTCTATAGATCCATTTGAAAAGTCACTGTCAAATGCATCAGAAATTGCATTGTCAAACTCAACATTTTTAAAATTAAAGTTAGATTTAACAATATTCAATGCATCCTCAGCAGTTGAATTTATAAATTTAGAATTTAATATATCAACATCGGATTTATAAAAGTTAACTCCTCCAGTTAAACTTAGTAGACCATCATTAAGAAATGTGACATTGCTTATTACTACATTTTCAAAAATCGATTTTGAATCAGCCTCAAAAACATACAAGCCCTTCCAACTTTTTTTTAAGGGTTTTAGAATTACTTCATTTCCTTTGGAGCCAATTAATCTAGCACTACCTTTGATGATCATATAGGCATTCTCGTCAAACCTAAGTGAAGTATTTTCATTGATTTCTAAATTTCCATCAATAACAATGGGCTCATAAATATTCCAATCACCATTCACAACTCGATAACTATTATTACTAACTTTTTTAATAAAATTATAATTTCTCATATCAGATTTATTAAGTAGTGGATTGTTAATACTATTTATTAAATGAGTATAATCAAGTGTATATGATCTGACATTATTATTATGCTGAGTTTCTATAGAAATTCTGTTATCAAAAATGCCAATTAAATCAGTAGATAAAATTGTAGGGGAATAATTATTTTTTGCAGAAACATATTTAATATTTTGAAAGTCTTGAATATTAGTACCATCAATTTTTATACTTTTAATAGCAATATCTTCATTTATTAGGTTATATATATGAATTTCCCCATTTTCAAAATGTCTTGCATAAATATGATCAAGAAGTTCCTCAGATTGCTCTTTTGAAATTGAAATATCACTATCAAAAGATTTTTCCTGAAAACCAATGTATTTATTAAGATTATTAGGTATTTTTTCCAAGTTTTCTATTAAAATGTCAGTTTTGATTTTTTCATCAAGAGGAAAAAAACTTTGCCAATAGTCCATAGATTCTTGAGAATTCTTTAATATGTCTTTAACAAGATTATAATTCTTATTAAAATTGTCTTTAAAAAGACTACTACTAATAAGACTATTATAGAAGGTAGGTATATTCAATTTATAATTTAATTCACTAAAAAAGGGTTGATCTTTTGTTATTGGCTCAAGTCTCAAAGAATAAGGATTAAAATAATATTTTGAATTTGTTGGAGCTAGTGCATGCATACTATTCCATGATAAAGCAAGTAATAATGACTTTGTAAAACTATCATTATCGTATAGATCACTATTATCCTTCAAGTTTTCCTTTGCTATATAGCTATACCATCTTCTGTATATATCTTCGTCTAAATAATCTTGACTTCCATATGCAACAATATGAAACCTTTCATCTGAGAGATTATACTCATGGTAATAATTTTTGGACATTTTTGAATATTTCCAATGCTGATTATTTTCAAATTTTAAAACTAAGGATTCTTTTAATCCTTGTCTTTCTAGAAATTCTTTTGATATATGTTCTTCAATATTCATTTTCCCCCATTTTTCTCCATTAACATAGACATCTACATAACTATGCTTACTTGTAATATTGCCCATACCACTTTGCATATCTTGAAATAATTGATCATAGGGATGTTGTCTTGCAGATGGTTTATGTAAGGAGAATTTTTTTAAACCCATTATTGAAGAATTCCCCTTTAAACTTATTCTTAAGCTTATTTTGTTTAAGCTTCTCCAGTGATCATTAAGATCACCTTTTAATCTCACTTTTGAATCAAATTCCTTATTATTAAATTTAATTTTTGCATTTACTTCTCTAAAATCAAAACCTACACCATTCTTTACGGCATTTGCTCTATCTTCAAGTAATGTTAGATAATTTTTGAATTTAATATTAATTTCAATTTTCTCAAATTCATTACTATTTTCTGACCCAAAAAGAATATTATAAGCAACAATAGGTAGCTTATTTATGGCATTAGGATAATTGCTTAAGTTACTTAAACTACCATCTCCAAAATAAGTGTGAATAGAGGAAAACCCTGTATCGTAGGTCAATAGCTTATCATACAGAGATAAGTACATGTTTTTATAATATTGTTTGCCAACTGGTATTGATAAAATTAATAGAGCAATTAAAGCTGAAATTATAAAATATGATTTTTTATGTTTTTTGTAAATCATAGGCTTAAAGAGGATCTTTTACCAATTTGTTTTTGATTCAAATAAAGATACAGTCAGATCCTTATTGTTAATTTTAAGATCCTTTATTAAATCGTCAATATTTGTTTCTACTAATGGCGTAACTAATAATACTCCTGTTTGTTGATCATCCCCACTATCAAGCCTAATTAATTTAACTGTTTCACAATTTTTACTAAGTGATTCTATGATTTCATTAAGACCTTTACTTCCTTTTATTTTCCAATCTATGACAATAGTATATTCATTGTTGCTATGAATTCTTTTTTTAACAAGGAAAAGATATATAATTGCTAGTATAATTGAGACAATTAAAGTAGTAATTAATGTGAAGCCAGCTCCATAACCAAGTCCAACTGCAATAGCAAGAAATAAATAAACTAATTCTTCAGGTTCTTTTATTGGTGTTCTAAACCTTACAATTGATAAAGCTCCCACGAGTCCAAGCGATAGAGCTAAAGAAGATTTTACTACAACTATTATCAAAAAAACAACACATGACAGGATTGGCATAACAGATCCAATATGATTTTTTCCTGTTAATGAAAATGAATGCCTTATATAGAATGATCTAATAACAAAGGACATCAAAATACAAAAACCTAGATTAAATAAAGTTGTTATAAGGTTTAATGGCTCTAATCCAATGCCAAGCGCATCTTGAATTTGAATAATATCTTCCATAAGAATTAATTTTTTTTTTCAAATTTATATATTTTTTTAAGTGATAATCCAATTTTTGTTAATGTCTATTACTATTAATTAGTTTATCCTATAATCATTCCTACAAAAGTTGCAGACAAAAGTGAAACAAGAGTACCTCCAATCATTGCTTTGAAACCCAGTTCAGTTAATAACTTAGACTTACTTGGAGCTAGTATTCCGATTCCACCTATTTGTATTCCAATTGAAGCAAAATTTGCAAATCCACAAAGCATAATAGTTGCCATAATTACAGACTTTTGATAGGTCAGATGAATTGCACTGCTTATATCTTTTAAACTAGCTAATTCAATATATGCAACAAATTCACTGGCAGCAAGTTTTACACCTAGAAGTTGTCCCATAAGTGTTATATCCTCTGAAGCAATTCCAATTAGCCACATTAAAGGTGCAAATAAATACCCTAATACTAATTCAAGTGAAAAAGAGTCATAGATGGTATTTTGCTGAATCCAAACATTTAATCCAAAAAGCTCTGCTAATTGAAAGAAAACACCATTTACAAGTGCAATAAGAGCAAGAAATACAAGTAGCATTGCCCCAACATTAACAGCCATTTTTATTCCATCTCGTGTTCCATTTGTTATCGCAGATAGTAAATTTGTACCTGTAATTTCAGTACTTATTTCAACCACTTTATTTACCTCTTCAGTTTGTGGGAACATTATTTTTGAAATAACAATTGCACCAGGTGCAGCCATCACAGATGCAATAATTAAATTTTTAGCTACTTCTATTCTTTGAATAGGGTCATCACCTCCAAGAAAGCCTATGTATGCAGCAAGAACACTGCCTGCTACAGTTGCCATTCCACCAGTCATTAAAAGAAAATATTCTGATCTGTTCATCTTATCAAGGTAACCCTTTACCAAAAGAGGGGCTTCAGTTTGTCCTAAAAAAATATTACCTGCCACTGCAAGGCTTTCTTGACCAGATATATTTAAAAGCTTTGTAAGTAACCATGCTAAACCAGTAACTATTCTTTGAATAATACGATAATAATACAAAACTGAGGTAAGGGCTGAGAAGAAAATTATAACAGGTAAAACTTGAAAGACAAATATTTCTCCATATTTGGAGGAGTCTGCAAGTTCGCCAAAAAGAATTTTAGATCCTTGATTTGTGAAAGTAACGATAGCTAAAAAACCTTGACCAATTTTTTCAAAAATCATCCTAACAAAATCAACTTTTAAAACAGCAATTGCAATTAAAAACTGACTTGAAATACCAATTATGATAGTTTTCCAATCAATTTTACTTTTATTATTACTCAAAAAATATGCAATCAATATTATAGAACTTAAACCAATTATCCCTCTTAAGATTGATATTATCGAAATTCCTTCATGTGGAATTAATTCCATTAAAAAAGTTTTACTAAAAATAATAAATATTATTAGCTTTGACTTCGATTTTAGTTTATATATGAAATACGATACAAATACATTATTTGCATTTCTTTTAATTCTAGTTTCCTGCGGAGGATCAAAGTCTGATTTTAAGGACCCAGATATGTCAAATTTATATTCATTTAATAATGAACTTGTTTGGAGTGATGAATTCGACGAAAATGGATCTGTCTCCCTAGATAATTGGAATATTGAAACTATTCCCCCCAACAATGGAAGTTGGTACAATGGAGAATTTCAGTTTTATACAGATAAACCAGACAATGTCATAATAGAAGATGGAGTTCTAAAAATTACTGCAAAAAAAGAAAACTTTAATGGAAAAGAATATACTTCAGCAAGATTAAACTCAATGGATAAATTTGAGTTCACCTATGGAAGAGTTGATGTTAGAGCAAAAATACCATATGGAGAAGGTTTGTGGCCAGCAATTTGGCTTCTTGGTGCAAATGAGTTGGAGGTAGGCTGGCCAATGTGTGGAGAAATGGATATACTTGAGCATGGAGATTGGCTAAAGGATTCCACTATTAATAACCAAGGTTTAATCTCCTCAGCAGTTCACTACCATGAATCTTATCATTTACCTCAATATGAAAATCTTCCGAATTCTATATTTGGACCTAATCCCAATGGTCATTTTATTAGAGGCGAAACAATACTTGACAAACCATATGATGATTTCCATATATTTTCAATTCAGTGGTCTCCTGAAAAAATTGAATTTTTTGTAGATGAGAAAAAGTATCATGAATTTCCAGTACTTACCTCAAAAGGTCCTTTTAACAAACCTTTTTTTATTTTACTTAATTTGGCTGTTGGTGGACACTTTACGGATTATTATATTGACCCAAGTTTTACTGAATCAACTTTTGAAATTGACTATGTTAGGGGATATCAATAAATTTTTTCTATTATTCTTTCCACTATTTATTTATGCTAATCTTCAAGATTCAATTCAAAGCATAGATTTAGAGAACGTGACAGTAAAGTCAATTAAAATTAATACAACTAAAAAACAAACTCCTTTATCAGTTACTCTAAAAAAATTCGAAAATGACAAAAATTTTAATTCTCAGTCTTCATTTTCAGATTTTATAAAAAACGTACCAGGTGTTTTCACAACTTCTTCATACAATTTTTCTCAAGATTTAAGGATTTCAATTAGAGGTTTTGGAGCAAGATCTGCATTTGGTATAAGAGGTATAAAATTAATTATTGACGGAATTCCAGAGACAACACCTGATGGTCAAAGTCAACTAGATAATCTACCACTAGGATTAATTTCTAATATTGAGGTTTTAAGAGGGCCAAATGCTAATTTATATGGTAATTCATCAGGAGGAGTAATTAGTATTAACACTATTTCTGAAACCAATAAAAATTTCTACACAACATCAGGTATATTTGGAGCATATCAATATCAGTCTCTTCAAAGAACAAGAATTTTAGATTGGAAGAGTTCAAAACTAATATTTCATTATGACAAAAGAAAATCTAATGGCTATAGAGATCAAAGTGGATACAAATCATCCATTTTAAATTTGAAATATATTGACAGCTTAAATAAAAAAAATAAAATTGTTTGGCAATTAAATTATACAAATAGTCCATATGCTTTTGATTCTGGTGGCCTTAATTTAAGTGAGGTTGAAAATGATCGAAGACAAGCAAGAAAAAATAATGTTGATTACGACACTTACGAAAGAGTTAAGCACATAAAAACTGGATTTTCTTGGAATCATAAAAAAAGCAATAACTCATCTTTTGACACTTATGTATTTTACCAAAAGAGAGACTTCTATTCAAAGCTACCATTTAATTTTGGAGGTATTATATCTATAGACAGAGATTATTATGGACTTGGTTCAAAATACACAAAAAATAAAAATTTTGAGAATAGAAAAAGAACCTTTGTTTTAGGAATTGATCATCTTGACCAGTCGGATCATAGAAAAAGATTTAAAAATAATTTTGGTATGGAAGAAGGATTAACCCTTGATCAAATAGAGAATTTTAAGACAACGGGTTTATATCTTGTCAATCAAACTACATTTAATTCAGGGTTTCTTTTTAGATATGGTGTACGATATGATTTAAACTCTATCGGAATTGACACAAATAATAATGTAAATCTTGATAAGTTAAATCCCTCCTTAGGTCTATCTTACAGAATTAATTCCTCAGATAACGTTTTTTTCTCTTTTGGAACAAGTTTTGAAACACCTACACTAAACGAACTTTCAAACAATCCAGACGGAAGTGGGTTTAATAAAGAGCTGAAATCAAATAATTCTGAAAATTATGAGATAGGGTGGAGAAAATCACTACCAAATTTTGTTTTTGAGGCTGTCGCTTATATATCCAATTCAGACAATGAAATTCTTCCCTACGAAATTGAGTCATTTCCTGGTAAAAACTTTTACAGAAATGTTGGATCAACGTCAAGAAAAGGCTTTGAACTAAACTCATCATTTTTTATAGAAGAGGGTACACTTTCAGTTAGCTATACATATAGTAGAAACAGGTTTAAAGATTTTAGAATTAATAATATTAATCTGGCAGAAAATATAATTCCTGGTATTCCAAGTCAAATGCTGGATATTGAATTTTTATTCAAATTGTCTAGAAAAAGTATGTTAATACTTTCAAACAATTTAATCGGTGAACGTTATGCAGATAACCTCAACGAAACTTTAGTTAATTCTTACAATGTATTTAATTTTAAGTATTCAAAAGAGATTTTAAAGAATAGTCAATTTTTTGTTGGAGCTAATAATTTATTTGATCAAAACTTTTACGATAATATTAGAATAAATGCATTTGGCAAAAGATATTATGAGCCAGCTCCAAAAAGAAATTTCTATTTTGGTATTAATTTTTCACTTTGATTAGAATATTAAAAGTATTATCTGTATTGTTTACCTCTATCTCATTGAATGCTCAATCAGAGTACATATATATACTTGGAAATACTCAAGATGCTGGAATGCCCCATATAGGATGTCAACATAAATTTTGTCTAAATAATTTTAACACTTATGAGGAATATTTTGTGACGTCAATTGCAGTTGTTGATTCCGATATAAAAAAGTACATTCTTTTTGAAGCAACACCTGATATAACTTATCAGCTGAACCATATAAAAGATAAAATTTTTGATAAATTCATACTTCCAGAATCTCTTTATATTACACATGCTCATATTGGGCATTATTCTGGATTAATGTATTTTGGCAGAGAAGCTTTAGGAGCAAAAAGTGTTTTGGTTAAGGTTTTGCCAAAAATGAGTCAATTTTTGAAGGAAAATGGACCATGGAGTCAATTGGTAGAACTAAATAATATTAAAATTCAAGAAACTAACTTTGGTAAAACTAATAATGAACTAAGCAACATAAGTGTAATACCTGTAAAAGTTCCACACAGAGACGAGTATTCTGAGACAGCGGGCTATATCATTAGTGGAAAAAACAAAAAAGCATTGTTTATACCAGATATAGATAAATGGGAAAAATGGGATAAAGATTTAACAAAACTTGTTGAAGAATTTGATTTTTTACTACTGGACGCAACCTTCTATGAATCTGAGGAGATCAATAGAGATATAGGAGAAATACCCCACCCACTTGTAAAAGAGACAATCAAACTTTTAGATAATTTAGGTCATGAGATAAAAAGAAAGATTTATTTTATTCACATGAATCATACTAATCCAATGCTCAATCCAGACAGCAAGATATCAAAAGAAGTAATTAGCAGGGGGTTTAATATTGCTAGGCTTGGACAGAAGCTTTATTTATAGATCATTTGACTGAAGTTTAGCAGCTATTGCTTGAACCTCATCAAGAACTCTAAGTAAGTTTCCACCCCATAATTTTTTAATTTCCAGTTCACTATATCCTCTATTTCTAAGAGCAGCTGTTACATTCATTGTTTCTGATGCATCTTCCCAACCTACAATTCCTCCACCACCGTCAAAGTCAGAACTAATTCCCACATGGTCGATACCAATTTTTCCTACCATATAATCAATATGGTCCATGAAATCGTCCATATTTGGTGGAGGATCCTTACGATCAGTTAAAAATGAACCAAGAGCTGTTGTCTGAACAACACCCCTATTTTCCTTAACCAAATTTAATTGTTCATCATCCAGGTTCCTCGGATGATCTCTAAGTGCTCTGGCTGAGGAGTGAGATGCTATTACAGGAGCTTTACTAAGTTTTATCATTTGCTCTATCGCCTCTTTTGATGGATGAGATATATCAATCATCAATCCATAATAGTTTAATAGCCCGACAACCTCTTTTCCAAGATCGCTCAAACCATTATGAAGTGAAGTACCATCAAACTCTCCTGTATTTGAATCAGAAAACTGACTATGACCATTGTGTGATAGTGAGACATACCTTGCTCCTCTTTCCCAAAATTTTCTGACATTAGACGTATCAAGGCCCATTGGATATGCATTTTCAACGCCAATCATGGCTACTTTTTTGCCTTTAGCATGTATTCTCTTAACATCATCAGAATTTAAGGCTAATTCGATTTGATTCGGTGCATACTTATTGACAAGCCGATCAATTGCATCGAACTTATCTATTGCATTCTTCATTCCAGCTTCGTACCCTTCATCATTAAGGTCTCCTTGAGCAGTATATACAACAAACCATGCTACATCAAGTCCTCCAGCAATCATGTTTGGGAGGTTTACTTGTGAATCTGTATTCATTGTATAATTTAAAGAATCCGTGAAGTTTATAATATCAATGTCAGCATGAGTATCTATTGTTATTATTCCAGATTTATTTTCATAATCACATGAGCCTAAAGCCAATAAGATTAAAAGACCAAATATTTTCGTTATTTTATTCATTAGTATTCTCTTTTTTTTGTTAAGATGCCAAAATTGTTGTAATAATGTATTTCTGCTATTTCTCCACTTTCATCATAAAATTTAAATTTACCAACATAAAGTCCATTTTTAAACTGACCTAAAATAGCAATTTCTCCATTGTTGTGTAATTTAACAAATTCACCATTTATCTCACCATTACTCTTAAACCCAAGATACTCAACTTTACCGTCAGGGTAATACCCAATATTAATTCCATCTTCAACTCCTTGTTTGTATGTTACCAACTTTATCTTTTTTACAAACTCTGCGTCGTATTCAAGACATGATCCTTCAAATAGAGACCCTTTCATAATAAGCTTACCTTCGACTTCTAACAATGATTTGCATACAATATGATCTTTAGATTCATACTCTTCTATTATACTCTTGTAGTCTATAGTTTGACTGCAGCTTACAATTAGAGATATTATTATAAAAATGTTAATAAAATGTAAATTATTTATTTTCATAACTGTCTGTTTGTTAGTGTTTTATATAAAAAATATATTCTTTGGCACAGTATTTGCTTATGTGTGTGTGTACATTTAATATGTAACATGAACGTTCATATGAAAAATACAAACTTTAAATATAAATTAAATTTTAAAACAATGAAAAAAGGATTATT
>MDTG01345376.1_pt1 | contig 28327 bp, 28 predicted proteins | sample 811421 | NCBI WGS metagenome assembly MDTG01 (sample SAMN05326645, study PRJNA326480) | marine metagenome | isolation source: seawater | place: Pacific Ocean: South East | collected 2011
AGCTATAATAGGTCTCATTCAAATGAAAAAAATTGGTTGGGTTAATTGGGTATTTATAATTTGTAGCATCATAGTTGCTATTTGCTTAATTAATATTAATTCCAATAAATAAAAAACCCCTACTTTCGAAGGGGCTGAAGACAACCTAATAAGAAAATTAAGTTGTTAATTATTCAACTCTAACGTTTATAGCGCTTGGCCCTTTTTCTGTAGATTCCAAATCGAAACTAACTTTGTCTCCATCTGAAATATTGTCAATAAGATTGTTAGCGTGAACAAACACGTCTTTTTCGCCAGAATCTGGCGTTATAAAACCAAATCCTTTTGATCGGTTAAAAAATTTAACTGTTCCTAAACTCATAATTTTTTTTAGATTAGCAACAAATATAATAATACTTGGAAAAGGAAGTTCTATAAATCTAAATATATAATAAAACTAATTTCTTGAGGGCTAAGGTTAACCTAAAGAGAATGGTATCCAATTAGCTACTTATTATTAAAATGTTATCCCCAAACCAAGTTGTACTATAAATACTGCTTAAGCCGTTTTCATTTAGTGATTGAAATAAGGGTATTCTACCACAGACAAAAGTATTCTTAAACTTAGCCTTTCTGGTCTCTTTAACAGCTGATGCAACTATCTCCGCTCTTATATCATTGTACTAATGCGCTCCACTACATAAAGTTACTGTTTTGTGCTATAGAAGGCACTGCTCTATTTTTATTAATTCTAATTCCAAATTATTGTAAATCAATTGTTTATATTTTTTTTATATTAAATTTGCTAAAAATTAATGATATGAAAAATTTAAATTTAAGTAACAGCTGCGTTAATTGTGATAATCTTGTTTTTACTGCAATGACGTGTGGGGTTCATAAAATTGATGTAAGCGAAAAATATACTTGTAGTGAGTTTCAAGAAACTACTTCAGAAGCATAAAACTGCTTTTCATTTTCATCACTGATATCATATAGCTAACCATTGCAGTAACGTATTAAATTCAATGGACAGAATATTACGCTATTCCTTGCTTTTAACTAGCCTTTTTTATTATTTATTTTTTGGAATTTATATAAAGAAGGAAAATCCCAACAATTATTAAACAGATTATCATTACCGAGTTAACCCAGTTAATTTTTTTATTTAATCAAGGTAAAAATACCCTACCGAAGGAGGGCAAACTATCAGTTAACTAAAAACGCCTCTATGATTCACTAAGAATGAGAATTTAATATAATTACAAAACAAGTCTAGGAACAAAAACCCCCCACCACACATAAGTATAGTGAGAGGTCAAATCAAACAATTATTAACTAACCAAATCTTTATTATAACCCGCTTTAAAAATTAAATACCCTACCAATAAAAAATGAACCCTCACTTTCGTGAGGGTTCATTTTCAAAACAAACTAAACTAATTCTAAAACAAAAAATCCTTAACTACTTATTTAAACTAGCCGATGACAATAATATTTTATTAAGACGTCACAAATATTTGTTAAATAATAATCCCCTCATATGGATTTAAAGCGAATTTTTGGATCAAAGACTTTTCTTAGAACCCAAAATCAGTTTATTTATTAATTTTCTTTATTGTAAAACTTTTTTAATATGTCCAATTAGGAAGGACACATCCCATTGTTCTAGTTAGAGAAATACTAGTCTATGATTCCTTGTTATAATTCAGCTTCTTTTGTCTTAAACAAATCAGCCCATCAAGGGGATATTGATTTATCAGTTTTTCCAGAATTTATATCTTGTCGTATCAAACTAAATAATGAAAAAGCTAATACTTCTTTTAATTATATTTCCACTGTTATCTTTTGGGCAAGGTGAAATAGCTGATTGGCCTCCAGAAATTTTAAGCGATCAAACTTATGCTTACAAAGAAATTGATGGAACGGTTCTTAATTTATGGGTGTTTAACCCTCCTAAGCATGAAATTAATTCGCCTAAACCTGCAATTATCTTTTTCTTTGGTGGGGGTTGGCGAGGTGGTACACCTAAGCAATTTGAAGAGCATTCTAAGTATTTAAGTGCAAGAGGAATTGTTTCTATACTTGCTGATTACAGAGTTTCATCTCGAAATAAAACCAAAGCAATATATTGCTTAAAGGATGCTAAATCTGCTATCCGATGGGTTAGAAAAAATGCGAAAAAATTAGGGGTTAATCCAAAAAAAATAATTTCGAGTGGTGGATCAGCAGGAGGACATTTAGCTGCTGCAACAGGAACAATTAAAATGTTCGATGATGAAAGTGAGGATCAAAATATTAGCTCAAAACCTAATGCTATGGTACTTTTTAATCCTGTGGTAATTACTGCGCCTGTTAAGGAAAATAAACTAGAAAATGGATTTGGGAATTTCATTAATCCTAGTATGACCAAAAGAAATATGGAAGTTATAGGTGTTAACCCACTTCTTTTCTCACCATATCATTATATCAATAAAGGAACACCTCCTACATTGATTTTCCACGGAGAAAGCGATACTACTGTTAATCCTCAAATGGTGATTTTGTTTAATTCTAAAATGAAAAAGTTTGGAAACTTGTGCAAGTTATATTTGTATCAAGGAGAGAAACATGGATTTTTTAACTATGGTAGAAAATTAAACGGGGCGTTTATTGATAGCATCAATAAAATGGATAAATTTTTAGTCGAGATTGGATATATATCAGCTCCAGCTAAATCCAAATTAAAACAGTAATTAATTTTAAAAATTGATATTATGATTGAATGGCACAAAAGACTAATGGAAAAGTATATGGAAAGCTTTGGTTTAAATAATTACCAAGTTGCCTGGATTTCTTTCTTTAAAGGAATTGTTATTACGGTTTTAGTGTACGAATTTCTGATGAGCTAAAATTACTTCAGTTGAATTAAGTACCCTACTATTTGAACTTTTAAAAACAATAGTCCAAATCAAATCTTAGGTGACTACTATCCTTATTAAGTGGTTTTTATCAATCCAAAATGAGATTAGTAATTTTTAATTCAACTCGGTTATATCCCTCTTAGTTCGGTCAGGTAATTTAATTACTTCTTCGATAAAAGTTTTTTATATATTCAACCCGAATAACAGTCAATACAATGAAAAATCTAATTATAATTTTACTTTTATTTCCATTAGTTTCTTTTGGTCAAGTTGAAAAAGAGAGAATCCTTTTTATTGGGAATAGTTTTACTTTTTATTGGAATATGCCTAGAATGGTTGAAAAAATGTCAGAACACTATGATTTAAATTGGGATGTTGATCAATCAACTCTTGGGGGTGCTTATCTAGAACAACACTGGGAAGGAGAGCGTAAACTTCTAACGCGCAAGCTTTTATCAAATGGGGACTATAATCACATAATTTTACAAGATCACAGTACTAATCCTGTTTTAAATCCAGAAAACAGCCGAACTTTTTTAAAAAAATTTGTCAATTTATCTTTAAAAAATAATCCGAAATGGTATTTCTATAGTACCTGGATGTATCCCTATTTAAGACAAAAATCAGATCATTTGTTACCCATTAATAAGTTTTACAAAAAACTACAAACTGAAATTGGACATAATGTGTTTGAAGTTGGAAAGGTTTTTGAATTATTCAGCATTAAACACCCCGAGATTAATTTATTAAATGATGACTACAAACACCCTTCACCTCAGGGCAGCTATTTAATTGCTTGTGTAATTTTTACTCAACTAAGTGATGAAAGTCCAATTGGGCTTCCTTCAAGGTTTTTGGATAATGATCAAAATGCGAAACAAGTTATTTATTATAATATTGTCAATAGTAAAACAGCTAAAAAAATACAAGAATTTGTTGCTGATTATTTTATTAAATAATTTTTTAAGTTATTTAAAAAAAGTTTCATTTTTGCCCAATTTATTGAGTTTACTTGCCCTTAAATGAGTAAATCTTTTGAATAAATTACCATTGAATTAGAAACAAACAATAAAACTAAAGTTGTTTTATTTAAGCTAATGGATTTTTGATTTTGAGTGAATCCATTTCAAAAAATATTTTTCAACAAATGCATTATTCCAACTGTCATGCTCAACATTTTCATATAAAGTCATTTTAGGACTGCCGCCTGATTCTATAATCGCCTTTGCCATATTTAAAGAATGTTTTGGGCTCACCACTTTATCATCAGAACCGTGAAAAATCCATATAGGAGTTTTTTTAGCATATGATTTTGCTAATTGTGGAATTCCGTTTCCGCATATAGGAGTTGCAGCAGCAAACATGTTTGGTCTTCTAAATAATATTTCAAAGGTACCCATGCCTCCCATAGATAATCCACTTACATATATTTTTTGTTTATTAACCTGTTTTTTTTCTATAAACTCATCCATGAACTTTATAACAAGTCCAAGACTTTTGTTAGGTTTTGAAATTTTATTATTCAAAGTTTTATCCCAGTGATCAGATGATAAACTTGGCCACCTATCATTTTCTGGACATTGAGGAAAGATTACCCAAGAATTATACTTTTTTCTATTTTCTTTTTTTAAAAAAAGTTTTCCTCCATGAATTAGTTGAGAAAAGTTATCATTTCCTCTTTCTCCAGATCCATGTAAAAATAAATGAACTGGATATTTTTTGTTATGTTCGTAATTTAAGGGCTTTAGAATTCTGTAATATAGTGTATCATTTTGAAAAATAAAAGTCTCCTTTTCATACAATTGAAGATCTTGAGAATTCAAATTGCATAGGGAAAAAACGGAAAGTAAATAGGTTATATGTTTCATTTTAATTTTTATAATCCTTAACTATTGAATTTGAAATTATGGAAAATAAAATAATCGTTAGCCCTATATAAAAATCTACACTCATTAATTCACTTTCTCCAAAAATTACTAATGCTAAAATTATTCCATAAATGGGTTCCATATTTATAATTAGCATAATTGTAAACGGATTTAATTGTTTCATTACTTCGATGGAAAAAGTGATTGCATAAGCAGTGCAAACTGATCCCAATAGTATTAAAAATAAAAAATCCGAAGTGGTGATTGTAAAAAAAGAAGCATCAAAACCTCCAATGAACAATAAAAATAAGGAAATAAAACCTACACCAATAATCATTTCACAGAGCGTAATAATAATTGAAGAATTTTTTTTTATCAATACACCATTAATTAAAGTAAAAAAAACACCTAAAATCGTAGCAATTAAAGCAATCAACATTCCCAACCAATCCTCAGGTGAGGCTTTAAAAATAAGTAACATGCCAATCATAGTAATCCCTCCAAATAAAACCTCATAAAAGAATATTTTTCGATTATAAAACACAGGCTCTAAAAATGCTGTTATTAGAGCACCTGAGGAAAGCATAGCTAATGTTGGCGACACACCAACCATTTTTATGGCGTAAAAAAATGACAGCCAATGAGCTGCAATTAAAAAACCTGCCGCAACTAACTTATAAAAAAGATTATAGCTGAATTCAAATTTTTTCTTATAAAAGAAAAATAAAAAAACCGTTAAAAAAAGAGAAGCAATCAACATGCGATACCAAACCAAAGCAATCGCATCTTTATTAATCAAAACCCCTAAAATGGATGTAAAACCAAATATAAAAACGATGAAATGAAAATGTAGAACGCTCTTAGCCCTCTTGTTTAGCATTTTTTTAAAAAATTGTTTACAAATATGACAAAAACCATTAAATCTACTTCAATCTAAATGACGTCTTTTATTTCTTATTTTCTATTTTTAGAAAAAAAAATAAAGAAATCATTATGAATGAATTAGATATTTTAAACCACTTCCAGCTGACTTTTGTTGCAAATGCAGCTTATATGCTCTCATTTACTGGATTGGTTTTTATAACCTTTAGACTAGTCCGTTTTCAAAGGGAACAAAACTCAAACATTTTAGGGAAAACTTTGGTTACCATTTTTGGGCTTTGTACTGTTTTTTATGGATATACCGTTTTTTCATATTTAAGAAACGCTCAACTTGCACAATCCTATCGCTTATCAGAATTAAAAGAAAGTGGAGTTGAATTATCAACTGTGACTAACAGTTTTATTGAATTTACTGGATATTCAATTTCAGATGGTTGGCCTCCTTCATTTGTACCTGAAGCTGCAGCAAATATTTTTTTAATCACATTCGCCTTAATGATTATTGCAGGAACTTGGGTCAATCTATCAAAGGATTGAAAAAATTATTTCAAATCTATCCTTTGTATTCTATTTGATCTGGAGCTAAATTTATATAAATGATCTAAACAATATAGATTCAAAAACTTAAGCATACCAAATGCGCTGCCTGGTTCTGTTTTCCTCTTTTGTACTATTGATCCAATGTAGTCCTTACCCCCAAAACGATTATGTAAAAAATCTTCACGAAAAATGGGAACATTACCTAGGCGATCCAGGAAGGAGTCATTACACTAAACTTTATGAGTTTAATACCGAAAATATTAAGTCCCTAAAAATTGCTTGGGAGTACGAGAGTAAGGATTTTGGACAGATGCAGATGAACCCAATAGTGGTCGACACATTGCTTTACGGAGTAAGTTCTGCACTAAGAGCATTTGCAATTGATGCACGAACAGGGAAAAAAGTTTGGGTTTTTAGTGATTCACAAAATACTTCGTATTCTAACAGTAGAGGAGTCTCATATTGGGAATCAGGTGAAGACAAACGGATTTTTTACACGATAGGTCCTGATTTGTGGGCTTTAAATGCCTTGACAGGTAAACCGGTACTATCATTTGGCAAAAAAGGAAAAATTGATTTACGAAGCGGTTTACCGACAACTTCGAAAGAAAAATTTGTAATCTCAACTACTCCAGGGACCATCTTTAAGGATTTGATCGTGATACCCCTGAGGCTATCAGAGGGAGCTGGTGCTGCTCCAGGAGATATAATGGCATTCGACGTAAAAAATGGGAAGTTAGTCTGGTCTTTTCACACCATTCCCCATCAAGGAGAAACAGGTTACCAAAGCTGGGGAAACCCAAAAATTTCTGAAAGTAATGTTGTAGGAGCCGCTAACAGTTGGGCTGGAATGTCACTGGATCTAGATCGTGAAATTATATACGTACCTACTGGATCGGCTGCACCAGACTTTTATGGTGTCATGCGACCTGGTAAGAATCTATTTTCAAATTGTCTTTTGGCTATCGATGCTAATTCAGGGAAATTAATATGGCACTACCAATTTACCCATCACGACTTGTGGGATCGAGACCTTCCTGCTCCACCCAATTTAATAACAGTAAATCACAAAGGCAAAACCATACCCGCAGTAGCTCAAATAACAAAACAAGGCTATGTCTTCCTATTTGATCGTTCAACAGGTGAGCCTCTATTTGATATTGAAGAAGTTCCTGTTCCAGAGTCTGATTTGCCTGGGGAACAAACATGGCCTACGCAACCCATTCCTGTAAAACCAGCTCCCTTCGCCCGACAATCAAATGATTTGACAGATGAAGATATCAGTCCCTATGCCCCAGACTGCGACAGTTTACTCCTTCTTTTTAAACAAGCTGACAAAAGACGGTATGCTCCACCTTCTTTAAAACCTGTTCTCCTTTTGCCTGGTTATGATGGAGCTGCTGAATGGGGAGGTGCAGGAGCTGACCCAGATAAGGGTATTCTGTATATCAACTCCAATGAAATGGCGTGGTTTCTACAAATGAAAACCACCGAAGTTTTTGGGAGAGAGGTTTCAAAAGCAGAACAGGTTTATCTACAAAATTGTGCCAGCTGTCACAAAGCCAATCGAACCGGATTACCATTAAGTGGATATCCAAGTCTTGTCGAGCTAAAGAGCCGTTTTTCTGAAAATCAAATTCAAGAAATCATTACCCATGGCAAGGGGATGATGCCGGGTTTCCCTCAATTATCAATGGAGGATAACCAAATGCTACTAGAGTTCTTGACTGATAATTCAGATATAAATGATGCGAAGGAACTGATACAAGATAATATCGAAAAAGGTTTTAATTTTTCAAATCAAGCCTACCTCCCATTTCAACATACTGGCTACAAAAAATTTCTCGACAAAAATGGTCTTCCAGCAATTTCTCCTCCATGGGGAACTCTTCAGGCTTTAGATTTAAATACCGGTGAATACATCTGGAAAGTTCCTCTTGGCGAAACGGATTCATTGAGAAACCTTGGCTATCCTACAACAGGGTGTGAAAACTATGGAGGGCCTGTTGTAACCGAAAATGGACTCCTGTTTATTGCTGCTACCAAGGATGGGTATATCAGGGGATTCAACAAGAAAACCGGGAGTCTACTTTGGGAATTTGAATTACCAGCACCTGCATTTGCAACCCCTACAATCTATAGTGTTCAAGGCAAGCAATATTTGGTAATAGCTTGTGGAGGTGAAAAACTGGAAACAAAAAAGGGAAATAAAATAATTGCCTTTACTTTAGAACAAAATATTAATGAAAATTAAATTTATTGATGTGACTTTTTTTAAAATTTAGATCACATTTAGACTATAATATTAAAAAATGGGATGAAGTTTTAGTAAATTTAGAATAGTTATAAAATTGTCTTTCTTATGAAAATAAGTCTATGGATCTTGATTTTGACGTTTTTTCTTCCAATATGGAGTCCTCCAAAATCAACTTTTTCGATATCTGGAACAAACTACTCTAATAATAAGCCCGTTTTAATTGAATTTGAACAGGGTAAAATTTCAAAGATTATTCACCCAAAAAAAACTGCAGATATTTCAGAATTATTTATTGCACCGGGACTTATTGATATACAAATTAACGGATTTGTAGGGGTTGATTTTTCAGGACCTGATCTAACTGTTGAAGATGTTAAAAAAGCTACAAAAGCACTCTGGAAAGCTGGAGTCACCTCTTATTTTCCTACCATAATAACAAGTGAATTCTCTAGAATGAAAGAGAATTTTGCAGTATTAGCTAAAGCTATCGAAGATCCTGAAATAGGGAATTCAATACCTGGTTTTCACTTGGAGGGACCCTATATATCTCCAATTAATGGTTTTAGGGGGGCACATTTGGAAAAATATACTAGAAAGCCAGATTGGCAAGAGTTTTTGGATCTTCAAAATGCTGCTAAAAATAATATAAAATTAATCACTGTTGCTCCCGAGCTTGATGGAGCTATTCCATTTATAAAAAAATGTGTAGATAGTGGAGTTATAGTCTCTTTAGGTCATCACAATGGTTCTGTTTCTCAAATTAGAGATGCTGTTAATGCAGGAGCTAGAATGGCAACACATTTAGGAAATGGTTGTGCAAATATGATTAACAGACATTATAATCCATTATGGCCTCAATTGTCAGAGGATCTTATAACTCCAAGTATTATTGCAGATGGTTTTCATTTAACTAGAGAGGAGGTTAGAACATTCTATAAAACTAAAGGCGCTGACAATATAATTTTAGTTTCTGATGCTTTGGATTTAGCTGGATTACCACCAGGGGAATATATTCGTGGAGAAAGAAAACTATTACTGACTCCCGATGTAGTAAAATTTCCTGATATAAATGCATTGGCTGGTGCAGCATCACCAATAAGTAGGTGTATAGAAGTTATGATGGAATTCACTCAATGCGGCCTAGCAGAAGCCATCACAATGGCCTGTACCAACCCTGCAAAAATGTTTTCTTTAAATCACCTTGGTGCAATAACACCTGGTAAAAGAGCTGACCTAATTCTTTTTAGTATGGTTGGAAATAAAATCGAAATTCAAAAAACTTTTGTCAATGGTAAAGCAGTTTATTCAAAAGGTGAATAAACGATTACAAATTGATATTGAATTCTATTGAAGAACCTGTTTGTGTTTTAATAAAATAAGTTTTAATTCTTCATAGCTAATATTCTGCAAATCGCAATCATTGTCAATGGCCATAGATGCTGCAATAGCTGCCGATTGACCCAAAACCATAAAAACCGGCTCCATCCGGATCGATCCAAAGGCAATGTGAGATGCCGATAGGCAAATTGGAACCAGGAGGTTTCTGGTCTGTGACTTCTTTGGTACAATGGATCGATAACTAATTGGAAAAGGATCCGCAACATGCGCCTCTACATTACCTTCATTTTTAACATATCCTTTTAAATCAACATAGCGCTGGACATGATGGGAATCCATTCCATATGCTGCTAAACCAATGGCATCTTTAGCAAGCTCCAATTTCTCACAGTTCCTTTGGGTCATAACATAGTCGCTGATCATTCGCCTAGCTTCTCGGATATACAATTGAGATGGCCAACCGTCTTTACTCTCATACTCATCTTTGCAGGTTCCCCATTGAGAGACAATTTCTCTAACTTGGACAGGAATACGGGGATGATAAGCCAAAGTCCACATCAAACCCTGTTGATACTTTTTGTGAAGCTCAGCAATCTTTTCTCGTTCCTCATAAGAAGCTTCTGGGTAAAAATAGTTCTGACCTATAAAGTCTGTAGAAAACCCTTTTTGGTTGTTAGTATCTGTTTTGAGATTAGGCATTTTTGAATTGATCCAAGGAACCAGAGGATCCCCATAGTTGTACATTTTTTCGAGAGGTCCTAAAGACGCTTCATAGTTTCTAAAAAGTAATTCATAATCGATTTCTTTATAACCATAAGGCTTGCTGAACTGAATTCTGTTGTCGGGATGATTGGTCAAAGTCATGCGATAGCAGTAAGCCTGAATTTTATGATCTCCCGCTCCATCAACTCCGGGTTTTCCCGAATTGATAAAAGGCAATAAACCACTTTTTGGATCCCCTTTTTTGATGTACGGATCAACTCCCTCAATGAAATTATGATACACAGCATTCATGGAAATTGTTTTTTTAAGGGAAAGGCTAACTCTATTTGCCTGAACTCCGTTTAATGATTCTCCATAATGCCTATTGGACTCTCGACCAATAGTATAACTAACTCCGGCTGCTGCCATTAGATCTCCTTCATAGGTGGCATCAATAAATATTTTGCTTTGATATATTTGTCCACTTTCCATTTGGATATATAATATTTTTTGATCTTTTTTTTTCACCCCTGATTTTCGATTTAATCGCTGAGAATAAACCAAGGTTATGTTCTTTTCCTCTCTTATCATATACTTGAATACCTCTAGAGCTGCTGAGGGTTCAAAGGTCCACATGGCATCTTCATTCAAATCAGAAGTTGTCTGTCCACCATCTCTATAGGTCTCTCGCTTTTGCCATTTCCAATTTTCCTGTTTTTGGTAATAACTTTTAATGTTTTGATAAAACTCTCTGGATATTCCTCCAATGGCTTGCTTGTTTCCAATATCCGTCTGACCCAAACCTCCTGTGGTTAAGCCTCCTATTCTATGACCCGGTTCAATCAACAAAACTTTTTTATCCAATCTAGATCCTTGAATTGCACATGATATCCCCGCAGAAGAACCACCATAGACAACAATGTCATAGGACTGAATGGTTTGGCAAAATATCTCATAATTGAACAAGAAGAATATGGCCGTAACTAGAAAATTCGTGTTTATAAATAATCCTAAATTGAAATTTACTTTCAACATGAAATATATTTTTTTCGAGATTGTCTTCAATAAATTTAATGAATTTATGACCATTGTCTAAATTCAGAAACCTCCATAAATTTCTGTCTATAATCATCTGGCATTAATAACAAAATTTATACTTTAAAGAGCTATTTTGAAATGATTGTGGAGGTGGAAACAAGCTATCCCTTATAAAAAGATTAAGAATTTAATCCTTCAGTAAAGTCGTTTTTTTTTAATTTAGAAGAATGGAAAATTTTATTTTTAGGAGCAAAGGACCCTTTTTCTTTTTTGGATTTTTTTTCCTCATGTTTGACAATAATTTTGAAGGCTACAAAATTGTAATATATTCCATAGGGTTATTGCCGTGGTTATTATTTCTGCTTGGAGCAATTCTATGGAGGCAAGAAAAAAGGCTAAGAAAATATAAATGCCAGCTGATCATACCACTTATTTTCATTTCAACTTTTACTACTCTTAGTGGTCAAAGAATCATAAAATCAGACACTCTTTTTTCAAATCAGGCACCACTCAGAATTCAATTGAACTATTCGAATAAGGAATTGAATCTTAAAACCAATGATTCCACTTTTATTCAAACCCAACTTGTTTATTTTGACAAAAACCAATTAAAAGAACTTCAAGTCTCCCTTAGAGCTAGAGGAAATTTTAGAAGAAAGAACTGTTTTTTCACCCCTATTAAAATGAAGATCAAAAAAAGTGTGTCTGCTGAGAGCATATTTAAGGGTAACACTTCATTAAAAATTGTTTTACCCTGCAAAAATGAAAGAGATAAAAATGACAACATTATTAAAGAGTTCATAGCTTATAAAATTTATGAGATCATCTCCCCCTATTATTTTAAGACAAGAATGTTGCAAATTGAGTTGAATAATAAGCCTGAAAAAGGTGAAAAAAATTATCATTTAAAAGGGTTTTTAATTGAAGACGATGACAAGCTTGCTAAAAGGTTTGATGGAAAAATAATAGAAAGAAAAATACATCCATTAGCTATGGATCATTTCAATTCTGTGAACTTGTCTCTTTTCAACTATATGATTGGAAACACTGATTTTTCATCCTCCCACCGACATAATGGAAAATTACTTTTTTACGATAAAAAGATTATCCCTATTCCATACGACTTCGACTTAACCGGTTGGGTAAACCCAAGCTATGGAAAAGGGGTCGTCAACCGATTGGGCTTTGAGTCTGAAAAAAGAAAATACATAGGCTTTAAAAGGGATGAAAATCTTTTTGAGGAGGTAAGAAATCATTTTCTGTCATTAAAAGAAAAGATTTTTAACGAAATAAATTCTTTTAAAACTGACTTTGATCACAATTACGAATTTGAGATAATGTCAGATTATCTAGAAGATTTTTACAGAATTTTGGAAAATGATAAACTTTTTAACCGATTAATTGTTTCAGAAGCTCGATAAAAAAATTACTACTGATACCGTCTGAACCAAACTACATTGACTCCTTTTTTGTCCTTGGGCTGAATTTGTTCCGTAATCTCCCATCCGAAAAGTTTCATTACTTCTATATACTCACTTGGGGTCATTTGGTAAATACATTTTTGGTCTTTACAATCTATCCCCAAAACGATATCCTCTTGTGAAGTCGATTTAAAAACTCCTGAAAAAATCTCAGCATCATTTTCGTTTACAGAATAAGTCATAGAGGCCCAATCCTGCCCAAATAAAAGATGGGTGTATAATAAATAAATTATAATTAGGGGCTTTAAGGAATTCAAAATCTAACGTTTTAGAAGAAACATAGAGCTTGATGCTTCTTATTAAACAAAAATCTGAAAAATAATTTTAATCCTCTTTTTTCTTAAACCAGAGCATGACACGGTTATTATTAAAAAGGTTCAAATTTGTTATGCCAAAATTATTATTCCGATTATTGATCATGGGCAAATTCCCATTTAACTCTAGCTCTACTCCCTGGGTAACGGATTTCAAAAGAAATCCCTCCATTTGGTAATCCATTATCAATTTCACTATGGAAGGGTTTTTAAATGTTTTACGTTTTACCTCTTCTCCATTATCTACTTTACAAACTAGCTCTTTTTTAGTTTGCTCTAAAATATCAACTATAATCCACTGTTGACAATACGTTGAAACTGAAACCAAAAAAAATAATAAAATAGATAAATTCTTCATTTTTTAATATTTAAGACTTGTTTTATTTTTTGTTTAGACGTTCCTGAGTAATATTCACTACAGCTAAAATGTTGTTTAAAAACAAAAGGTAAAAGCATCCAAGCAGTTCAAGTTACTCAAATGAGCGAGAGTGAGAAAAAGAATACAGCTAAAAGATTAAATAAGGTTTCACTATCTCCATAAAATATTCTCACCTTAGTTTAACACAAAACTTTATTGAGAATAAATTAAGTGCCAAACAGAAACTCTTTAAGGCAAAGTGGTAATTAATTCTTCTACAAAGATTTTGAATTAAAAAAAATTAACCATTCCAATAACTTTATAATATTTTAGCCATAAATAATCTTTAATATGAGCCCTTTTTTTTATTTTATAATAGCTTCACTTTTTTTTAACTTTTTAAATTCCCAAAAAATTCAACCCAAAGAAATTGTTAATAAAGACTCATTAAATACGGTAATCGAAGAAAAAAATAAATTCAAATTCTTTGGGTTAACCCAATTCACATTTAACCAAGCCTATTTTGAAAATTGGGTTTCGGGGGGGGAAAGTTCTATGTCAGGCCTTTTTAGCATTGACTACAACATAAATTATTTAGACAAAAAAGGGTGGGTATGGGACAACAATCTATTGCTCTCAATAGGAACTACCTATCTCTCAGGAAATGCCTTTTTCAAAAAAGCCGATGACCGGATCGAAATAAATTCAGTACTCAGTAAAAAAGTAAACACCTATTGGAACTATTCTGCATATTTCAATTTCAAAACTCAACTCCTTCCTGGCTACCGCTATTTCAAAAAAGAGGGCGAAGACCAAAAAGAAAAAATGTCAAGGATTCTTTCCCCAGCGATCATTCAACTAGGCCTAGGATGGTACTATAAAGAAGGAGATCTAGCTTGGTTTAATATTGCTCCGTTGGCCGCCAGAGGTATTTTTGTAAGTAAAGATTATACCCAAAACCTATCACCAGGTCAAAAATATTTTGGAGTGGATAAGGGTGACAATAGTATAGTGTCAGTTGGAGCTTCTTTTTCAGGATTAATTAAATCCCATTTGATGGAAAACATCACCATGGACAACAAATTCAATGTATATATTAACTATCTTAATAAAGTTGAAAACATTGATTTTGAATGGAATGCCAATATTAGACTGAAAGTAAATGACAAAATATCAAGTAACTTGATAGTCCATATTCAGTACGATGATGATCTAATCAAACGTCTCCAAATTAGGGAGTTATTTGGTTTGGGATTAAGCATTGACATTTAATTAGAAAAAAACACTTGCGTTAACTAGTCACAAAAATGCTAAGATTAAAAAATTATTTTGGAATAATAAAGAAAGAAATATTTTTTCCCCTTTCATTGATAGTAATTCTCTGTTCTTGGAGTTGCCAAATACAGAAAAATACCCCCCCTAATGTTATACTTATTTTGACTGATGATCAAGGTTGGGGTGACCTTAGTCTTAATGGTAATCTTGATATTTCAACCCCCAACATTGACCAACTTGGAAAGACCGGTGTTGTCTTTAATCACTTTTTTGTCAGCCCAGTATGTTCTCCTACCCGAGCCGAAATTCTCACCGGAAGATACCACGTTAGAGGAGGTGTTTATAGTACCAGTAGAGGAGGAGAAAGATTAGATCTTGACGAAGAAACTATTGCAGAGGTCTTCAAGTCTGCAGGCTACCAAACTGCAGCCTATGGCAAATGGCACAACGGTATGCAAGCCCCTTTTCATCCAAATAGTCGTGGATTTAATGACTATTACGGCTTTTGCTCTGGACACTGGGGAAATTACTACAATCCCCTGTTGGAGCGCAATGGAAATATGGTCAGGGGAGATGGATTCATAATAGATGATTTGACCCAACATGGAATTGATTTTATAAAAAAAAATACAGATCAACCTTTCTTTCTCTATCTCCCCTTCAATACCCCCCATAGTCCTATGCAGGTACCGGATCGATTCTGGGAGAAATATAAAGACAAAAAATTAAGTCAAATTGGAAGCAATGGCCCTCCCAAAAATCAAAATCATATCGACCACACCCGAGCCGCACTGGCCATGTGTGAAAATATAGATTGGAATGTAGGTCGAATTTTAAAGCAACTCAAAAACAGTGATTTACTAGAAAATACAATTGTAATTTATCTTTCTGACAATGGCCCTAACGGTAATCGCTGGAATGGAGCAATGAAAGGAAGGAAAGGCAGTACAGATGAAGGAGGGGTCCGATCCCCCATGATCATCAATTGGCTCGGTAAAATTCCCCAAGGAAAAGTCGTCAAAGAAATTGCCAGTGGCATTGACCTCCTCCCTTCATTAAAAAGCTTAACCGGCATCGTATCTCAACCCAAAAAAGCACTTGATGGGATCAGTCTTCAACCTCTAATCATGGAGGAAAATCCCTTTTGGAAAGACCGTTATATTTACAACTATTGGAGGGGTAAACTAAGCCTGAGAAATCAAAACTATCGCTTGGATCATCAAGGCCAACTTTTTGACATGGTTAATGATCCCAATCAAACCACAAATATTGGTGAAACAAACCCCCAAGTCTTGGCCGATTTGAGCAAGGCCAAAGAAAAATGGTCGCAAGAGGTATTGGTAGAACTCCCAATTAATGACACTCGTCCTATTTATATTGGACATCCCAGTCTTCAAACTACCCAAGTGCCTGCTAGAGATGGCACCCCAAGTGGAAACATTAAACGTTCGAACCGACATCCAAATTGTACTTATTTTACTAACTGGGTCGATCAGGAGGATTCCATTAGCTGGAATGTAGAAGTTGCCCAAGACGGAGATTTTGAAATAACAATTTACTATAGTTGTGAGGAAGATGCCATAGGCTCTATTTTTGAAGTCAGTTTTGAGAATGCAAGCATTAAAGGAGAAATTAAAGAGTCTCACAACCCTAGAATATATGGCGCCTCTGAGGACAGGGTCATAAGACAAGAGTCGTATGTAAAAGATTTTAAGCCTCTTAAAATAGGAAGAATAAAACTAAAAAAAGGGAAGGGAACACTCAAAATCAAAGGTGTTAAGAAAAACGGTAAGGCGTTAATGGACTTTAGGTTAATTTTGTTTAAGCGAGTTTAAACCAAAAATTGATTTCATTTCCAAAAACGAAACCAAAAAGTAATGAAAAAAACAAATCAATAAGATTTCTTAAAATGAAGGCAATCGTCTGTGGTTTTGGTGAACTTCTTTTAAGACTCACTCCACAAGGACATGAAGAATTGATTCTCCAATCTGAAGTTCTGGAAATGGGTTTTGCAGGAGCAGAGGCTAATATACTGGCTAACCTTTCGCATTGGGGTCACGCCACACAATTCATTACAGCTTTACCAGAAAATCCCTTAGGTAAAAAAGGATTAATGTTTCTTAACCAAAATGGGGTTGGTACAAATAATATATCTATGGACCAAGGCCGAATAGGGACCTATTATATAGAACACGGCTATTCTATTAGGGGAGCTGATGTAACCTATGACCGAAAAAATTCCTCTTTTTCAGGTTGGAATTTGAGTGAAAAAGATTGGGAAAAACACTTGAAAAACAAGTCCCATTTTGTGATTACCGGTATCACTCCTTCATTGTCAGAGGTGTGTAAAAAATCTCTTTTAAGGGGGTTAAAAATAGCCCAAAAAATAAATTGTAAAGTACTATTTGATATGAATTTCAGACGAACTCTTTGGTCAACAAAATCCGCCAAAAAATCGTTTTCACAGATACTGCCCTTTGTAAATATTCTAATGGGTAATATCAATTCTGTAAATGATGTTTTTGATGCCCAAATAAAGTCAAAAAATGATTTTAATGCTCTAGCAGATGCAACTGAAAAATCTATTGATTTTGTATCCCAATTAGGCAATTTTGAAATCATTGGCATGACAATCAGACAACAGATCAATGCAACTGAAAATGTCTTGGGAGGAATGCTAAAACAAGGAAATAAAAAATGGTCAAGCCTATCTATTCCTATCTCTATTAAGGACCGATTAGGAGGAGGAGATGCATTTGCTGCTGGAATCTTACATGGGGAGCTTTCTAATTGGAAGATGCAAAAAACACTCGATTTCGCTACTGCGGCATTCGCCGTGACCCAGACTCTTAAGGGAGATATCAACTATCTGAGTTCAAAAGAAATATTATCATTAAGCGAGGGTAATATTAAAGGATACATTAAAAGATAAGAAATGAAACGAGCAAAACTCATAGAGCTGATATTGGGGGCCAAGATCATCGCTATAATTCGCCTCCCCTATTCCGAGCCTGTTTTTGAGGTTTCAAAAGCTCTTAATCTAGGAGGAATTAAGGCGATAGAGATAACCATGGGAACACCCAACGCTTTAGAGGAAATCAATAAGTTATCCCAAATAGGTGGGGTTATTCCGGGCGTTGGTTCCGTTATCGACGCAAAAACAGCTGAAGCTGCCATCGAGGCTGGAGCACAATTTGTCGTAACCCCTGTTAGTAAGCCTGAAATAATACAAATGGCTCATCAACACGAAAAACCTGTCCTTTCGGGGGCTATGACCCCATCAGAAATTTTACAAGCCTACGAGTGGGGTACAGATGTGGTGAAACTTTTCCCTGCAGCTAATTTTGGCTTATCTTATTTTAAAGCTATAAAAGCACCAATCCCTCACCTACCCATTATGCCAACTGGAGGGGTAACAGTCGAAAACGCAGCTGATTGGATCTCTAATGGTGCGGTTTGTCTAGGCGTAGGGAGCACCTTGGTAGATAAAAAATTAATCGAAAAAAGAGATTTTAGAGGTATTACAGCTAATGCAAAAAAACTAGTAGACGCAATTAAAAATTGATTTTAATTGAATATTAACAGAAATAGATCTACCCATCTATGACTATTGAAAACTATTTTAGTTGTTTTAATGAATACTTCTTGGCTGTAAAAGAGCAAAAAATCATCTTTAGTATTACTAATAATTATTAATCTTGACAGCTTTGAAATTAACTTGATGAAATTACTTCAAATCAATAGTGAAAAATAGCCTTAAAAGAAACTCATAAATCATTTGATTAAATCACATCGATAAAATAGGATCCCCTTTTTCAAATCTATTTTAGCTCTAACTTTTCAGTTTTTTTATATCCATCTCCTCTAATAGATTCAAAAGCAGTCAACATCTCTTGAAGTTTTTCAGGTTGGCTCTCCGCCAGATTCCTCTTTTGGTCGATATCTTCAGCAAGGTTGTAGAGTTGAAAATCTGTATCATTACCCAATTCAATTTTAACAAAATCATTAAAAGTTGGCCCTTTATAGGGAGGTATCATAACCCAATCTCCTTTTTTATATGCGGTTCTGGAAGTGGCCTCGATTACTAATTCATCTCTACCTTGATCGGAGTTTCCCATCAATAAATCCAATAAGGGTTGACTGTCCTCAGTTCTGACATCACTTCCTACCAACTGAGCCAAAGAGGACAAGAGGTCCAATTGACTCACCATAGCATCGGAAACACCGGTTTTTATTTTACCTTTCCAATAGGTGAAAAAAGGCACGTGGGTGCCAGCATCAAATAAGCTGTATTTCCCGCCACGAAAAGGACCCCAGGGCTTGTGATCAGCATTTTTTACATCTGAATCATCATAATAGCCATCGTTGAGAACAGGTCCATTGTCACTAGAAAAAATTATAAGAGTATTTTCTAAAATTCCTTCGGCCTCCAAAGTTTTTTTCAATTCTCCCAAACACCAATCTGCCTCTACGATAGCATCCCCTCTGGGTCCCAATTCAGATAATCCTTCAAACCTTGGATGCGGTGTTCTGGGAACATGTGGCTGCTGCATGGGATAGTATAAAAAGAAAGGCTGATCCTTTTGCTCTTTTATGTATTTTTGAACCCCTTTCAGAAAATGATCCGCCATATCTATATCGCTCCATTTAGCAGTATCTCCACCTTTCATAAATCCAATTCTTGGTATCCCATTAACAATACTGTTATTGTGTCCGTGATGCCACTTCATGGTCAATAATTCAGGATTTTTCAAACCGGTGGGTTCTCCCTCAAAATTCTTTTTATAGCTCACTTGAATTGGATCACTAGGGTCCAATCCTACAACGTTTCCATCCTCAATATAAACTGTTGGCACCCTGTCTTGTGTCGCTGCCAAGATATAAGAATAATCAAACCCCAACTGATTAGGGCCGGGAGTTACCAACTCATTCCAATTGACATTTCCATTACCTAAGCCCAAATGCCATTTACCAATGATGGCTGTTTGGTAGCCCTGTTGTTTTAACATTCTGGGAATGGTCATCTGCTCGGTTCCAATAATCAATGGTGCAGTACCAGCCAATATTTTTGCTCTTTTTTCACGCCATGGATATACTCCTGTCAAAAGTGCATATCGGCTAGGTGTACAGGTAGCAGAAGTGGAATAACCATTATTGAATCGCATCCCCTCCATTGCCATGGCATCAATATTTGGGGTTTGTAATTTTTTAGCTCCATTATAGCTAACGTCTCCATATCCCAAGTCATCTAAATAAACAATTATTATATTCGGTTTTGTAAATACATCTTTTTTGTTACAGCAAATAAAACCAATGGAAGAAAATAAAACTACTAAGGGAAATTTCAACTTTAAAAACATAATTGTTTGATAGTTTTTGTTCATTAACCAAATTAGTGATTTATAACTATTTTGCAGAAATATTTTATTCTTAAGTGGAATAAACAATTAATCGACCCCATTTTCTTAGGATTGATTCATCCTGAACGGTGGTAGAAAAGACTTAAAGAATATCCTTAAAAAAGTGAGAAATTATTTAAATTTCATTCTTCAAAATGAAAAATAATATCATCGAATTAATCGAAAAATTGGATCTCTACGGAATTAGTAATCCTCGAAAATCCTTGTTAAAAACATTCAAGGAACATTTAATCCAAAAAATCAAACATAAAACACTAATCAATCTTAACTTTATCTGCACTCACAATTCCCGAAGAAGTCAATTTTGCCAAATATGGGCTAAAGTGATTTCTGATTTCTATGGAGTTAATATTAATTCTTTTTCTGGGGGTATTGAAATCACAGCTTGTAATAAGAGAACAATTGCATCTTTTAAGCGTATGGGTTTTGAAATTACTCATCTTCCAGGTGACGAAAACCCACACTATCAAGTTAAATATCATGATAATAAAGCTCCAGTTATCTTGTTTTCAAAAATTTATGATGATTCCCCTAATCCGAAAACTAATTTTGTAACAGTAATGACCTGTGCGCATGCCGATGAAAACTGTCCCTTAATCACTGGTTCAGAAAAAAGAATTTCCCTCCCCTATGAAGATCCAAAGGCATATGATAATTCAGTTGAAGAAACCAAAATGTATGACGAAGTCTCAATTCAGATTGCAACGGAAATGAAATATATTTTTAGTGGTTTAATGGAATAAAGCCTTTACTTCATCCGCTCCATAATACATCCTTCCAATTAACGAAACCACTTGATTGGTTAACTCCTCGGCAGTAGAGTTTTGAGATAAGCGAAACTCAGAACCGTCCAGAGATTGAAGATAATTCTTTTTTTGATTTAGAAAGATGGCAGTATGCAACTGATTTCTTATAACATATTCTAATGACATCTCACTGTCTTTATACTTTTTATTAAAGGCTTCTATATCTTCCATAGTAGTATATAGGATTCTTTTGTTAGAATTAAAATTCAGATCTGATCTAAACCTAATGGCATCAAAAAAATTGTGTTGAAGTTCCATTTCTTGAAGCAATCCTTCCGACCGATCCTGAGCATAGGAGAAGCATCCTATTGTCAAAAAGAGAGCCGAAGCAAATAGATCCCGATTGTATTTTAAGCCAACAAAAACCATAAAAGATTAAAGTTTCCTCAACCAAATATTTCTATAGGAAACAGGATTTCCGTGGTCTTGTAGATAAAGTCTTTTAGGTGTTTTGATATCCCTAAGCTGGGGAAGACCTCTGTAAACAGTAGTTCCCTGGATTTCAACATTATTTTGAACCAAAACCCCATTATGAAAAACAGTAAAGGATCCTTTTTTAAGTCGGTTACCCTTATTGTTATAATTGGGTTCATTAAAAATAATATCATACGTTTGCCATTCCCCGGGAGGCCTTGATGCATTAACCAAAGGAATGGATTGTTTGTAGACCGAAGCCGCTTGACCATTTGAGTAAGTGATATTATTGTAACTGTCTAAAACCTGAATTTCATAACTCTTTTGAAAGTAAACTCCACTATTTCCCCTACCTTGTCCTTCTCCCTTTATTTCTTTAGGAGTCCTCCACTCAATGTGGAGCTGAACAGATCCAAACTCTTCTTTTGTTTCGATTCCTCCATCTCGTTTGACGGTCATTGAACCATCGGAATTAATGACCCAATCAGCAGCTTGGCCTGAAGAGGTGTTAATCCATTTCGAAAGGTCGGTCCCATCAAAAAGTACAATGGCATCACTGGGTGGCGAGGAGTGATTGCCGGGTTTTATAACTTGGGGCACAGGTTCCCATAACTCTGTCAGTTCAGGTTTAATTTTTTTTTGGGCCAATAGAGGCAAGGTCAGTAAGAGAAAAAAAAAGTATTTCATAATCTAAATTATTGGGTAAAAAATTAAAATGGGAAAGCCTATAACTTTCCCATTTATTTGAATTTATGTTATTAGTCGGTTTTCACTCTTTTTTGCCAAAATAAGAGAATGGTGAATAAGACAATTAAGATTGCTGGAAAGCTAATCATGGTAGTTAATGTTGCCTGTCCCGATGCCAACTCCAGTGCAGTCCCGGTAAGCCCTTCGGCTTTCATTTGGGCAGTAGAGGAATCAATCCATCCGCCGATAATGGGTTGGAAAATAGAAGTAGAAAACATCCCCATCGCCCCAATGATAGACATCCCCAATGCACCACTTAAGGGGATTTTTTCGGCGATAAATCCAATCATATTGGGCCAAAAATAACAAACCCCTAAGGCAAAAAATATGGCTGCAACATAGGTCATAGCTCCGGTCTGTGTACTAAATAAAAATATTCCAATGGCAGTCAATACGGCAGAGCCAAGCAGTACCCCTGTCTGATCGTACTTATGAACCATTTCTCCTCCAAAATATCGGCCTACTGCCATCAATCCCGTAATCAAGGCTAAAATTACCATTGGCTGAGCTCCACTACTACTAAGGATCAGAGTCGTCCATTGTTGAGGCCCAAATTCTGAGATTGCAGTAAAAGCCATACATACCAACATAAAGATATACAAGGGGGTGGCCATGGCCTTTAGGTTTTCACCCACAGCAGTTGTAGCTTCCAGTTTAGGTTTGGGAAAACTTTGTCCAAAAAAGAGATAGAAATAAATCAAGGTAGGAATCATGATGATCCAAATCTGGGCTTGCCATCCCAAGTCAAGATCGGTCATGAATTTGGAAATCAAACTTCCTACTACAATTCCTCCAGGAAACCACATATGAAATCGATTCAAAAGGGTGTTCATTGTTTTGCCCTCATAAGCATCAGCAATCATTGGATTACAGGCAGCTTCAGTGCATCCATTTCCAATTCCTATCAAAAGAGTGGAAATCAATAACCCCGTATAACCTCCAGAGTAAATGGTTAAAATAATACCGAGTGTATGGGTCAGAAAAGCAAACTGCATAATTCTTTTTGGTCCCAATTGGTGATAAAAAAGTCCTCCCAAAACCATGGAGATAGGAAAGCCCAAAAACCACATGGAATTGATGAACCCCAATTGCTGACCAGAAAGCTGAAAAGCATCTCCTAATTGCGGTAAAATCCCAGCTCTGATACTGAATGAGAATGCAGTTGTGATTAAGGCAAAACAACTGCCGTAAAAAAGTCTTTTGTCGTTATTCATATTATTTGGTTTATCGTTTGAATTACAATTTATAAATATTCTTCTAATGATCTCTAAAAACTATTCGCCAAGATGCTTTCGTAAAGCTCTTGCTTCCCACTGGTATGGGCAATCTCTCCCTGATTTATTCCTATTTTATAGAGATCTGTAATGGAAAGCTCTCCTTTTTCGAAAGCCTCCCCCTGACCATTGTCATAGGATTGGTAACGTTGTTTGAGCATTTTAGTGTAGGCTGTATTAGTCAAAATATGCTCGGCAGCCAATAGTCCTCTGGCAAAAGTGTCTGCCCCGTGAATGTGTGCTATAAAAAGATCTTCCAAATCGGTAGAGTTTCTTCTCAATTTAGCGTCAAAATTTATGCCTCCTCCCTGAAGTCCTCCAGATTTTAAGAAAACCAACATAGCTTCAATTGTTTCGTAGAGGTTGATTGAAAATTGATCCGTGTCCCATCCATTTTGATTGTCTCCACGGTTGGCGTCAATACTTCCCAACATACCAGCATTGGCCGCAACTTGCAATTCATGTTCAAAAGTGTGCTGAGCTAAGGTAGCATGATTGACCTCAATGTTCAATTTGAAGTGATCATTTAATCCATACTGATTCAAAAAGCCAATGACAGTGGCGCTATCAAAATCATATTGGTGTTTTGTGGGTTCAGCAGGTTTGGGTTCAATAAAGAAATTGCCTTTGAACCCCTGCTGTTTGGAATAGTCTACCATTTTGTTAAAAAATACTCCCAGGTGATCCAACTCCCGTTTCATGTTTGTGTTCAGCAGGGACAAATAACCCTCTCTACCTCCCCAGAAAACGTAGTTTTCGGCACCGAGTTCTAAAGAAGCGTCAAAAGCAATTTTGATCTGTGCTGCAGCTCTGGAGGCCACCCTGAAATCAGGATTGGTAATGGCTCCGTTCATGTAAACAGGGTTAGAAAAACAGTTGGCCGTACCCCAAAGTACCTTTATGCCTGTTTGTTGCTGTTTTTGCTTGATATAGGAGGTAATTTGAGCAACCCTTTTTTCTGTCTCGGATAAAGAAGCGCCCTCCGCAATCAAGTCAATATCGTGAAAGCAAAAATAATCAAAGCCCATTTTTTGAAGGAATTCAAAAGCCGCATCAGCACGGTTTTTGGCCTGTTGCAAAACGTTTGTTTCTTCATTCCAAGGGTAAAGATTAGTAATCCTACCAAAGGGATCGGCCCCATTGTCATTCATGCTGTGCCAATAGGCCATCGCAAATTTAAAATGTTCTCGCATGGATTTACCCATCACTTTTTGATCCGTGTTGTAGTATTTATAGGCCAAAGGATTGTCGGATTCTTTTCCTTCGAATTTTATCTTTTTAACGTTTTTAAAGTAATTGTTTTCCATTTTTAAATGATATTATTGAGTAGTTGCGTTTTCCATTTTTCAAACCAAGCAATGCTTTCGTCTCGAAGCTTAGAGTTGGGGTTTATAGTTTTGCTAATATTGATGTTGTCGTTTTTTTGTCTCTGATCGAAGAGGGCAAGACTAGCTTTTGCAGCACCTTCTGCTCCAGTAGCTTCAAGCATTTGAATAGATATTCCCAAAGTGTCTGCAATGATTTTTGAAAATACATCTGATAAAAACAAATTATCATTTCCAACTTTAAGATTTTCTATATCTACTCCATCATTCTTTAAAATTTCGATACCGTGGATCAAAGCAAAAGCAATACCCTCAAGGGTCGCTCTAACCATATGATTGTTATCGTGAATATTGAAATTGATATTGCTAATGTTTCCATTGACAATCTTATTGTCGAGCATTCGCTCTGCTCCATTTCCAAATGGGAAAACCTGCAACCCATTACTCCCGATGGGAGCTTCTTGGGCCATTTGGTTTAGTTTTTCATAACCCACTTCACCCATCAATTGGTTTAACCAGCGGTATTGTATCCCCGCACCATTGAGATTGAGAAGTTTGCCAAACATTTTTTGTTGAGGTTTATAATCGATGTGAGCAAAGGTATTGACCTTGGTCAATTCCTGACCGGATAATTGATCGGTAAGAGCATAGACCACCCCTGAGGTCCCTCCGGTTGCCACCACATCTCCAGCTTTTCTGGCACCAAGTGTGAAAGCATTATTTGGTTGGTCTCCGGCTCTGTAGGTGATGGGTGTTCCTACCTGTAATCCTGTAGCTTTTGCTCCTAAATTGGATACAGTAGCTTGAACTGTAAAATTATCAACAACTTCGGGGACCATGTTTTGATCTATTTGGTAATGGTCAAAAAGAGCTTTTGAAGGTTCGTCATTTTTGAAATCCCAGAAAATACCTTCAGATAAACTGGTAATGGTTGTCTGAGGGATTCCTGATAATTTGGTAGCAAGAAAGTCTCCCGGCAGCATTAGTTTATAAGCTTTTTTATACAGCTCCGGTTCATTTTCAATTACCCAAGCAAGTTTGGAGGCCGTAAAGTTTCCGGGGGAATTGAGTAAATGATCTTTGCAGTAAGCTTTTCCTAATTTTTCAAAAGCCTTCTCTCCATATAGAGTGGCCCTACTGTCACACCAGATAATCGATTTTCGCAAGGGGTTGAGGTCTCGATCTACCAGAACCAATCCATGCATTTGATAAGAAATCCCTATGCTAGATATTTGGTCTGCTTTTATATCAGCTTCGGCCAAAATTTTTTGGGTAGCCTGGCAAAGATATTGCCACCATAGTTCAGGATGCTGTTCTGCCCACCCCAACTCCTGGGCTTCCATAGGGATTTCAACCTCAGGAACCCGTAGCCGAACAATGGGTTTTCCTGAATCAGCCTCTATCAGTGCCGCCTTTACAAAGGAACTACCAATATCATATCCTATTGCTATCATTTTTTATAAGCTGGGGATATGGTAGGTTCTTTTTTCGTGTATTTTCCTTCGGCTGCCCAGCTAAAACCTCTCATCTGCATAGTAATAACTTCCGGTACGTCAAAATCGGTAAGATTATGCCCTATAGAAGAATAAAATATTCTCCCTTTACCATAATTTTTTTTCCATACTACTGGCATGGTACTTCCTGTTACTTTATTCTCTTCTACTCCTGGTTTTTCATATTTCTCCCTTATAAATTCTGAAATAGCCAAAACCTTAATGTTGGGGTCTATGAGCATGTAATATTGTTCAGTTTTCTTTAGGTCAAAATCATTTAACCCACGTGTGATCGGGTCTGTCTTATCAATAATTTTAATGGAATGATCAATCTTCCCTCCTGGGTGGAATATGAATTGTCCTCCAACTATAAACTGGTACCTCAGGTTATCTCTATAAGCATCACCCAAACCTCCATGCCAACCGGAAAATCCTGTTCCATTCATGATAGCTTTTTCCAAACCTTCGAATTGTTCTTTGGTGATTTTTCCCATAGTCCAAATCTGAATAATCAAATCGGTTTCTGCCATAATCTTTTCATCGGTATAAACAGAAAGGGTGTCAAAAACCTTGACATTGGCTCCTTCAGCCCTTAGTTTGGGCACCATAAAGTCTACACTTTCGGTGGGCTTGTGTCCTTCCCAGCCCCCATAGACATAAATGATGTTTTTACCCTTCAGTGTAGGAGAAGTCTGCAACTGATCTTGAGAAAAACAGTCAAATGGGTATAGACATATTAGAAGAAGAAAAATTAGATTAAAAAAGACAGGAAGGTTACTTTGTGTTGTTTTCATTTCTAGTGAGTTGTTTAATTTTTTTTATGACCAGTGGTAGCGCTGGGTGCTGGATTCCATGGCCATAGCCTTCAAATATAATATGTTTGACGTTTTGGTGACCCGCCACTTTAAGCATACGCATCATATAAGCATTTTCCTCTGCGCGTCCCAACATTTCCAATTCTGGGTCTCCAGTAAACAATATTATTGGGGGAGCATCAGCCCTAACATGATAAAGGGGAGCAAAACGGTCGACAATGGGTTGAGTTTTCGGGATTTTTTTCTCAGCTCTAACTGTAAAATGAGTAATAGTATGACCCGTAAGAGGCAGAAGAGCCAAAATATCATTTGCATTAATTTCATGAGCTTGAAGATAAGTTTTATCTAATCCAACCATTAGGGTCAAATAACCTCCCGCAGAACTTCCACTTAGAATAATTTTATCAGAATCCCCACCAAATCGCTCTATATTTTTAAATGTCCAAGCCACAGCTGCAGCCGCATCTTCAATATAAACAGGTGCTTTTACTTTGGGATGCAATCTGTAATTGACTGCTACAACGGCAATTCCTTTTTCCTTTAAGAGTTCCGGTACAGATTTATTCCCTGCTTTTAGACCTCCTCCGTGAAACCAAACAACAGTAGGAAAATTCTTTATTCCTTTAGGGTAGTAGAGGTCGAGCTTGCATCGTTCGCTTTGATAACTGTTGTCAAGGTCTTTGCCATAATAGCTTATGTCTTCCAAGAGTGAATACTCTTGGGCAGAAAGGTTGAAAACCCAAAGGGACAGAAACAATATAATGGCTGGGTAGTTCAACAACATTTTTTTTTCAAGTTATGAAATTTACAAAAGAAATTGGCAAGAGATAAAACAAATGAAACTCCAATTTAAAGGAGTATTTTGGCCCTATTTAAGTTAAAAGTTAAGTAGGTTTGAATTTTAAAGGATTTGGCATCTTGAATTTATTATTTGAACTATTTTCGCAAAACATTTGGCTCCGTAGTTCAACGGATAGAACAAGAGTTTCCTAAACTTTAGATACAGGTTCGATTCCTGTCGGAGCTACAACTTATAAAATTCAATACTTCGTTATCCTTAAGATTAGTAGAAAAAGATTTAATAAGTCAAATAGAGCCATC
>MDTG01320538.1_pt1 | contig 28317 bp, 28 predicted proteins | sample 811421 | NCBI WGS metagenome assembly MDTG01 (sample SAMN05326645, study PRJNA326480) | marine metagenome | isolation source: seawater | place: Pacific Ocean: South East | collected 2011
ACCCTGTCACCCTACCCGGAGATGCCCTTCGTGCACTTCGACCCGGCCCTGGCGGCGGATCAGCCCGCCCGGCGCGACCGGTTCTACGCCGCCCTGGCCGCCGCCGGCGTGTTCGCCCATCCCCGCCACCACGGCTTTCTGTGCTGGCGTCACGACGACGCCGACGTGGACCGGGTGCTGACCGCGGCCGCCGGAGCCGCGGCCACGCTCGGCTGAGCCGGCCGGCTCAGGTCTGCATCCGGAACACCCGCACGTTCATGACGTGGTCCAGCCGGCACAGCGCGTCCACGGTCGGCTGGTCCAGGGCTTCGACCACGTCGATGAGGTTGTAGGCCACCTGGTCGCGGCTCTTGTTGATCATGTCGACGACGTTGATCTGCCGGTCCGCCAGCACCGAGGTGACGCGGTTCAGCACGCCGGGCACGTTGCGGTTGGTGACCGCGAGACGATGTCCGCCGGCGGGCTCCAGCGTGACCGCCGGGAAGTTCACCGAATTGCGGATGTTGCCCACGGTGAGAAAGTCCACGAGCTGCTCCGCAGCCATCACCGCGCAGTTCTCCTCGGCCTCGTCGGTGCTCGCGCCCAGGTGGGGCGTGAGCAGCACCCGGGGATGGCTGGTGAGCTCCGGCACCGGGAAGTCGGCGACGTAGCGACCGATGCGGCCGTCGTCCAGGGCGGCCCGCAGCGCCGCCGCGTCGACGATGGGCTGACGCGCGAAGTTCAGCAGCACGCTGCCGGGGCGGAATACCTTAAGGCTCGCCTCGTTGATCATGCCCTCGGTCTCGGGCAGCAGCGGCACGTGCAGCGTCACGTAGTCGGCCCGGGCGAACAGCGCCGGCAGGTTCTCCATGCGCTGCACCTCGGCCGGCAGCCGCCAGGCGGCGTCCACCGAGATCGCCGGGTCGTAGCCGAGCACGTCCATGCCCAGGTCCAGGGCCGCCTTGGCCACCATGGAGCCGATGGCGCCGAGGCCCACCACGCCCAGGGAACGCCCCTTGAGCTCCCGGCCCTTGAAACGCTTCTTCTCGCCCTCGACCAGGGTGTTGAGCTCGGCCCCGTCGCTGACGCCGGCCAGCTCGCGGACGTACTCGATGCCGCCGACGACGTCCCGGGACGACAGCAGCAGCGCGGCCAGCACCAGCTCCTTGACCGAGTTGGCGTTGGCGCCGGGGGTGTTGAACACCACCACGCCGCGCTCGGTGCAGGTATCGACCGGCACGTTGTTCACGCCCGCGCCGGCCCGGGCGACGGCCCGCAGGTCGGCGTTCAGGTCGGCAGCGGCGAGCTTGTGGCTGCGCAGCAGGATGGCGTGCGGGTCCACCGCCGCCTCGGACACCTCGAAGGAGTCCGCGGGAAAGCGCTGCAGCCCGCGCGCGGCGATCTGGTTGAAGGTTCTGATTCGGTACATCGGCTTGGTGTCCCCCGGAGCGAGCGGCGTATGGTACAGAAACGCCGGGGCGCCACAAATCGGCGGATCAGCGGCCCGCGGCGGCCCCCAGGGCCTCGACGATGGCGGACACCGCGTCCCCCGGGCGGAACGCCGCCAGCCGTTCCCGCACGGCGTCCGCGTCGCCGCGCAGCGCCCGCAGCCCGGCGATCAGCGCGGCCGGGTCGAGATCGTCCTCGGACAGCACCCGGGCGTAGCCCCTGGCGGCGGCCAGCTCGGCGTTCTCCACCTGATCCCCCCGGCTGACCCGCGGCGACAGCGGAATCAGCAGCGCCGGCTTGCCGAGCGCCAGCAGCTCGAACAGGGTGTTGGCCCCCGCCCGGGAGATCACCAGGTCCGCGGCGGCCAGCAGGTCGCCCCAGTCGTCGGCGACGTACTCGAACTGGTGATAGCCCGCCGGCGACAGCTCGGCGCGCTTGCCGGCGCCGCACACGTGCACGACCTCGAAGTCCTCGAGCAGGGCGGGCAGCGCATCCCGAACCGCGCGATTGATGGCGTCGGCGCCCAGGCTGCCGCCGGTGACCAGCAGCACCGGCCGCCCCGGGGCGACGCCGATCAGCGCCCGGCCGCGCTCGCGGCTGCCGCGCAGCAGCGCCGGGCGCAGCGGCGTTCCGGTCACCAGCCGCCGGCCCCGGAAACGCGGCGCGCGGGTCTCGGCGAAGGTCACGCACAGGGTGCGGATGAACGGCAGCGCCAGCCGGTTGGCCAGGCCCGGCGACAGATCCGACTCGTGGGCGACCACGGGCACCCGCCGCAGCCAGGCGGCGAATACCACCGGAAAGCTGACGAAGCCGCCCTTGGAGAACACCACGTCGGGGCGCAGCCGGCCGAGCAGCCGCCAGGCCTGCCACACACCGGCCAGCACCCGGAACACGTCCACCAGGTTCTCCCGGGACAGGTAGCGCCGCAGCTTGCCCGAGGCGATCCCGTAGTAGGGCACCGCCAGGTCCGCGAGCAGCCGCTCCTCGAGCCCCGAGCGGCTGCCCACGAAGCTCACCCGCATGCCCTCGTCGAGGGCCCGCTGCATGACCGGAATGGCCGGAATCACGTGTCCGGCGGTGCCGCCGCCGGTGCAGACCAGATGGGTCACAGGCCGAGCACGTCCTTGACCAGCGGCACCGTCAGCCGCCGCTGGGCGGCCATGGCGGCCTCGTCCAGGGCGTCGAGCTGATCCAGCAGCACGGCCAGGTCCCGCGGGCCGCGAGCCAGCCAGAAGTCCAGCACCGGCCCCGGCAGGGCCAGGCCCCGCTCGCTGGCGAGGCGGCGCAGCACGTCCGCCCGCTCCCCGTCCGCCAGGGCGTGCACCCGATAGGCGGCGAGGCCGCCGAGCCGGGACGCCAGATCGGGGAAGTGACAGGCGAGCCCGCCGGCCGGCCGGGCGGCGCTCACCAGCAGACGGCCGCCGCGGGTCAGCAGCCCCTGATACAGCGCCAGCAGCGCCCGCTCGGCCTCGACGTTGCCCAGCCAGGCATCGACGTCGTCCAGCGCCACCAGGTCCCGGGTCTCGAGCCCTTCCAGCATGGCCGGCGCCACCTCCGCCAGGGGCAGATACATGGCGCCGCCGGCGCCGTGGCGGTGGCAGGCGGCCTGCAGCAGGTGGGTCTTGCCGACGCCGGCGTCGCCGAACAGCAGGTAGCCACGAAATCCGTCGGCTTCGGCATCCAGCTCCTCGAGCCGGCGCACCAGCTCCGCGTTCCGCCCGGGCACGAAGGACTCGAAATGGCAGCGCGCCGACAGCGGAAACCGCAGCGCGAGCTGAGCACTCCGGGCGCTGCTCATGTGCGCGCTTCGCGCCAGGCCCGCAGCCCCCAGGTGACCACGTAGTCGGCGCCGGAGGCGACGCCCAGCGTCGCCAGCAGGTAGAAGCCCCAGGGATCCAGCAGCACCGCGGTGAGCTCGCTGATCACCCCGAGGCCGGAGAGCATCACCAGGGCCGCCAGGGCGACGGCGATCTGCATGGCCGTGTTGGCCTTGCTGATCAGCGTCGGCGCGAACTCGATGTGGCCGAACAGCAGCCGGTACACCACCGCGCCGGAGAAGATCACCAGGTCGCGGCCGAGCACGATCACCGCCAGCCACACCGGCAGATGGCCCTGCAGGGCGAAGATCACGTACAGCGACGCCACCAGCAGCTTGTCCGCCACCGGGTCGAGGGCGGCGCCGAACTGGCTGACGGCGTCGAAGCGCCGGGCGATCCAGCCGTCGACGGCGTCCGACGCGCCGGCCACGGCGGTGAGGATCAGCGCCTCGACATAGCGCGCCTCCCACAGCAGCCAGGCGGTGGGCAGCACCAGCACGATGCGGACCACGGTGATGACGTTGGGTACCAGCGCGAGCATCAGCGGATGGTAGCCGGGCGGCAGCGGCCTGCAACGCTCACGTCAGCGCCTCCGCCAGGCCAGACCGATGGCGCCGGCGGGGGCGTCGTTGAGCAGGTCGGGAAACAGCCGCTGGTCCAGGCGGAACAGCTCGAGAAGCTGGTCGGGCTCGGCCGAGGTGAACAGCGAGATGCCCAGCCGGTCGCCGTCCACCCGGGTGACGGCCACCTGCTCGACGAACTCGAGGCCGCCGACGTAGCGCAGCAGCTCGGCGTAGTCGGCCGGCGACCGCACCGCGCTGACGGTCAGGTCGAGCTGCCGGACGCCCCGATCGAGAACCGCGTAGCGGGACGCCAGCTCGTCGGCCAGCAGATCGGCGGCGGCCCGGCCGAGACGCCCCGGCTCGGCCGCCTCCAGGTCGAGGTCGCGAATCTCGCCCTCGACCCAGAATTCCCAGCTCGCGGCCCAGCGCGACTCGTCCAGGGCAACGACGCGACCGACCAGAACGATGTCCGCCCCGTAGCGGGCCGACGCCGGCTCCAGCGTCTGGCTGAGGCGGCCCCAGACCGCGGCCGGCGCGACGGCGAGCTGGTCGGCGAGGTCGAGCAGCGGCAGCCGCAGCGGCAACCCCCGCTGGCGGGCCCGTTCCCGCAGCGCGGTCACCACGGGATGGTCGGAATCCGCGCCGAGAATCCGCCGTTCGCCGCCGTCGTCGAGCACCACCCAGGCCACCACCGCCGGCCGGTTGGCGCGCCAGATGGGCAGCCGTGCGTCCCGCACCAGCTCGAGCACCGCGCGCGGCGTGAACTGCAGCCGCAGGCGCAGGCCCTCGCCGTCCGGAGCGCGCTCGAAGGCGAACTGGTTGTAGTAGAGGTCCGGGGCCGCGAGGGCCCGGGTGACCGCGTCGTTGCGCGGCACGCTGGCGAGACCGGTCAGCCGGGTCAGCAGCTCGGCGAGCGCCTGGCCGGCGGCGTCGATGCGCGCCGCCGCGGACTGATCCGCCACCGGCACGGACACCTCGTAGAGCCAGGGCACCTCCTCCGCCGGCGCCGCCGGCGCCCAGGCGACGGCCGCCCACGCCAGCGCCACGGCCAGCAGCCGCCGAACGCCGCAGCGCGGCTGACGCCGTGTCACGGCGGTGGTCGCCAGTAATGCCTGTGCCGGACGCACGCTGGAGATCGTCTACCTGATGGCTGGAGGACCGGCCGCCAAGTTTACCGGAATCGCCGCCGGCGGGTCTGGTAAACTCGCGCTCCCGACGAGCCCCGAGAGGGCATGCACTTGAATAGGGGATGAACTTGAGCAAGGGTCTGACCTATCGGGACGCCGGGGTCGACATCGACGCCGGCGACGAGCTGGTCCGCCGCATCGGCCCGGCCGCGAAGGCCACCCGCCGCCCCGAGCTGCTGTCCGGCCTCGGCGGTTTCGCCGCCCTGGCGCGGCTGCCGGAGAAGTATGCGGAGCCGGTGCTGGTCACCGGCACCGACGGCGTCGGCACCAAGCTGAAGCTGGCCATCGACCACGACCGTCACGACACCGTCGGCCAGGACCTGGTCGCCATGTGCGTCAACGACGTGCTGGTCACCGGCGCCGAGCCGTTCCTGTTCCTCGACTACTACGCCACCGGCGCCCTGAACGTGGACGTGGCCGAGCGCGTCATCACCGGCATCGCCCGCGGCTGCGAGCTGGCCGGCTGCGCCCTGGTGGGCGGCGAGACCGCGGAGATGCCCGGGTTCTACCAGGCCGGCGACTACGACCTGGCCGGATTCTGCATCGGCGTGGTGGAGCGCTCGGCCATCATCGACGGCAGCCGGCTGGCCGCCGGCGACGTGCTGATCGGCCTGCCGAGCAGCGGCCCCCACTCCAACGGCTACTCGCTGATCCGCCGGCTGCTGGAGCTGCAGGGCGTGACGCCGGACGCCGGCCTGCTGGACGCGCTTATGGCGCCGACCCGGATCTACGCCCGCACCGTGCTCACCGTGCTGGAGCGCCACCCGGTGCACGCCATGGCCCACATCACCGGCGGCGGCATTCTCGAGAACCTGCCGCGCATCTTCGCCACCAGCGAAGGCCTGGCGGCGCTGGTGGACCTGGACACCTGGGCGCGGCCGGAGGTGTTCGCCTGGCTGCAGCAGGCCGGCAACATCGACGAGGACGAGATGCTGCGCACCTTCAACTGCGGCATCGGCTTCGTGCTGGCCGTGCCGGCGGACCAGGCCGACGCCATCGAAGCCACGCTGAAGGAGCTCGACGAGGCGCCGGTGCGGATCGGCCGCATCGTCGAGGCCGGCACGAAGGCGGGGCCGAGCGAGCGGGTGGTGGGCTGAGCCACCCCCCGCCCGCGTAGGAGCGGCCTCCCGGCCGCGATTCCGCGGCCCGACCAATCGCGGCCGGGAGGCCGCTCCTACGGCGGAGGGAGCCGTGGCGGCGGAGGTGGCCCTATCGGCGAACGATCAGGTCTTCGGCAGCGTCACGCCCCGCTGCCCCTGATACTTCCCGCCGCGGTCCTGGTAACTCGTCTCGCAGCGCTCGTCCGACTGGAAGAACAGCATCTGGGCCACGCCCTCGTTGGCGTAGATCTTCGCCGGCAGGTTGGTGGTGTTGGAGAACTCCAGAGTCACGTGCCCTTCCCACTCGGGCTCGAGCGGCGTGACGTTGACGATGATGCCGCAGCGGGCGTAGGTGGATTTGCCCACGCACAGCGTCAGCACGTCCTCGGGTATGCGGAAGTACTCCACCGTGCTCGCCAGCGCGAAGGAGTTCGGCGGAATGATGCAGACGTCGCCGGACACGTCGACGAAGCTGCGCTCGTCGAAGTTCTTCGGATCCACCGTGGCCGAATGGATGTTGGTGAACACCTTGAACTCCGAGGAGCAGCGCACGTCGTAGCCGTAGCTCGAGGTGCCGTAGGAGATGACGCGCTGCTCGCCAACGTAGCGCACCTGCTTCGGCTCGAAGGGCTCGATCATGCCCTCGCCCGCCATCTTCCGGATCCACCGGTCCGACTTGATCGTCATGGTTCTCGCTCTGTTTGGTGTTGGCTGATCGGGCGCGTCAGTCGTCCGACATGGTGATGGGCACGGCGCCGCTCCGGTCCCCGGCCGAGGTGAGCCGCCACAGCTCCGCGGCCATGTGCCGCGCCGCGTCCCGGTAGATGGCCGCGATCTCGCCCTCGGGATCCCGGGCCACGGTGGGCGTGCCGCCGTCGGCCTGCTCGCGGATCTCCAGGGTCAGCGGGAGCTGGCCGAGCAGAGGGGTGGCGAACTCCTCGGCGATGCGGCCGCCGCCGGCGGCGCCGAAGATGTGGCTCTCGTGGCCGCACTCCGGGCAGCGGAAGGTGGACATGTTCTCCACCACGCCGAGCACCGGGATGTCGACCTTGCGGAACATCTCGATGCCCTTGCGGGCGTCGATCAGCGCGATGTCCTGGGGCGTGGTGACGATCACCGCGCCGGCCACGGGCACGCGCTGGGACAGGGTGAGCTGGATGTCACCGGTGCCCGGCGGCATGTCGACGATCAGGTAGTCGAGCTCGTCCCACAGGGTCTGGCCGAGGAGCTGCTGCAGCGCGCCGGACACCATCGGCCCGCGCCACACCATGGGCGTCTTCTCGGTCACCAGGAAGCTCATGGACATGGCCTGGATGCCGTGGGCCTTGATGGGCACGAAGAAGCGGTCGTCCTCGCCGCCGGGTTTGCCCGGACGACTGACGATCTCCGGCCGGCGGCCTTCCGGTACGCCCAGCATCATGCCCTGGCTGGGGCCGTAGATGTCGGCGTCGAGCAGGCCGACCCGGGCGCCTTCCCGGTCCAGCGCCAGCGCCAGGTTCACCGCGGTGGTGGACTTGCCGACGCCGCCCTTGCCCGAGGCGACGGCGATGATGTGCTTGATGGGGCCGGGGCCACGGCCGTCGGGGGCGCGGAACTCCAGGTCGAGGTCGACGTGGTCGACGCCGAGAAACGCCGCCAGCCGCCCGGCCAGCGCCTCGCGCATGCCGGCGGCCGGATAGCCCAGGGTGACGGCCACGTCGGAGCCCGACACGCGCACCCGGGCGCCGAGGTCCTGCCAGGGAATGTCGAGATAGGGGTCCGGGAACTGCTCGAGCTTCATCGTCTCTCCAGGTGGCGTCTGCGGCGCTGCCGCCGGGCGCGGAACCGCCGGCCGGGCGCCGCTGGACGACCCCGGCGGCCGCGCATTATATGCGAGATGTCGGTATAGTCGCGCTTTTCCCGGACCGGCTTCAAACACCCCCGCTCTCCCGTAGGAGCGATCTCCAGATCGCGATCACGGGCCCAGCGGAATCGCGATCTGGAGATCGCTCCTACAACGCAGCTGATGCAACTCAGGCCATGACCCGTCGAATCCTCGTCACCAGTGCCCTGCCCAACGCCAACGGCGACATTCACCTGGGCCACCTGCTCGAGCACATCCAGACCGACATCTGGGTGCGCTTCCAGCGTCTGCGCGGCCACCAGGTGACCTACGTGTGCGCCGACGACACCCACGGCACGGCGACCATGCTCAAGGCCGAGCAGGAACGCACCACGCCGGAAGCGCTGATCGAGAAGGTGCGCCAGGCCCACGCCCGGGATTTCGAGGGCTTTCTCGTCGGGCACGACAACTACTACTCGACCCACTCCAACGAGAACCGGGAGTGCGCCGAGCTGATCTACTCGCGCCTGAAGGACGCCGGGCTGATCTTCACCCGCACGGTGGAGCAGCTCTACGACCCGGAGCGGAAGATGTTCCTGGCGGACCGCTTCGTGAAGGGCACCTGCCCCAACTGCGGCAAGGATGATCAGTACGGCGACAACTGCGAGGCCTGCGGCGCCACCTACGACGCCACCGAGCTCGGCGAGCCGCGCTCGCTGATCTCCGGCGCCACCCCGGTGCTGAACGAGTCCGAGCACTACTTCTTCGACCTGGGCCAGTACACGGACTTCCTGAAGGACTGGCTCGCCAGCGGCCACGTTCAGCCGGAGGTCGCCAACAAGCTCCAGGAATGGCTGGGCGACGGCCTGCGGCCCTGGGACATCTCCCGGGACGCCCCCTACTTCGGCTTCGTCATCCCCGGCACGACGGACAAGTACTTCTACGTCTGGATGGACGCACCCATCGGCTACATGGCGAGCTTCAAGCACTACGCCGCGTCCCGCAACGACGTCGCCTTCGAGGACTACTGGGACGCCGGCAGCGACGCCGAGCTGCACCACTTCATCGGCAAGGACATCGTCAACTTCCACGCCCTGTTCTGGCCGGCGGTGCTGGACGCGTCCGGCTTCCGCACGCCCACGCGCATCCACACCCACGGCTTCGTCACCGTGGACGGCAAGAAGATGTCCAAGTCCCGGGGCACGTTCGTCAATGCCGCCACCTACCTGGCGCACCTCGAGCCCGAGTATCTGCGCTACTACTACGCGGCCAAGCTGAACGGCACCGTCGACGACATCGACATCAACCTCGAGGACTTCGTCGCCCGGGTGAACTCGGACCTGGTGGGCAAGGTGGTGAACATCGCCAGCCGCTGCGCCGGCTTCATCACCAAGCACTTCGACGGCCGGCTGGCCGGGGCGCTGCACGACCCGGCGCTGTTCGAGCGGTTCACCGCCGCCGCCGAAGGCATCGCCGAGCGCTACGAGAAGGGCGACACGGCCCGGGCGGTGCGGGAGATCACGGCGCTGGCCGACCAGGCCAACCAGTACATCGCCGAGCACGCCCCCTGGGCGATGATCAAGGAGGACGGCCGCCGGGACGACGTCCAGGCGGTGTGCAGCCAGGGCATCAACCTGTTCCGTGTGCTGATGGTGTATCTCAAGCCGATTCTGCCCCGGCTGGCGGCGGACTCGGAAGCGTTTCTGCAGATCGACCCGCTGCGCTGGCAGGACCTGGACGCGCCCCTGCTCGACCACGGCATCGCGCCGTTCAAGGCCCTGTTCGCGCGGATGGAGAAGGACGCCGTGGACCGGATGATCGAGGCCTCCCGGGAAGAGGCGGCCCCGAAGGCGGATGCGGCCCCGAAGTCGGACGCGACCGCGAAGGCGGCGCCGGCCGAACCGCAGGGCAGCGCCGAGATCACCATCGACGACTTCGCCAAGGTCGAGCTGCGCGTCGCCCGGGTGATGAAGGCGGAGCCGGTGGAAGGCGCCGACAAGCTGCTGCGCCTGACCCTCGACGTCGGCGAGCTCGGCGAGCGCAACGTGTTCGCCGGCATCAAGGAAGCCTACGACGCCGGGTCCCTCGACGGCCGCCTGGTGGTCGTGGTCGCCAACCTGGCGCCGCGCAAGATGCGCTTCGGCGTCTCCGAGGGCATGGTGCTGGCCGCGGGCCCGGGCGGCAGCAGCGTGTTCGTGCTGAGCCCCGACAGCGGCGCCGAGCCGGGCATGGTGGTGCGCTGATCGGTTTAGACCGGACAACCCCCCGGTAGGAGCGGCCTCCCGGCCGCGATTCGACCGGCCTTGCCGATCGCGGCCGGGAGGCCGCTCCTACGGGTCGCGAATAGAAAGCTGTCGAGCCATGACTGACCTCGCGCTCATCCTCATCGGCGCGCTGCTGGTGAACAACTTCGTCCTCGCCCAGTTCCTGGGGCTGTGTCCGTTCATGGGCGTCACCCGGCGCTACGAGCCGGCCCTGGCCATGGCCCTGGCCACCGCCTTCGTGCTCACCACGGCGGCGGCGGTAAGCTTCGTGCTGCATCACGCCGTGCTGGTGCCGCTGTCCCTGGAATACCTGCGCATCGTCGCCTTCATCGTCGCCATCGCCGGCGTGGTGCAGCTCACCGAGCGGGTCATGCGGGCGAGCCACCCGCTGCTCCACGAGGTGCTCGGCATATACCTGCCGCTGATCACCTCCAACTGCGCGGTGCTGGCGGTGGCGCTGCTGGCGGTCGGCGAATCGCTGTCGTTCCTCGAGACGCTGGTGTTCGCCCTGGGCGCGGCCGGCGGCTTCTCGCTGGTCATGGTGCTGTTCGCCGCGCTGCGCGAGCGGCTCGAGCACGCGAGCGTGCCGGAACCGTTCCGCGGCGTGCCGGTGGCGCTGGTCACCGCCGGCATCCTGTCCCTCGGTTTCATGGGCTTCGCGGGGCTGGGCGGCTGATGGCGGCGGCGCTGACGGTGGTCGGCGTGCTCGGCGCCCTCGGCGGTCTGCTGGCTGCGGCGCTGGCCTGGGTGGACCGCCGGTTCCCCGCAGACCGCGACGACGTGGTCGAGGCCATCGACGCCCTGCTGCCCCAGACCCAGTGCGCCCAGTGCGGCTATCCGGGCTGCCGGCCCTACGCCGAGGCGGTGGCCGCCGGCGAGGCCATCAACCTCTGTCCGCCGGGCGGCGAAGACACCCAGCGGGCGCTGGCCAGACTGCTGGATCGGGACCCCGGCCCGCCGCCCACGGAACCTCAGGCCCAGGTCGCGCGCATCGACGAGAGCGCCTGCATCGGCTGCTTCCGCTGCGTCGAGGCCTGTCCGGTGGACGCGATCGTCGGCGCGCCCCAGCTCATGCACACGGTGCTGGAGGACCGCTGCACGGGCTGCGAGCTGTGCCTGCCGCCCTGCCCCGTGGACTGCATCGACCTGGAAGCCGTGGCGACCCCGGTGCCGGCCCGGCCGCTGCGCATCCTGGCCCGGCCGCGCAACCGCGACCCGGAGTCGCCGACCCTGGCCTGCATCCGCTGCGGCGACTGCGAGACGGTCTGCCCGGTGCCGGACCTGGTGCCCCAGGAGCTGCACTGGTACTGCGCCGACGGGGCCTGGCAAGCGGCCGGCGACCGCGGCCTCGACCGCTGCATCGAGTGCGGCCGCTGCAATCAGGTCTGCCCCAGCAACATCGACCTGCTGGCCGGTTTCACCCGCGGCCGCCAGGCGCTGGCGGAAGACGCCGCCGCGCGGGCGGAGGCCGAGGACGCGCGCCGGCGCTATCAGCGTCACCTGGAACGCAACGCCGCCCGGGCCCAGGACTGGGAACGGCGGCGCCGGGCCCGACTCGAAGCCGGCGGCGACCGGCCCTGGCTGACATGACCACGGCGCGCATCATGACCACCGTGCTGGCGGCCCTGGTGCCGGGCATCGGCGCGCTGGTGTACTGGTTCGGCCCCGGCTATCTGCCGCGCCTGGCGGCGGCCGCAGCCCTGGGGCTGGCGGTGGAAACCGCCGCGCTGCTGGCCAGAAAGCGCCCGCTGGGGCCGGCCCTCACCGACGGCAGCACCCTGCTGACCTGTACCCTCATCGTCGTCGCCCTGCCGCCTCAGATCGACTACGGCGTGCTGGCGCTGGCGGTGATCGCCGGCGTCGGGCTCGGCAAGCACCTGTACGGCGGCCTCGGCGGCAATCCGTTCAACCCCGCCGTGGTGGGCTACGCGGTGGCGCTGGTGTCTTTTCCGGCGGCCTTCGCCACCTGGCCCGGCGCCACCGACGGCATGACCGGCGCCACGGCGCTGACGGCCCTGCGTCACCGCGAGGGCGAGACCCTGGCGGAGCTGTACGCCGGCAATCCGGCCTTCGGCGCCCTCGGCGGCGCGGGCTGGGAATGGGTGAACCTCGCCTTCCTGCTCGGCGGCCTGGTACTGGTGCTGCGCGGCATCGCCGCCTGGCGGATTCCCGCCGCCCTGCTCGGCACCCTCGGCGCGCTGGCCCTGCTGGGCTACGACAGCGGCTCCTCGGAGAGCCTCGGCGCGCCGACGTTCCACTGGCTGGCCGGCGGCACCTGTCTGGCGGCCTTCTTCTTCGCCACCGATCCGGTCACCCATCCCGCCACCCATCGGGGGCAGATCCTGTTCGGCTGCCTGATCGGCGCCGTCGCCTTCACCGTGCGCGCGTTCGGCAACTACCCGGACGGCATCGCCTTCGGCATTCTGCTGGCCAACGGCGCCACGCCCTGGCTCGACCGGGCCTTCACCCTGGAGCGGGCGGACCGTGTCTGAGCGGCGCTGGCCCGGCGTGCTCGCCTTCGTCGGGTTGACCGCGGCCTGCGCGGCCGTGCTGGCGGGCGTGGCCGCGCTGACCGAGGCGCCCATCGAGGAGAACCGCGCCCGCCGCTTCGAGCAGACCCTGACCGCCGTCACCGGCAGCGCCCGGCTCGCCGCCGACGTGGTCTGGCAGGACGATCTGGCGCCGCTCTGCCCGGATCGCGCGCTGCTGCGGGGAACCGCGGCCGGCTACGGCGGCAACATCGTCTGGCTCGCCGCCGCCCGGCTCGGTGACGCCGGGCCGGTGCTCGAGCGCGTGCGCATCACCGCCCACCAGGAGACCCCCGGCATCGCCGACTTTCTCGACCGGCCGGAATCCGGCTGGCTGGCCCGGCTGCCGGGTCTGGGCAGCGCGGAGCTGGCCGCCCTCGACACGGTCAGCGGCGCGACCATCACCACCCGCGCCCTGAAGCGGGACCTGGCCCGGGCCCTGGCGCGCCCCGGCCTCGACGACCTGGCGTGTGCGCCGTGAGCCGGACGCCCGCCAGCACGGCCGCGCCGGACGCCGGCACCCCGGCCGGGGTTCTCACCGCCGGCGTCGCCGCACGCAACCCCGCGTGGATCCAGCTCCTCGGCCTGTGCCCGCTGCTGGCGGTGAGCAGCAGCGCGGTGACCGCTCTGGCCCTCGCCCTGGCCAGCGCCGGCGTGCTGGTGGGCTCCAACGTCACCATCTCGATGCTGCGCCGCCTGATACCCGACTTCGCCCGGCTGCCCGCCTTCGTGCTGATCGTCGCCACCTTCACCACCTGCGCGGTGCTGCTGATGGAGGCCTACGCCTTCGAGCTGTATCTGCGCATCGCCCTGTTCGTGCAGATCATCGTCACCAACTGCATGATTCTCGGCCGCGCCGAGGCGTTCGCCAGCCGCCGGCCGGTCTGGCCGTCGCTGCTCGACGCCCTGGGCACCGCGGCCGGCTTCGCGCTGGCCCTGGTCAGCCTCGGCCTGGTGCGCGAGGCGGTCGGCCGCGGGACCGTGTTCGCCGACATGGATATGCTGTTCGGCCCGGGCGCGGCCGGCTGGACGATGACCCTGCCCGGGGACTGGCCCGGGCTGCTGATCGCCACGCTGCCGCCGGGGGCCTTCATCATCGCCGGTCTGCTGCTCGGGCTCGGCAACGCCGCGGTCAGGGCCCGCCGGCGGAACGCAGGACCATAGCGAAGGGACATGAACAAGGAAAAACGCCAGCAGATCTTCACGCGCCTGCGGGAGGCCAACCCCAATCCGACCACCGAGCTCGAATACGCCACGCCGTTCGAGCTGCTGGTCGCCGTGATCCTGTCCGCCCAGGCCACCGACGTCAGCGTCAACAAGGCCACCCGGCCGCTGTTCGCCCGGGCGAACACCCCGGCGGCGATCCGCGACCTCGGCGTCGAGGGGCTGACACCGTTCATCCAGAGCATCGGCCTGTTCAACACCAAGGCGCGCAACGTGATCCGCACCTGCGAGATCCTGGTGGAGCAGCACGGCGGCGAGGTGCCCGAGGACCGGGCGGCCCTCGAGGCGCTGCCCGGCGTCGGCCGCAAGACCGCCAACGTGGTCCTGAACACCGCATTCGGCCACCCGACCATGGCCGTGGACACCCACATCTTCCGGGTGTGCAACCGCACCGGCATCGCCCCCGGCAAGACCGTGCGGCAGGTCGAGGACCGGCTGGTGCGGGTCGTGCCCGAAGAGTTCAAGCGCGACGCCCACCACTGGCTGATCCTGCACGGCCGCTACGTCTGCCTGGCGCGCAAGCCGCGGTGCGGCTCCTGCCTGATCGAGGATCTCTGCGAGTACCGACACAAGACCGAGGACTGATGCCGTGAGCAACGTCGTGCCGCCGGTGGCGATCGCCATCGGCCTGCTGGTGCTGAGCAACGTCTTCATGACGTTCGCCTGGTATGCGCATCTGCGCGAGCTCAGCCACAAGCCGTGGATCGTGGCCGCCCTGGTGAGCTGGCTGGTGGCCGCCCTGGAGTATCTCTTCCAGGTGCCGGCCAACCGCATCGGCTACACGGTGCTGAACGTCGGCCAGCTCAAGATGATGCAGGAGATCATCACCCTGACCGTGTTCGTGCCGTTCCTGGTGCTGTACATGAAGGAGCCGCTGCGGCTGGATTTTCTCTGGGCCGCGCTGTGCCTGGTCGGCGCCGTGTTCTTCGTGTTCCGGCCCTACCTGACCGGCGTGTCCGGGCCGTAGCGGCCGTTCAGAGGTCGACCAGTTCCACCGACGGTATCGGCTCGCCGAGGAAGTAACGGCCGACGCGGCGGAACCGCTCGGCGCCATCGGTGGCCAGCAGCGAGAGACGGCCGGCGCCGCCCCGCGCCGCCGGCAGGTCGGCGCCGCCGACCCGCCGGGCGAGGGCCGCCGCCGTGGTTTCCGCCGAATCGACCACGGTGGCGCCATCGCGCCCGAGGATGGCCTCGAGAGCCGGCCGGAACACCGGAAAGTGGGTGCAGCCCAGCAGCACCGACGACACCGCGCCCCGGTCGCCGGGCAGCATGCCCCGCAGGTAGTCGGCCAGGGCCAGATCGACCAGCGGCCCGGCATGGCGGCCCTCCTCGGCCAGCGCCACCAGCAGCGGGCACGGCCGGGCCAGCACCGTCAGGCCGGGGCGCCGGGCCAGCAGGGCGCGCTGATAGGCGCCGCCCCGCACCGTGCTCTCGGTCGCCAGCACCAGCACGCGGCCGCGCCCGGACAGGGCGGCGGCCGCCTCCGCGCCCGGCTCCACCACGCCGAACACCGGCAGCGGCGCGTAGCGCTCGGTCAGCGCGTCGAGGGCCACGGCGGACGCGGTGTTGCAGGCCACCACCAGGGCCTTGATGCCGCGCTCCACCAGGATGCGCGCCGCCTGCACCGCGTAGCGCTGCACGGTGTCGGGGCTCTTGGTGCCGTAGGGCAGCCGGGCGGTGTCGCCGAGATACAGGAAGTCCTCGCCGGGCAGGGCCGCGCGCAGCGCGCGCAGCACGGTGAGCCCGCCCATGCCGGAGTCGAAGACGCCGATGGGCGCGGCTGCCGGCTCGGTCACGGGGTCAGGAACGGCGGAACAGGTCGCGGACGAAGCCGGACTTCTTGCGCGGCGCGGCGCGGCTCTCGCTGTGGATGGGCGCCGTCGCCACGGCCTCCCGGCGCTCCGCGGCCGGGGCCGGCGCGGCCGGGCGGGCGTCGCGGCCGGCGCGCAGGTCCCGGATCTTCTTCTCGATCAGCAGGTCTTCCTTGCGCTTCTGGATCATCGCGGCGGCGATGTCGACGCCGCACTGGTTGCAGTGGCTGGCCTCGAGCTGCAGATGCCCGCAGCGCGGGCACTCGACGTGGGCCGCGGTGATGTCCTTCAGGGTCTGCTCGTTGTGCCCTTCCATGCGCAGGGCGTCCTTGTCGATGGTGGGCGCCTTGGGCGCCGACAGGGACTTGATGCGGCAGATGGCGCCCAGGTCCGCGAGCCGCTGCTGCAGCTTGCGGGCCTCGCCTTCCATGAGCTGGCTGCGGATCACCACGGTGCGGCCGGAGAACAGGGCACGGGCCTTGCGGTCGTCGATGCCGAGCTCGCGCGCGAGCCTGGCACGGACGCGGTCCATGTCCGAGTCCCGGGCTATCTCGCCACTGAACAGCACCTGAAAGTCGCCCATCGTGTCCTTCACCTAGGAGAGCTTACGGCCTCGCTTCGCGCCCAAGCGCAGCCGCAGGGCATTGAGGCGGATGAACCCTGCAGCATCGGCCTGATCATACGCCCCGCGATCGTCCTCGAATGTGACGACGTGCGCATCGTAGAGACTGTCGTCCGGGGACATCCGGCCGCTGACCGACACGCTGCCCTTGTACAGCTTGAGCCGCACGGTGCCGTTCACCGGCTTCTGGGACTCGTCGATCAGCGCCTGCAGCACCTTGCGCTCCGGCGCCCACCAGTAGCCGTTGTAGATCAGCTCGGCATAGCGCGGCATCAGCTCGTCCTTGAGGTGCGCCACCTCCCGGTCGAGGGTGATGGACTCGATGGCGCGGTGGGCCTTCAGCAGGATCGTGCCGCCGGGGGTCTCGTAGCAGCCCCGGGACTTCATGCCGACGAAGCGGTTCTCCACCAGGTCGCTGCGGCCGATGCCGTGGGCGCCGCCCAGTTCGTTCAGCTTCGTCAGCAGCGCCGCCGGGCCGAGCCGCTCGCCGTCGACCGAGACCGGGTCGCCGTGCTCGAAGCCGATCTCCACGTACTGGGGCTGGTCCGGCGCCGCCTCCGGCGAGACGGTCCAGCGCCACATGCTCTCCTCGGCCTCCTGCCACGGGTCCTCGAGGTTGTCGCCCTCGTAGGAGATGTGCAGCAGGTTGGCGTCCATGGAGTACGGCGACTTCTCGCCGCGCTTGGCGTCGACGGGAATCTGATGCTCCTCGCAGAACTTCATCAGCGATTCCCGGGAGGTCAGGTCCCACTCGCGCCAGGGCGCGATGACCTTGATGTCGGGTTCCAGCGCGTAGGCGCCCAGCTCGAAGCGCACCTGGTCGTTGCCCTTGCCGGTGGCGCCGTGGGAGATGGCGTCGGAGCCGGTTTCCCGGGCGATCTCCACCAGCCGCTTGGCGATCAGCGGCCGGGCGATGCTGGTGCCGAGCAGGTACTCGCCCTCGTAGAGGGTGTTGGCCCGGAACATCGGGAACACGAAGTCGCGCACGAATTCCTCGCGCAGGTCCTCGATGTAGATCTCCTTCACGCCCATGGCCTGGGCCTTGGCGCGGGCGGGCTCGACCTCTTCGCCCTGACCCAGATCGGCGGTGAAGGTCACGACTTCGGCGTTGTAGGTTTCCTGCAGCCAGCGGCAGATCACCGAAGTGTCCAGACCGCCGGAGTACGCCAATACGACCTTGTCAGCCACGAGTCTCGTCCTGGTTGTGAGCGGGCGCCCATCATATGGGATGTGCGGACCCTTATCACGTCGTCGGCCCGGCCGGGCCGAACCGCCGGGCGCTACCGCGAGGCGACGTCACCGCCGCCCCAGTCCCGTTCCAGGCGGACGGTGGTGCGGCGGTTCTCGGCGCGGTCGGCGTCGGTGTCGCCGGCCGCCACGGGATACTTGGAGCCGTGGTAGCGCACCACCAGCCGCTTGGCGGGCACGCCGCTGGACTCGAGGAAGGCGGCGACCTGCTCGGCACGGCGCTTCGACAGGGCCAGGTTGGCGTAGTCGGGACCGACGTCGTCGGTGTGGCCGTCGACGAACACCCGGGTCACCGCCGGGTCCGCCAGCACGTACTCGGCCACCTGCCGCAGCCGGGTCCGATCGGCCTCGGACAGCTCGGTCTTGTCCGAGGGATACTCGATGCGGGTACGCTCGTACATGGACCAGCCCCGGGCCGTGACGTCCTCGAGGCAGCGGGCGAAGGCCTCGTACTGGCCCCGCAGGTGCTCGTTGCCGATCCGGATCGCGGCGTCGCCGCCGTACCAGGCCGCGTGCTCCACCCGGGTCTCGTAACCTTCGTAGAGGGCCATCAGCACCCGGGTCGCCAGGGGATCGGCGATGAGCACGGCGCTGCCGGCGCGCTGCTCGGTGGTGCCGAGCTCCGCGGTGGCCGGATGTGCCGGATGCCAGGGGGGCGCCACGCGATACAGGCCCACGGCGCCGTCCGCGAACACTTCGCGATGGCCGAGCAGCTCCAGGCGCAGGGGCGCCCGGGGCGCGCCGACGAAGCGGATCACGCCGAAGTCCCGCACACCCTGCTCGAGCAGGCACAGACCCTCCGCCTGACGCACGGACCAGGAGGACCCCACGTCATGGACGAACGGCTGCGCCGCAGCCGGCGGGGCTGCGAGCAGCGAAATCAGCAATAGCAGTAGACGCACCGGCAATTCGCGGACAACCTTCGAGCTCAGAAACGTTGTCGGCCGGCGCCGGGGAAACTTTAGGGCGCCGGCGTGCTAAGGTGCCGTCAATGGACATGTCGTCGCGATTTCGCGGCTTTCTGCCGGTAGTGGTTGACCTGGAGACCGGGGGCTTCGATCCCGCGACCAACCCCATCCTGGAGATTGCCGCCGTGCAGGTCCGGTTCGAGGGCCGGACGCTGCAGCCGGCCGAGGGCTGGCGCCGGGCCGTGCACCCCTACCCCGGCGGCGTGTGCAATCCCGCCGCGCTCAAGGTCACCGGCATCGATCCGATGGACCCGAACCGGCAGGCCCTGGGAGAGGGCGAGGCGCTGCGCCAGCTTTTCCGCTACGTGCGCACCGCCATCAAACAGACCGGCTGCCACCGGGCGATCCTGGTGGCCCACAACGCCGCCTTCGATCAGCAGTTCCTCAATCGCGCGGTAGAGCGGACCCAGGTGAAACGCAACCCGTTCCACCCGTTCTCGTTCATCGACACGGCGTCGCTGGCTGCCGTCGCCTTCGGCCATACGGTGCTGAGCGAGGCCTGCGCGCGGGCGGACATCGCCTTCGACCGGGACAAGGCCCACGACGCCCTCTACGATGCCGAGCGCACCGCCGAGCTGTTCTGTGCCGTGGTCAACGCGTGGGAGGGGCGGGGTCCGCTGTGACCCGTCCGGGCCGGACCCGCCCCGCGGGGATCGGTCTCAGGAGGCCTCGCCGGCCGCCGCCGCCTTCTTGACGAGTTCCTGCAGCTCTCCGCTCTCGTACATCTCCACGACGATGTCGCAGCCGCCGACGAGCTCGCCATCGACGTAGAGCTGGGGAAACGTCGGCCAGTCGGCGTACTTCGGCAGGTTCGCGCGGATCTCCGGGTGGGCGAGCACGTCGACGTAGGCGAAGCGTTCGCCGCAGGAGGCCAGGCACTGCACCGTCTGCGCCGAGAACCCGCACTGAGGCGCGGCCGGCGACCCCTTCATGTAGAGGATGATGGGGTTGGTCTCGATCTGATCGCGGATGGTGTCGAGGACGTCTTCGCTCATGCGAAACTCCCGTAGGCCCGATTACAATTGGGCGCTCAGTGTACTAGACCGGAAACCGCGGCGACCAGCTTGGTGTGCCCGGCAGGAGACCCCATGGCCCCATCCAGCCCCGACTTCGACCGCGTGATCGACCGCCGCGGCACCTGGAGCAGCAAGTGGGACAAGTACGCGGGCCGGGACATCCTGCCGTTCTGGGTGGCCGACATGGACTTCGCCATGCCGGAGTTCATCCGCGAAGCCGTGCTGCGCCGGCTGGAACACCCGGTGGTGGGATACACCCGCACGCCGGACACCCTGGCCGAGGCCTTCCGCACCTGGCTGCTGCGCCACTACGACTGGCAGGTGCCGGACAGCGCCCTGGTGTGGCTGCCCGGGGTGGTCACGGGGTTCAACCTCGCCGCCCGGGCCACGGCGGTGCCCGGCGGCCAGGTGGTGATCCCGACCCCGGTGTACTACCCCTTCCTGAGCGTCCCCGGCAACGCCGACCAGACCGGCATCCAGGTCCCGCTGGTCCGGGACGGCCGGCGCTGGGTGATGGACTTCGACGCCCTGGAGGCCGCCATCACGCCGGCATCGAGGATCGTGCTGCTGTCGAACCCGCAGAACCCCACCGGGCGCGCCTATACCGAGCCGGAGCTGACGGCGCTCGCCGAGCTGTGCCTGCGCCACGACCTGGTGCTCTGTTCGGACGAAATTCACTGCCGCCTGCTGCTGGACCCCAACGCCGAGCACGTGCCGGTGGCGAGCCTGGGTCCGGAGATCGCGGCCCGCACCATCAGCCTGTACGCCGCGACCAAGACCTACAACATCCCCGGGCTGTCCTGCGGCGTCGCAGTGATCCCCGACCCCGAGCTGCGGCGCCGCTTCAAGCACGCCCAGGCCGGCCTGATGCCCAGCGTCGGGCCGCTGGAATTCGCCGCCTCCGAAGCGGCCTTCAACGACACCGGACCCTGGCTGCCGGCCCTGCTGGACTACCTGCGCGGCAATCACCGTCTGCTGCAGGCCGTCGCCGGCGACCGGATGACACCCGTCGAGGCGACCTACCTGGCCTGGCTCGACGTCCGCGACCTGGAACTGGAGCGCCCGGGCGCCTACTTCGAGGAGCACGGGCTCGGACTGTCCGACGGCGCGGCCTTCGGCGGCGACGGCTTCGTGCGGTTCAACTTCGCCTGCCCGCGCAGCACCCTGGAGGAGGGGCTAGAGCGGCTGCAGCAGGCCCTCGACTCCGCCTGAAACGCCCGGCGGGCGCGGGGCCACGTTGATTCGCCGGCCCGGCTGCTATACGATTCGCCGCTTTTCCAGGCAGCATCCGCTGCCTTTCGTCGTTCTGAGACCTCGGGTTTTTTCAGCGGGCCGCCGGACCGGTGGCCCGCCCGTCGATGGTTTCCGACGACTCACCCTGCGGGGGGATTGCCCATGACGCATCTGATGAGCACCTACAAGCGCCAGGACGTGGCGTTCGAGCGCGGTGACGGCATCTGGCTGGAAGACACCGGCGGTAAACGCTACCTGGACGCCCTCACCGGCATCGCCGTGTGCGGTCTCGGGCACGCCCATCCCGACGTCACCCGCGCGGTGGCGGAACAGGCGGGCAAGGTGACGCACACCTCCAACCTGTATCGAATCCCCCAGCAGGAGCGGCTGGCGGACCGTCTCTGCGAGCTTTCCGGCATGGAGCGCGTGTTCGTCTGCAACAGCGGCGCCGAGGCCAACGAGGCCGCCATCAAGCTGGCCCGCCTGTACGGCCACGGCCGCAACGTCGACCGGCCGGCCATCATCGTCATGGAGGGCAGCTTCCACGGCCGCACCATGGCGACGCTGACGGCCACCGGCAGCCGCAAGGTCCAGGCCGGCTTCGAGCCGCTGCTGTCCGGCTTCGTGCGCGCCCCCTACAACGATCTCGAAGCGATCCGCCAGATCGCCGACAACAACAACGAGGTCGTCGCGATCCTGGTGGAGCCGGTGCTCGGCGAAGGCGGCCTGGTGATTCCCGCCGACGACTACCTGATCGAGCTGCGGCGCATCTGCGACGTCAACGGCTGGCTGCTGATGCTCGACGAGGTGCAGACCGGCAACGGCCGCACCGGCACCTTCTTCGCCTACCAGCACTACGGCATCCTGCCGGACGTGGTGACCACGGCCAAGGGCCTCGGCAACGGCGTGCCCGTCGGCGCCTGCCTCGCGCGCGGCAAGGCCGCCGAGACCTTCGCGCCCGGCAATCACGGCTCGACCTTCGGCGGCAACCCGCTGGCCTGCGCCGCCGCCAACGCGGTGCTGGACGTGATCGAGCGGGACGGGCTGCTGGCCCGCGCCCACGCCCTCGGCGAGCGCATCGTCGCCGGCCTGAAGGATCGGCTGGCCGGCAGCAACGCGGTGCGCGAGGTGCGCGGCAAGGGCCTGATGATCGGCATCGAGCTGCACGAGCCCTGCGGCCACCTGGTCGGCGCCGCCCTGGAAGCCGGCGTGCTGATCAATGTCACCCGCGACAACGTGGTCCGGCTGCTGCCGGCGCTGACCATGAGCGACGACGAGGCCGATCTGCTGGTCGAGCGCGTCGCCGCCGTGATCGCCGGCTGAGGGCGCGGCGATGACCGTCAAGCGAGACTTCCTGTCCCTGCTGGACTGCACCGCCGACGAGCTCGACGGCCTGGTGCAGCGCGCCAAGGCGCTTAAGGCCCTGCAGCGCGACGGCAGGCTGCACCGCCCCCTCGAGGGCCGCACCCTGGCGATGATCTTCCAGCAGCACAGCACGCGCACCCGGGTCGCGTTCGAGACGGGCATGACCCAGCTCGGCGGCCACGCGGTGGTGCTCGCGCCCGAGGACACCCAGCTCGGCCGCGGCGAGCCCATCGAGGACACCGCCCGGGTGCTGAGCGAGATGGTGGACATCGTCACCATCCGCACCGGCAGCCACGAGGACCTGATCCGCTTCGCGTCGTCGGCCTCGATCCCCGTGATCAACGCCATGACGTCGCGCTGCCACCCGTGTCAGCTGCTCGCCGACGTGCTGACCTTCGAGGAGCTGCGCGGCCCACTGGCCGGCAGAACCGTGGCGTTCGTGGGCGACGGCTACAACATGTGCCATTCCTACATCAACGCCGCGCGCCAGTGGGGCTTCCGCCTGAAGATCGCCTGCCCGGAAGGCTACCGGCCGGACCCGGAGTTCCTTTCCGGCAGCAACGAGGCGACCCTGGTGGAGAGCGCCCGCGAGGCCGTCGAGGGCGCGGAACTGGTGGTGACCGACGTCTGGTCGTCGATCGGCCACGAGGAGGAGGCGGCCCGCCGCCGGGAAGCCTTCGCACCGTTCCAGGTCACCGAGACGCTGCTCGACCAGGCCGCCGACGACGTGGTGTTCATGCACTGCCTGCCCGCCCACCGCGGCGAGGAAGTGAGCGACACCCTGCTCGACGATCCGCGCTCCGCGGTCTGGCAGGAGGCGGGCAACCGCCTGCACAGCCAGAAAGCCCTGCTGGAGTTCCTGCTGGCCTGAACCCGGCCGCCATTGATCTCCACCCGCCGAAGTGGGACGCTCGCGCCCACCTGAACCTTTCTCCGGCTGGCGGGTCGATCTGAGCATGAGTCGGTCGTTGCTGACATTCGCGCTGCTGGGCTGGGCCCTGCTCCTGGCGGGCGCGGGGCCCGTGTCCGCCGACCCGGCCGACGCAGCACCCGACGGCCCGCCGGTCGCGTCGGTCGACCCCGGCGGCACCGGCGACGACGGTCCCGACGGCCTGGCCGCCACCGCCGACGCGCGGCCGGAACTCGACACCGCCTCCGATCTGCCCACCGGCCCGTGCCGGTCCGTTCGCTCCGGCCGGCGGCCGGCCACCGGACACCCGCCCCGAGGTCCGCCCCACCTGCGAATCGCCTGACCCGCAAAGACGTCGGATCCGACCAGTCGGCTCCGCCAGTTCAGCGGCCGCGGCGCCCGATGCGCCGCCGCCGCGCTCAGGAGATCGCAACATGAATACCCACGTTCTGCCGCTGCACGCCATGACCCGTGCCGACCACCTCGTGCACCCGGAGGAATACTCCGACGTCCGGCTGGACTCGCCGGCGCTGGCCCTGTTCACCGACTTCCGCCGCCACGACCCGATCGTCATCGACGGCTGGACCCGCGCCGTCGACGCCGAGCGCGCCATGCGGGAGAGCCACACCCGCCTGCGGCTGGTGGTCGACCACGACGGCGAGTTTCTCGGCACGATCACCCTCGACGACCTGTCCGAGCGCCAGGTGATCCGCAGGGTCGCCGCCGGCGAGCGCCGCGAGGACATCCTCGTCACCGACCTGATGACCCGCCGCAGCGCGCTCAAGGCCCTGTCCTTCGACGATCTGCAGCGGGCGACGGTACGCCACGTCATCGACACGCTCAGCAGCCACGGGGAAAGACACTGCCTGGTGGTGGATTTCGGCCACCACGCCATCCGCGGGCTGATCGCTGCCAGCGACGTGGCCCGCCGGCTGCACATGTCCCTGCAGCTCGATCCGGCCCCGACCTTCGCGGCGATCTTCGCGGTGGTGCACGACGGCCGGGAGCCGACGCCCGGGCGCGCCGTCGGCGGCGCGGGCAGCGGGACCTGAGGGGACTGGGCGCCGCCGATCAGCCGGCGGCATCCTCCTCGCGCCGCAGCCAGGCCCTGGCCTCGTCGAGATCGTAGAAGACGTTGACGTCCAGGCCCCGCTCCTCGGAGAACACGGAGAACATCCGGGACACGCCGAACTGAAGATCGGTGGCGACCACCAGCGCGCAGCGGCGCGTCAGCTTGCCGCCCTGCCCGCCCACCCAGGCCAGCAGGCGCTGCATCTTTTCCGGGGTCGCCGTCGCCGGCGCGTCGATCGCCACCCAGAGCAGATGGGTGCCGGGCTGCAGCGCGGGGTCCGCGAGCGCGGCCTGCATGCCGGCCATGATCCGGTCCGGATCGTTCACGCCGTTCTGGTAGACGACCAGAATGTCGCCTTCGACTTCGTGGGTCAGCGTCCGTGGGCGGGGACGACCCTGCAGGTCCTTCATGTCAGGGCCGAAGCTGTTCGAGGCGGGTCGGCTTGTTGATGTGATAACCCTGCACGTAGTCGACGCCGATTTCCTTGAGGCGTTCGAGCACCGCGTCGTTCTCGACGAACTCGGCGATGGTCTGCTTGCCCATGTAGTGGCCGATCTCGTTGATCGACCGGACCACGGCGTAGTCGCCGGGGTTGTCGACGATGTCCTTCACGAACACGCCGTCGATCTTGACGTAGTCCACGGGCAGGTTGCGCAGGTAGGAATAGGAGGACAGGCCGGTGCCGAAGTCGTCCAGCGAGAATCGGCAGCCGATGATCTTCATCCGGTTCATGAACTCCCGGGCGTTGTCCAGATTGGCGATGGCCGCGGTCTCGGTGATCTCGAAGCAGACCTTGCTGGTGGGCGCCTGGGTGCGCGAGAACTGGTCCAGCACGAAGTCGGGAAAGGTCTCGTCGTTGACGCTGTGGCCGGACACGTTGATGGCGAAGCCGCCGAAGTGGTCGAGCTCGTTGCGGTGCTCGGACATCCAGTCGAACACCCGCTCGATCACCCACCGGTCGATGGCGGTCATGCGCTGGTAGGTCTCGGCCGCCAGGATGAAGTCGGCGGGCGGCATGGTGTCGCCCATCTCGTCCACCATGGTGAGCAGAATCTCGTAGTGGGAATCGATGCCGTTGGTCTCGGCGGTCGCCACCGGCGCGATGCGCTGGCAGTTGAGCAGCAGCCGATCCTCGTTGAGCGCCTTGTCGAGCTGCGTGACCCACTCCATGATGCCGTGACGGTTGCGGATCACGGTGTCGCCGAGCTCGTATTCCTGCACGCGGTTGCGGCCGGCATCCTTGGCCGCGTAGCAGGCCTCGTCCGCGTACTGCATCGCCGTGTCGACGCTCTCGGTGGTCTGGTCGATGAACACCAGGCCCATGCTCGCGGACAGCGTGTACATCCGGCCGTCCCACTCGAAGCGCTCGCGCCGCACGGCGGCAAGCACCTCGTCCGCCAGCTCCCGCCCGCGCCCGGTGGTGACGTTCTCGGCGAGGATGCCGAACTCGTCGCCGCCGAGCCGCGCGACCTTGGCGGCGTCCTGGCCGGCCGCCCGGGTGAGCGCGTCGGCGATCAGCTTGAGCAGCTCGTCGCCGGCGGTATGGCCGCTGGTGTTGTTGACGATCTTGAACTGGTCGAGGTCGAGATAGAGCAGCGCATGCTGCTGATCGCCGCCCCGGGCCGAGTGGATGCCCCGTTCGACTTCGCGCTCGAACTCCTTGCGGTTCATGAGCTGTGTCAGGTCGTCGTGGGAGGCCTGGTAGGCGAGCTGGTTGTGCATGTTCTCCAGCATGCGCTGGGACGCCCGCTCCATCAGCGGCAGGTCGTAGTCGTCGAGCAGCGTGATCTGACCGCCGTGGAGCCCCTCGGCCATCTGCTGCAGGGTCAGATCCTTGACCTTGACGCCCTTGCGGTTCACCAGCACGAAGGCGCTGCCTTCGTCGCCGACGAACGCCACGGTGAGGATCAGCGGACGGCCCTGCCGGTCCCCGGTGGCGAGCCACTCCCCGACCTGAATCCGGCGCGCCCGCTCCACCGCCTTCTGCCAGCTCTGCTGCACCGTCTCGTCGTCGGCGTCGATCTGCGGGTCGAGCTCCTGCAGCAGGCCCTCGAGGCCCAGCACGTCGGCCACCGCGCCTTCGTCGACATCCTGGTAGCGGACCGGCGCGCGCTTGCCCGCGGTGTCGCCCACCAGCACGTCCGACAGCGACATGATGAGCGGCGTGCGCTTGCTGGGATCGAAGGAGATGCTGTTGAGCCCCTCGACCACGCGCTTGAGCAGCGTCTCCGGCTCCATGTGCGCTTCCGAGCCGGGCTCGATCTCACCGCTGAGCTGGCCGGTGAGCTGGTCGAGCAGACCGAGCTGATCGCGCCACTCGTGGGATTCCGGCCCCCGTCGCAGATGGGTATGCACCAGCAGGTTGCGCCAGCCGGGATTGAGCAGCCGCAGCACCAGCTCCGGGACTTCCCGTCCGCCGAGGCGCTGCTCCATCTCCCGCAGCACGGCCCGGCGCGCCCGGGACAGCTTCTGCTGGCCCTCGGAAGCGCGCACGGTCCGCTCGACGTTGCCCCGGTACGTCCTGACCTGACGGTCGACCAGCGGGTTCAGCTCGTCGACCACCTCGGAGAACACCTCCGGGTTGCGGTCGTACTCCTTGATGACCTTCTGCAGCAGCTCGTCGACCCGGCGGCCGATCTCCCGGTCGATGCCGTCGCGCACGTCCTGGGCGTTGCCCAGGCGGGCGAGCTGGTTGAGCATCAGCACCGCGTCGTGGGGCCGGTCCGCCTCGTGGCGCAGGAACTCCGGGTCCCGGGCGGCCAGCTTGTTCAGCGTGATCTCCAGGCGCCGGACCCAGTCGCGGATGCCCTGGGTGAGGTAGTCGTCGGACTCGATGGAGTGCACCAGGCTCTCCATCACGTCCAGGGTGTCGTAGTCCTCCGGCCGGAAGCCCTTGCGGTCGCCGTGGCGATTCTTCAGCAGCTCGATCAGCCGCGGCTTCAGGCGCTGGTCGGTCAGCGGCGCGTCGCCGAGTTCCGCCTCGATCTCGGCCAGGGCGTTCAGGATGTCCGCGCTGCGGAACGTCTGGTCGTCGCTGGCATCCGGCGGCGCCAGCAGCTCGTCCGGCGCCTGGCCGCGCAGTTCCCGGGTGCGCCGGCTGAGGTTCAGCAGGTTCCGGGCGGTGGAGTAGGCCTCCACCGGCCGGGCCTTCTGCGGCGCGAACGGGTTGTAGTCCGGCCGGTTGATGGCGCTGCCGAAGGCGTCGGCGGCCATGGCCGCCTCGCGCACCGCGCTGTCCATCTCCTGATAGGCCTCGGGCTCGATGCGCACGCCCGACGGCGAGCGGCGGATCGACGCCCGGGCTAGGCTCTCGCGGATTTCCGTGGTGTTGGGAAACGCCTCGGAGGACTCGAATATCTGAGCCAGCGCGGAGTACAGATTGGCCAGCATGGGCATCAGCGCGCGCTCGAAGTAGCGCAGGATGTCCTGGCGCACCTGGCGCCGCAGGTCGAGCTGACGCAGCCCGTCGTCGAAGGCCCAGGCGATCACGGCGGGGCCGACGGGGATGGCGTCCTTGTGGGTCCAGGGCCGGGCCACCAGACCGAGCTGGGCCCGCAGGTCGAGAAGCTGCTCCGAATAGCGGCCCTCGGCCTTGGAAATGATCTCGGCCACGCCGAGCCAGGCCTCGAACTGCTCGGTGTCCACCAGCTCGAGCTTCTTGGAGTCGCCGGTCTCCCGGCGGCGGCGCTTCTCGAGCACCTCCTCGAGATCGGTGACCTCGTCGACCTGGCGCAGCACCTGATCGTTGAAGGTCTGGCGGATGCGTTCCTGGTTCTTCTCGAGCTGGTCGAGCCCCTCGAAGTACATCATCTGGACCGCGTTGGTGCCCGCGTCGCGGGCGCTCACCAGCAGCTCCGGCTGGGCGATCTCGAAGAACTGGTCGGCGACCCGCTTGAGCGCCCGCTCGAGGACCCGGTGGATCTTGCCGCGCACCTGCTCCGCCTGGTACTCGGACAGCCGGCGGTCCCGCAGCAGCGCCGCGGGAATGTCCGCGCCCTGCTCGCCGGTGCCCCGGCTCTGCGGCGCCGCGCCGTCGCCCTCGCCGCCGCGCGCCGCTTCCGGGCCGGCGGTGGATGCCGCGCCGCCCGTGCGGCCCTCGGCGGCGCCTGCACCGGCCGACGCATCCGCCGGCGCGGCCT
>MDTG01326498.1_pt1 | contig 28314 bp, 20 predicted proteins | sample 811421 | NCBI WGS metagenome assembly MDTG01 (sample SAMN05326645, study PRJNA326480) | marine metagenome | isolation source: seawater | place: Pacific Ocean: South East | collected 2011
AATGTCGTAGTTATGCATCCATGTGATGATGTGTCTACAAAAGCTCTTACAATGCAATTACCAGAATTAGGAAAACCATCCTACATGAGAACTGCTAGAAACAAAACACCTGTACTATATGATGGAAAGGAAGATCAAATAGAAATCGGTAAGGGTGTTACAATTTGCTCTGGCGAAGATGTTGCAATAATTGCATGTGGTGTGTTAGTTCATGAAGCAATGGATGCTGCCGAATCACTTAGATTAGAGGGGATTAATGCAACAGTTATCGATATGCATACAATCAAACCACTCGATACTGATTTAATCGATTCTGTCGCAAAAGATTGCGGAGCGATAGTTACAGCAGAAGACCATTCGATTATTGGAGGATTAGGAGGGGCTGTGGCAGAATATTTGGTTTCATCAAACCCTGTACCAATGGAGAAGATTGGAGTTCCTGATAGATTCGGAGAATCCGCTGGTTCTGAAGAAATGTTGGAAATGATGGGCTTAAAATCACATCACATTTGTGAAGCTGCGAAAAGAGCAATCGCGAGGAAGGCTTGAAGCACCTCCTTCACCGGCACCCTATCATGGAGTTCTTTCTAGACACCGCTGATGTTGATGAAATTCGAGAAATCGCCTCATGGGGAATACTCGATGGAGTAACCACAAATCCTTCCTTGATTAAGAAGAGTGGAAGAGATTTCAAGACTGTAGTTGCAGAGATAGCATCTATTTGTGATGGCCCGATTTCTGCAGAAGTAACTGCAATGGATACCGCTGGAATGGTTGAACAAGGGCGGGCATTAAAGGCAGAATTGCCTGAAAATGTGATTATTAAAATTCCTTGCACACCTGAAGGTTTAGCTGCAACTAAAATATTAACAGAAGAAGGGATCAAAACAAATGTAACATTGATTTTCTCTGCATCGCAAGCATTGATGGCTGCAAAAGCAGGAGCAACATACGTTTCTCCGTTTATCGGCCGAATAGATGATACTGGATCTGATGGTATGACATTAATAGCAGAAATAATGGCAACATGGGACAATTACGATGTAGATACAAAGGTATTAGCAGCCTCAATTCGTCACCCAACACACGTTTTGGCTTGTATGCAATTAGGAGCCCATACTGTCACTATGCCAACAAAAATCTTCAGACAATTAATGGCTCACCCACTGACAGACAAAGGACTAGCAGGGTTCATGAAAGATTGGGCTGAAGTCGAAGCTGCAGGTAACGCTTGAAGCGAACTGTTGATAATGAGCACCTGCACACATCATTTACGAGGGGATACTTATGGCCAGTCATGAGGACAAAGTAAAACGCCTTCTCGATGGCGATATTGACGAGGCTGAAATTGCTGCTGACCCAATATTAGCTAGCTTAGCTGAGAGAATTTTTGGACTAAATATTGAACCAATAACTCCTACTAAGGAAAGTCAAGATCCAAACTTGCCTGAAGTTGAAGTAATTGCAGCAGTTACATCATACGACTCAATGGTTGAAGTTGTTCCTGGAGCAGCACCTCCTGCGCCATTGCCAATTCCAGAACTCCCATCTATACCAGATCAGGTTGCAACTAAAAGCGGAGGAGGGAAACTCAAGGCCTTTGGAATTCTATCTCTGATAACAGCGATTGCTAACATATTCGGTGCATTCGGTTTCCTAAATGGAGGAGAAGGTTCGAGAATCAATTGGGCTGGAATTCATAATATTAATAATGAAATGGGATGGTCCGAAGCTTACCCTGTACTCGGCATTCCAGATTATGTAGCAGTGGCATGTAGCATAATTGTCATCATTATTGCATTCCGCCGTAAGTAATACGGCAATTTGATGAGTAGCTCTAGAGTTGATTAACATGGGCAAAGGTAAGGCAAAGCGCGGAATACCTTCAAAAGTTGATGACTTCAACTCTTGGTATCCATTTATTGTCGAAGCATCAGAGCTAGTTGACAAGAGATATCCGATTAAGGGAATGGATGTATGGAGACCATATGGATGGCGCACCATGAAGTTGATTGATTCATTAACTCACTCTGAAATGGAGCGTACCGATCATGAAGAAGTTAATTTTCCATTATTGATTCCAGAAAATCTTCTCGAAAAAGAAAATGCTCTAGTTGCTCGATTGAAAAGAGCTCGAGAAGAAGGAGTTGATCCTGAGGACCTTCGAGATGAAGATGAAGAGGGCGGTTTCAAGAAAGAAGTTTACTGGGTAAAACACGCTGGTGAAAATAAACTGGACATACCTATGTTTTTACGACCTACTAGTGAGACTGCGATGTATACAATGTTCCCATTATGGGTCAGATCACACAAAGATTTGCCTCTGAAAGTATACCAAATGGTCAACACATTCAGATATGAGACAAAACAAACTCGATCATTCATTCGAGTTAGAGAAATTCACTTCTTTGAAGCACACACAGCACATGCTGATGAAGAATGTGCAACACGCCAAATCGAACAAGATTTGGAAATTGTTGACAACCTAATGCACGAATTATGTTTACCTGTAATCAAAGCCAAGAGACCTGTTTGGGATACATTCCCTGGGGCATGGTATACTGTTGGAATTGATGCAATTATGCCTAATGGTAGAACTTTACAAGTTGCATCTTGTCATCATTACAGAGATCAATGGGCAAAAGCATTTGATTTGACTTATGAAAATTTAGATGCACAACAACAACACTGTCATCAAACGACATATGGTATGTCTGAGAGGCTATTAGGTGCAGTTGTTGGAATGCATGGAGATGATAATGGATTAATCATGCCTCCATCTATTGCTCCATTCCAAGTAGTAATTTGTCCGATGATTCGTAAAAACTCTGATGTCGATACTGTTGCTAAAGCTAATGAGGTTGCAGAAATTTTGAAAAATGCAGGATTGAGAGTTAAGGTAGATTCAAGAGATATTCATGCAGGACAGAAATATTTTGACTGGGAGATAAAGGGTGTTCCGTTGAGATTGGATATTGGACCTAGGGACATTGAAAATGATAGTGCTTTTGCTGCTAGAAGAACTGGTGGAAAAGAACCACTTTCACTACCAGAAATAGCAAACGAATGTAAGAGAGTTCTATCTGAAATTGCAGATGAATTACGAACAAGGGCAGACCAACATACTGCTAACGTTGTAGTACCATTAACCAGTTTAGATGATGTCGAAGATGGGAAAATTTACGAGATGGCCTTCGACGGAACAGACTCACATGCTGAAACTATAGAAAGGACAACTGGATTGTCATTCCTTGGAGACGCTACAGAACCATATGCAGAAGAAAGAACCTGCTTCATGTCTGGCAAGCCAACCAATAGGAGAGTACTTTTGGCAAAGACTTACTGATCACATTTCGAGTCCATCGAAATCCATTTCAGAATCCTTCATCATTCTCTTCATTTGCTTGTTCATCTTTCGATTACCGCTCATTCCTTTCATCATTTTGCGAGAGCGATTCCACTGACCGATTAATTCACGAACATCTTTTTCCTTAACACCAGAGCCTCTAGCTATTCTTCTAATACGCTCGGCTTTGATTTTGGCAGGCTCGTCCTTTTCGAAATTGGTCATTGAATCCATTATAACTCGATAACGATCTAAATTACCCTGCATGGCTTCTTTCTGATTCTTACCCATCGCACCCATGCCACCAAACATACCTGATGGAAGGAATGAAAGCAATTTGTCAATAGTGCCAACTTTTGACATCATTTCCATCTGTGAATACATGTCATTCAATGTGAAACGTCCAGACATCATTCGCTGAGTAATTCGCATGGCTTCTTCTTCATCCATATCTTCAGGAGCTAAATCGATCAGCCCCCTAATATCGCCCATCCCTAATAATCTAGAAATGAATCTATCAGATTCAAATTTTTCTAAGTCGCTTACTTTCTCACCTGTACCGATATACATTACTGGCGCACCGGTTGTAGCTACAGCGGAAAGAGCTCCACCACCACGAGCAGTACCGTCTAATTTGGTAATTACAATACCTGTGACTCCAGCCAAATCGTGGAAATTAGCAGCAACGGGACCCGCTGATTGACCTACTTGTGCATCGATAACAAGGAATCTTTCATTGGCGTTTGCTACTTCGGAAATTTGTTCCAATTCGACGACTAGTTCCTCGTCCAATTTGTGTCGTCCTGCAGTATCAATAATGACTAAATCTGCCGAAGAATGTGCCTTCAAACCATTTTTAACTATCTCAACAGCACTCTTATTTTCGGGCTCACCATATACTTCAACAGTAGAATCCTCAAGCAATTGAGTAAGTTGGTTGTATGCACCTGGTCGATGAACGTCAGCCTCGATTACTGCGACTCTTACACCATGACGACGACGATACCATTCTGCTAACTTAGCAGTACTTGTTGTCTTACCATTACCATATAATCCAACCATCAAAATTGTTGATTGATGTGGTCTAACTTCACGAGATGGCCCCAACATCCTAACAAGTTCAGTGTATAGAATATTCATTGCATGTGTCTGCAGAGTTATCCCCGGTCTTGCCTCCTCTTCACGCAAACGCAATTCAAGTTTTTCAGTAATTTCTTTAGTCTGACGAACGTTGAAATCAGCCTCTTGTAAAGCTCTTCTGAGGGAACGAAGCATATCTTTTAGTTCGTCCTCATCCAACTTTCTTTTATTCTTGAGCAAACCGAGAGCAGAGAAGATTCCTCTGGAAAGTGACTCGAGTGCCATAAAGTGCCCAGAAGCGCATTGGGTTTGAACCCAACGGAAGATTACTCAGGTGGAAAAGTCAATCTTAGAACTTCGTCTTCGAGTTTGGCATTAACTTGGCTAGCCTTTGCAGGTCTTGAAAATGGAACAGGGTGCTCTCGTGAATTAATACCGACAAAAACGGTACCAGATTCACTTCTAAGTGACAAATCTTCACGCACTATTCCCGGTAAATGCAGCATTACATTATCTCCTTCCGACCAAGTTCCTCTATGAACTTGCAATCCTAATCCAATATCAAATGGCCCAAGTCCATCTGAAATCTTCATGTCACCATGTAACTCATTACTGATGCTCCTGAGTGCATCAAGACCATGAATATCTGAATCTTTCAGCTCAACTTCATGCAGATGCAAATCTGGTAATGATTCTTTCAATGAATCTACATTGTTCTTCTCATTTATTCTTCGTGTCTGAATGAATTCATGATCCAAATCTGGAGTCATACGATTTACTACGCAACCTGTAACAGGGAGTTTGAATTCTGCGAGTGATTCATACGCCCTTACAGTCTCATTAACGCCCATTTTTTCGGGTATTGTAACTAAGGTGAAGCGTGTAACTTCGGGGTTACATAAAATCCTTCGAACATGCAAAACACGACGCCGAAACATTTCAAGTTCATTTCTCATTTTCTCGCCATCTTTGGCACCAAACATCATCGCTCTAATGCCTCCAGTAAATCTGTGCATTTTGATAATCTTATCAGCCCATTTTTCAATAATCTCTGGCAATGCCAAGAAACGTAGAGTGTGACCTGTTGGTGCAGTGTCAAAAACAATTACGTCCCAATCGGGATTTTCTAGATGCTTGAGTAATTCATCAAATGCCATTGCTTCATCTAAACCAGGCAATATCATTTCTGAAGAGTTCAATTCTGGGTCTTCACCTCCCATTAGAGGACCTAAACTTTCTGTTAATTTGGGAATATGGTCTGAAATCCTGGCCTCTGGATCCAATTCAAGACCCCACAAACCCTCAACTCCTTCGACTTCAGTCGGTGTTGGACCTAACTGAACGCCCAAACTATCCGAGGTACTATGTGCTGGATCGCTGCTTACTAGTAGCACTTTGAGACCTGAGTCTGCTAATCCAACTGCCGTCGAGGTAGAGGTCGTAGTCTTTCCCACACCACCTTTACCACCAAACAATAGAAGCCGAGCCATACACAAGCGTCTAGTTTGGCATATTCAAGCCTTAGGATTACAAAACTCACTTGAATGGTGATTATCAGGACTACAAACATGGCAGGGCTGGCTCTATTCCAAGTCGCATCTATTGTTGCGTTAATTGGAATGGGTTTAGGATGGCGTGGAGTCATGACCAAATATTCTGGATTCTATGATCTTCCTACCGCTTGGAGCATGATGTTCTGGGGCTTATTACTTGGTGGATTTTATGGTAATATGACTGACGATTTTTTGCTAGTACCGTATATTACTGGAGCTCAGCTTACGCTGACTCCGCTGATAATTTGTTTATTCCTTGCAGTAATAGTACATCTTATCTTGAGAAGAGAGAGGGTTAGAAGAACTGGTTCACAACCAACTACTGGATGGGCATTAGGACTAGCAGTTGGTGGAATGATCGCAATGTTTCAAATTTACCGAATGTTGGAAATATATGAAATCAGTGTGGCCGTAATATCTACAATTATTTTGATTGCAATTGTAACACCAAGGGCTCATGCCCTGATTTTTTGTGCACATGGGCATCGAATGTTACGGGACAAACGATGGAGTGCAGTATTGATTACGTTCATCTGGTGTGCTTTGACAATAACTGCCCTATATTCTACCATCAAAAACCCACTTGTTTGGATATTTTTGATCCCACCTCTACTAATTGCTGAAAGAAGGGCTCATGATTGGGTTTGGGCAGCAGTACCAAGACCTGCAAGGAGAAGGCTAAGACGGATATGGGCAGATGCTTCTCGTGCAAAAGTCGAAGAAGAGTAGTTTACAATCACTTACAAAGACTACTAATAGCCATAAATTACAAAAAACCTAGGTTTTTTCACTTTCAGTTATGTGCAGAACCTTCATGGGGGTACTGTGCTGAGTAGTAACTGATGGGGAGTTGTCCATTTTGCCGTGCCCAAACCTTGCCGGGCGATTCTATCTGCTATAGTTGTGGCAGAGTAATCACTGGCTCATCAGGAATGGATGGAAGAGTTAAGGGCAATTTTATGCGCTCCTCTACTCGAAGTGCAAAGAAAGGAGTCGCTCCTCGACATGCAATGAAATCCTCAAAATCAAGACGTGGAAAGAAGAAGAGGAGTAGGATAAATCAACTCGGTCTTATTGCTTTGATTGCTTTCATATTTTTCACACCTGATGCCAGACAATTCGTTCTTGAAAAATGGGCTGAACTACAAGCTTTCATAATGGAAGGTTTGGCTCCAAGCCAAGTTTACCCTCTGTCAGCAGAATATACAGTTGTTAGAAGTGTTGATCTTTGGAATAATCATTCATCTCAGACCACAACATTGCAAGAGTCGATTCCAATACCATCCGATGTAACAAGCAATGAGAGGGGAGAATTTGCTCTAATGTATGAAGATGGTACTGAAGTTGATAAATCTACTATTCAAGAAGTAATTTCGATGGAATTACGTCTGGATGGAGACACAATTACTATTCCAGCTAATGGATTACCTCACAAAGATAAATCGGAAGCATTTGTAACATCTAAGGGTAATTTGGTATGGTGGCCAGATGCGAATCCACTTGATAATCCAAGTACTGAATTCAATGAAATGACAGATCCTGATGGATGTAGGCATGGTCCATGCGTAAGAGTTTCATTCGACATACCTGCTGACACCCACGATACAATTGATTTTGCAGTAACATTAGAAGCGACATCGCATACCTGGTGGCATTCATCTAAAATGGATGGTAAAGTCGAAGGTAAATCTGAAGGAACAAGTGTATCAAGATCTGGTACCTTCGAAGACATAGAAAACAGAAGAAGTGGAATTTACTCAAATGAATTTGCATCTTCTAAGAAATGGTATGATAGAGGAGGAATGGATGGTTGGGCAGTAGATGGTCGACAAGCCACTGCACCTACTGTTTACCAAACTGCAGCCAACATTATGGCATCGTTACCTGATGATCTTCAAGATAATGCATATGCATATGCTCGAGCTACTTTTGATTGGCTTAATGCCAATATTCCATATGATGGCGATGCTCCCGGAACAGCCAGAAGTGGAGAACAGTGTCTAGATGCGGGCATCGGAGATTGTGATGAACAATCAAATGCATTCATGAGTATCATGCGAATTCAAGGAGTGCCAACTTGGTATGTATTCGGAGCATTAGCAGATCCTCAATTTGATTCATGGCAAGGTCACGCTTGGGCTTACATAATGCTGCCCATGTCTGATGAATGGTGTGAAGATAATGATGTAATATTATCATCATGTTATGTTGAAGCATCTGTAGATGTTGTAAATCGTAAATGGTTGGTTCACACACCTACTGCGTACATCGATTGGATCGACAATGGCGACAGAGATGGTGAGAGAGTTGGTGGATATTACAAAGGTGGAAGTTCCTCAGGTGGTGATTTGGATAGAGTGCGAACATTCTACACTGAAGATTATGATGTTTCGAAATCAACTTGGACAAATAAGTGGTTGGCGGAGGAATTCTGATGCGAGTCATAATTGGCGGTGGAGGACGGGTCGGTTCAGGCTTGGCGAGTGCTCTCCGAAGTGAAGACAAAGAAGTTGTATTAGTCGACAACAATGCTAGAGCTGTTAAAAATTCACAGGGAATGGACATTCTCGTTCTTCATGGAGATGTAACTGACAGATCAAAATTTATTGAAGCAGGAATAGAGTATTCACAGGTTTATGTTGCAGCAACAAATTCTGATGAAAAGAATATTTTATCCTGTGCACTGGCTAAGCATGTTCACTCTGAAAAGACCAAAGGAAAGGGTGAATTGATGACAATTTGTCGTGTTAGAAATCCAAAGTTTGTAGAAGAAGCAAGGTCAGGTAAATTATCCAAATGGGCAGGTGTAGACCATGTGGTCCATCCAGTAGATGGTGCGATTGAAAGATTGATGTCCGGATTAAAGTCATCATCTCTCACAGAAGTAATACCATTCGAAGCGGATGCATATATCGTTGAATTAGATGTCAGGTCTGAAGCAGGCGGGGTAGTACATAGAACTTTGAGAGAATCAGGGGCTAAAGTCGAAGGTGGAATGCCATTATTGGTTGGTTTAAAGAGAGATGGAATGCAAGGTAGAGTCCCAAATGCTGACGACCAATTATTGCCTAATGATAGAGTAGCAATTGCAACAGCAGGTGAAGCATCATTCAACAGAATTTTACGAATTTTTGGACACGATCCTATTGATTTCCCAGATAGACCTAAAGTAGTTATTTTTGGTGCTGATTTGATTGGTATCAGACTTGCAAAAGCTTGGCTAGATGCTAATGGAACTGTTACAGTTGTTGAAAGGGATTTAGAAAAGGCTAACAATTTAGCTGGCTCTGACATTGGTAATAGAAATGGTATTGAAGTAATTCACGGAGATCACCTAGACAAAGATTTACTATCTGAGATAGAAATATCTTCCCACGACATTGCAATTTCAGCCCTTGATGATGATCATGCATCCATTGCCGCCACATTGCTGGCTAGCGACATGGGTGTTGAAAGAACTGGTTTGATAATGTATGATGCTGATTTAGTCGATGTTGTAAGAAGAATGGGAATTACATTTTCTGTGGATAGAAAAAGAGTGGCAATAGATAGTATTCTTTCGAGGATACATTCGGAATTACCAGGACCATATGCGGTTCTATCCAGTGTTCCTGATGTGGTAGGAATCTGCCTTCCTGTCAATTCAAATGTTAAGTTCGCTGGAAAGACTATTGCTGAAGCTGGTTTGCCAGAATGGTGTAAAGTCGCCTTTATCCAGAGACAAAATATACACGATGAATGGGAAACAATGCGCCCCTCTTCAACAAAGACACTTCTCGAAGGTGATCGCTTGACTATATTCTTGCCACCAGATAGAGTAGATGATTTGGAAAAGAAATTCAAGGTGTGATAAACAAATGCGCCGGGACGTACTATCACTTATCGTCGGTTGGACGATGATGGCAATGATTATTCCATTGTCATTCAGTTTTATTGTAACTTGGTGGCTTGATGATTTTAGCACTGCTTCAGTCGCCTTTTTACTCCCAATATTCATCTCTGGATTTATTGGAGTATCTCTCCTCAGTTTGGGAGTTAGATCGGATACAACTCAAAGACTTCGAGACAGAGAGGCTTTTGCTGCCGTTGCTTTAGCATGGCCAGTAGCTGTATTCATTGGAAGTTTCCCATTCTGGTTGGGAGGAGTATTTCATGGTCCATTCACCGATGGTTCTGAAATGTCCGATATCGCGAGAGGATTTGTTAACTCTTGGTTTGAATCTATGTCAGGTTTCACCACAACTGGTGCTACTGTAATTGAACACTCGATGAGCCCTAATTGTATTCCTGGAACTACACCCGATTGTATCAATGCTCAACCAAAGGGGATTTTGATCTGGAGATCTCTGACACAATGGTTAGGAGGCATGGGTATCATCATGCTAGGATTAATGCTGTTATCGAGAGTACTTGGTGGAGGAATGGCTCTTGCTCGTGCTGAGTTAACTGGACCATCCCTTTCTCGACTAAGACCAAAATTGCAGCAAACCGCAATTGCACTCTGGACAATATACATCGTGCTGACATCAATAGAAATTCTTCTATTATGGGGAATCGCTGATTTGACGTTTTTTGATGCATTCAATCATGGATTGACCACCATGCCATCAGGTGGCTTCTCAACACATGACCAATCAATCGGCTATTACGATAGTAGATTAGTAGAATCGATAATCATGGTTTTCATGTTTTTAGCAGGAGTAAATTTCACTTTGATTTGGCTAGCATGGGAAAGGCAGTGGGACAAAGTATTCTCTGACCAAGAAGGTCGCAGTTATGTGTTGCTGATTCTAGTAACAACCGTGTTTGTATTCGTTGCTTTGATGTCCCAGGGAAGTAGTATTAGCAACGGATTCTTTGATTCAATGTTCACTGTAATCTCAATTGGAACTTCTACTGGTTATACAACTACTGACTACATGACGTGGCCTGTAGTAACTCACATACTTCTATTCCTTCTGATGATTGTAGGTGCTTGTGCTGGTTCAACAAGTGGTGGATTGAAATTGATGCGAGTTAAACTGGCACTCAAAGTTGCGTGGAGAGAAATTGGAAGAATTGCACAACCGAGAAGGATATTTCGAATTAGAATGAATGACGAAGTAGTAGAAAATGATCGTCTAGGATTGATTATTGGTATGCTATTTGTTTGGACAGGAGTGTTTGCATTGTCTTGTATACTTCTGGCAATAACAATGCCAAACTCTGATTTTGAGTCAGTTGTAGCTGTTGTAGCATCATCATTGGGTAATACTGGGCCAACTTTAGGAGACTATGGTCCATCGAATACCTGGGCCTCAATGGGTACACCTTCACTAATTATTACAACGGTATTGATGTGGTTCGGAAGGCTTGAATTAATGACTGCGTTACTTTTGCTACACCCCAGAACATGGAAACGAGAAGAAAGAGAAGCTCCGGATAGAGCATCTGTCAAATTGATTAAGCAACTATTTGAGAAAATGGAAGATAATTCAGACGACAAAAAGAAATAATCAGAATAGAGTTTTTTGCCCACTATCCTTGTTTTCCTCTTCACTCAAATCTTCGATCTTTTCCTCGGACATCGGTTCTTCAACATCCTCAATAGAGAGTAATTTCTCTAATTCAATAGCGTAATTTTCCATCAATTTTTTTGTAGAACGATGAGATAATTTCAGTCCAGATATCGCAGCATGTTCTTCTGGAGAAAGTTGCAATGCCATAGAAATTGAAAAATCTTCACTATTATCTGATTGAACAGCAACCAATGCTGGTAATAACTCCTCTCTAACCGCTTTAGTAGAGCACCCACATGTTTCAGCCAGTCGATTAACAACCGATTTTTTTACCCATGAAGAGCCCCGTCGCAAGAAACCAGGATATGTACAAAATATTCTCCCCTCGACAGGTTTTGATGAAGTTACACTTGCAGATAAACCTGCTAAATTTGAACCCCAATACCAAGACCTATGTGCAGTGTTTCTAAATCTAGTAGTCAACAATTGATCTGCCAAAGAAAGTGAGTATGAACCTCTTCGAACAGCTTCTTTTTCGGTAAATACAACTCCATTATTCCAAGAAATCCATGCCACCATATCATCAGGACTTTTGTCCAAAGAACGAGCAGCAGTAATTGCTTTAGTGGCAGTTCTGGAACGATATAATACATCTAATCCCGGGAAAATTTCAACAGTAGTATCTCTAACTCCTGTTTCAATATTTTCACGAACCAATTCTTTGGTTAGATTGGAGTCGACTAAGGTACACATTACTTGCAGATCACGAACTAACGCACGCAAATCTCCAGGGTTATTGCTAACCAATTCGTCGATTGCTCCAGGGTCTGCTGTGAAGCCTTCCTCCTTGATTACGCGCATTGCAATACGTCGAAGTGCTTCATCTGAAGCACGATCAAATCTTATTGCAATCAAATGACGAGTGAATCTGTCACGTGCTGTTCTCCACGTTGATGAAGTTCGACCCCAGAGACCCATCTCATCATTACACGCAAGAATAACCGGTTGTCTAGTATTAGATAATAGATTCAATAATTCTGCTTTACCACCACTATCGCCTTTCAACTCCTTAGAATTATCAGTATTCTCCCCTGAGACAAGTGATGAAATTCTCTCTGTAGAAATCGCTCTTAAACCCCCAGATAGGTGATCTACTTCATCTAGTAATATCAGAGTTTTAGGTGGTTTTTTTCCAGGAGTCATGAATAATGACCCATGTGTTGATGCGTGTGTTGCTGCCTTTCTGATTGCCCCAGCATTTCTAGAATCACTGGCGTTTAATTCAATCACTTGCCATCCCATATCTGCAGCGACTGCACGAGCGACAGTAGTTTTGCCAACTCCAGGTGGACCAATTAGTAAAAGTCCAGGTTTGTCAGGAATACCATCTTGCCATTGGTCTAACCAAGTACGTATTTTCTTCCTTTGAGCCTCATTCCCTTCAAGTTGTCTTTCACTCGCTGGGCGGTGGCGTTCTGTCCAATCACTAGCCACCATGGCCGTGCTTCTGCAAGGACCTCCTTGAACATTGAGTAAAATTAGAAGGGTAAATCATCAATAGAAACTCTGACTTGTTCACCTGAATCTCTAGATCGTAGAGTTACAGTATTTTGAGTAAGTGAATCATGATCAACTGTTAAACAAAATGGAACTCCTATTTCGTCTGCCCTTGCGTACCTGCGGCCAATCGAACCACTTGCATCATAAACAGAAAATACATTTTTTCGTCCACACAAATCACGGTGTATTGTCTGCGCCAAATCGCCCATACCATCTTTTTCGTATAATGGTAAAACTGTTACATCAACAGGAGCTACCGTTTCAGGGAGACTTAGTAAGGTATATTCCTCTCCGGATTTCTCTGTTTCTGTATAGCAATGATCTAGTAAGTGCCAAATAATCCGGTCAATACCAAATGCAGGTTCAACAACATGAGGAACAAACCATTCACCATTTACATTTTCAGTTCTTTGAACTCGTTTAACATGCTCCAGCAAAACTTCGACTTGTTGACCATCAAATTCCAGATTCATTGGGAAAGATGTATCTGCTGGCAAATTTTCAACTGCAGATTTAACCTTGCCTGCAAGTGCTCTAAACGCTGGACCTGCTTTCGATCCATCGATTGTCCATCCATCTATTTCTACGACTTTTGGTTCATTGAAAGTTCTCCAAGCTCGCAATCTTTGCCCTGTAGCATTTTCATGGGCAGTCAAATCATAGCATCCTCGATGAGCAATTCCAACACATTCAATCCAACCATATGAGCCAAAGATCTCAGCATCCCAGCAATCTTGAGCATAATGAGCCATTTCATCAGATTCATGCTGACGGAATCTCAAATATTGTTTATCGACACCAACATTTGTCAAGAAATCCATGGTCCAGCCCATGAAATAACCAACTGTTGCATGTCGAATAGTTCCATTAGAAACCGCCTCGCCAATAGTCATCTGTACCTCACCTGAATCATCAGAAATCAAAGTAACTTTTTCGCTCCAAATAGAAAAGTCATGAATTGGTTCAACTTCGGGGTCGATGAAATATTCTAACTCTGCCATATTGAATTCTCTCAAACGAATCATCCCTTGTCTTGGACTAATTTCGTTACGGTAACCTTTACCAGTTTGTATTGCACCAAATGGGAGACGCTCTCTAAAATGACGGTAAATTGAAGTGAATGATGTAAACATTCCTTGAGCGGTTTCAGGACGAAGAAAACCTTGACGGCCTGACGAACCTGCACCTATTTTTGTGTTGAACATCAAATTTTGTGCTTCGATAGGACCCCAAGATGATTCGTCACAAGATGGACATGCAGGATTATGTTTTACAATTAAGTCACCCAATGCATCTTTTGTCAGTGCATCTGCATTAGGATAGATGTCTTCGATTAAATGGTCTGCTCGACTAGCTTCGCCACAATTTTTACACTCTGTAAGAAAGTCACTGAATTCACCAACATGTCCACTAGCTTCCAACACAGGGTATGGAGTAACTGTAGGACATGATATCTCAACTATATTCCCTAGACTTTGCCAATGATCAATCCAAGTTTGATTTACTCTATTGCGAAGCCGGCCACCAACAGGCCCGAAATCATAGAGACCTGCTGCACCACCATGGATTTCAAAAGCTGGAAGAATAATACCTCTGCGTTTAAGCATGCCCGAAAGACGGGCTAATCGCTCTTGCGAGAAGTTCTCCATGTGCATGCGAATGCCAAGTGGTAAATGAGACAATCTATACATTTACCAAGAATTTGGTATTTTTCACCGATTAAATTTCATCCTCATGGATGGAAATTTATTCGACTACTTTGTAATTCATGTCAGTCCATATATTACTGACATATAGTCGTAAGGGTTCGAAACGAAAAAATGATTCTCTTGGATACAAGGAACAATGCAAACATTCATCATCTCCTTACTCACGCTGTCCAAACACGCAGTGTGTAAGTGATATTATGGCTAACATATCTTACCTAGAAGACCCTCTAGAAACAGAGGAACTTTTTGAGAAGTTATGCCAGCCGGTTAGGAATTGGTTTAGAGATAAGTTCCCCGATTTCACCCAACCTCAGAAACTCGCAATTCCTTCAATTATGGACGGAGAGCATCTGCTACTTTGTTCACCAACTGGATCTGGTAAAACTCTGACAGCATTCCTGACAATTATCGATAAATTAGTTCGACATGCCCTTGATGGAACATTAGAACAGAGAGTATATTGTTTGTATATATCACCTATCAAGGCGTTGGCAAATGACATTCAGAAAAACTTGATTGGTCCTCTCGCAGAGATTGAAGAAAAGTATCTTCCGGATAGAGCTCAAGGTAAGATTCGAGTGGGTCTTCGAACAGGAGATACCCCTCAATCAGAAAGACAAAAAATGTTGAGAAAACCACCTCACATCCTAATTACAACACCTGAGAGCATGGCAATTGCCATATCCTCTCCTAGATTCCAACCAATTGTATCTAATGTAGAATGGATAATCATTGATGAAATGCATTCACTTGTTCCCACAAAGAGAGGGGTTCACCTAGCTCTAACAATATCATTGCTTGATACAATTCTCGAAAGGCCTGTTCAGAGAATTGGTATTTCTGCCACAATGGAACCGCTAGAGACTGTTGCTGAATATTTAGTTGCTAGTGATGACCGTGAAAGTCGTACTGGAGGACAGTCTGTAAAAATTGCAAAAATTAGTGGCGCAAGAGAATTAGATTTGGATATTCTACTCTGCTCACCAAAATTCAGTGATTTATCTGTGATGAAAGTTCTTGAGATGAATGTAGAAATGATTGCAGATTTAATCAGCGCCCACACTACAACTCTTGTTTTCGCAAATACTAGGAAAATGACTGAAACCCTAGTTCAAAAATTGCGTCCATTCCTCGGGGATCTGGTAGCAGGTCACCACGGTTCAATGGATAAGCGGATTCGTTTAGATGTTGAAAGAAAATTGAAACTTGGACATTTGAGAGCCGTTGTTACATCATCATCTCTCGAGATGGGAATTGATATTGGTTCAGTTGACATGGTTGTTCAAGTCGGTTCACCTGGTGATATTGCTACAGCATTACAAAGAATTGGTCGTGCTGGACACCATGTAGGAGGAATTCCAAGGGCACGTTTCCTTCCATCAAGTGTAGATGATTTGATTGAATTGGCAGCATTACAAGCTGCGATACAAACGGGAGATATGGATTTACTAGACTTCCCACAAAATTGTCTAGACGTTTTGGCTCAATTCCTAATCGGACTTGTTATCATCAATGAGAGAGATATTGATGAAGCATTCGAAGTTGTCACCAGTACATGGTCTTACAGAAATCTAGAGTATGATGACTTCATTGAAGTTTTAGACATGCTAGAAGAAGAAAGGCGTGTATGGGTTGATTGGGAAGAGAACCTTTACGGAAAGCGTGGATATTCACGTATGATTTACTATACGAATATTGGAACTATAGCACCGGATAATTCCTATCTAGTATTCAATGCTGAAGGAAGTATTCTGGGACAGTTGTCTTCTTCTTTCGTGGCAAATTTGCGAGGAGGAGATGTTATTCTGTTGGGAGGTTCAACTTATAGAGTCACCAATATTCAAGGTACCAGAGTCAATGTGGCATCCGTTACAGGTTACAGACCTACCGTACCTTCGTGGAGTGGTGAAGCAAGAAGTCGTTCTCGAGAGCTTTCTGGAGCACTTCTAGATTTGATTGGATACACAGTTACAGCACTTAGAAGACAAATGGACCCTCGTAACGTCTTACGAGATGCATATGGACTGAGTGAGGGAGTTTCAAACACTATTGCTCGTCATCTAGAAGAACATACTCTTGACTCATTCCAAGTACCAGATCCTAATCGATTAATCGTTGAGCAAATTGTTTCTGGAGGTATGCCTACCTATCTGATAACTTCATGTCGAGGTAGAGGATTCAACACAGCCCTTGGATATTTTATGGCAGGGATTGCAGAACAAGATGGAATTGCAGTTCTGGAACTTTCATTTGATGAGAATGGTTTGTTGATTAAGACAAGTCAAGAAGTTGATCCAGGAAAAATGTATGAATCCTTCCAATCAAATAACCATCTAGAAATAATTGAAAGATACATTGTCAATACTCAAATTTTCGCTAAGCGTTTCCGTGAAGTTGCTGGCCGGTCATTAATTATTCCAAAAAGAATTGGCGCAGAAGAAGTAAGTCCGCAACAATTCCAACAAAGGGCAGATGCACTATTACAACGCCATCGCTCAATTGAAGATTCTTTACTAATCAAGGAGGCTAAAGCAGAAATTATGTTTGGTGACATTGACATAAAATCGCTCAATGAATTCCTTGAAGCAACTAAAGAATCAGAAGCAAGAATCGTTCACACAAAAGTTCCTGTTCCATCTAGACTCGGAATGAGCCTTTACATGAGTACATTCGAAGATTTACTTTCGATGAAAACAAGGGCGTTTTTGGTCAAGGATATCGACCCAGAGATCCTTCGAAGACTCTTGGGTAATAGAAGTCTAGCAACTGAACTGACCGATGAACAATTGAAGGACTATTACACTGGAAAAGTTCCTAACCCTACAAATTCTTCAGAGTTATTGCATTTGATGAGCAAGGGTGGAGGGCTCGATAGAAATTGGGAAAATCCACTCTATGCTGCAAAGTTAGCAGGTATTGATCACAGCACAATCGAAGGCTGGGTTACCGAATTAGCAGCAGCCGGCAAGATTACCAAACTTCGCTCTACTGGTGTGAAGGCACTAGATGACAAATGGTTCTCGACCTACATGGCAGAAATACACGGTACATTGGGTTGTATTGCTGAAGCTGGCGGAAAGGAAATGGAGGATGTTAGAGACCTCTACACAAAGGGCATAACATATGAAGTTGGAATCGAATTTGATGGACTTAAACCCACTAAATGGGAAAAGAAAACAATTTCAGATCCTCATGAAGCACTTCGGGTAAAAATTATCGAAATGTTGGGTAGTGAAGGGCCAGCAAAAGGCGATGACATTTCAGGAAGATTACCATTCCCTCAAGGTCAAATTGATTCAATATTACATGAATTAGAAATTCGCAATGTAATTTCAGTTGGGTTCTTCACCCAAACAGATGATGCAGAATATATCCTCAAAGTCGATGAACATCGAATTACTGGCGGAGAAGAGGATGTCGTTGAATACCGTTGGGTCCAGAATTTGGTAATGCACAAATCATTCCAACAATATCCAGATGGATTTACCGCATTTGACCAACATATTCTATTCCAAAAGCAACAAGAAATGCTTTACAGAGTTGAGAACTTCAGGTATGCTGATTGGAAAGATTTGCAATTAGATTCCGATGTACTGATGGGACGTTTGTTACATAATAGAATAGGCTATACTACTCGCAAAAATCTACCTATGTTACTGGGATTGAAACCCGAACCTTGGTTAGGTGAGATGGAGAAGTTAATTCTGGAAAAGATACCTAAGGGAGAAAATCTAACCCGGCAAGAAATATTAGCAGACTTCCCAAAGGGCGATGATTACAAATCACTACAAAGAGATCTCAAGAATGCAATTAGTAATCTAGAACGTCAATTGTGCTTGGTTAAACAATTTGAAGATGTTGTTGGAAGGAGAAGAAGATTGTCTCTATTCCACCGTGTATATGAAGTGTATGAGCCGTTAAGTTTCGAAGATGCTTTGGTGAAAGTTATTGCAAGAATGGGACCAGTCAAGGCATTCACACTGCGTTATTATGTTTCACGAAGTGTTGAAGAATTGGCAATAGCACTGAAAAATCTGGAAGATGATGGAAGGATTAGTCGAGTAATGGCATTGGTTCCTGAACCTGAGGCATTCTATGTTCTACCTGAAGAAGTTTCGAAGTTAAATTCGCCAAACAGAGAAGATAGAACTCTTAGGATTTTGACTCAGTCTGACCCTTATGTTTCCAGGTTTATTTGGGAAGTTCGTTCAGTATTAGACAGAGGTTGGTATCTGCCTGTATTCAAAGGAGTAGACCCAATTGGAAAAGTTTTGATGTTCAAGATTAATGATTATCTTGAGATTAAAGACATGCACATTCCATACGCATATCTAGATGAATTTTGTAATGCGTTTGAAAAATTGCTCGACAATCACTCTGACCAATTGGTAGACGTTGCTGTTCTATCACAATTTAACGGAGTACCAGTAACCGAATTAGAAGATGATTTACGCAATGCTTTGGAGAATATTGGATTCAAATTAGCAGGTGACAGAATGATTAGAGGTGGAGTTGTTGATCCACAACCTAGAGAGATTGCTGAAAGAGCATTATTCCATCGCCATCATTTACACCAAAACTCAAGGCTAGAAAACGAAATCGATGCATTGGAAAGTGTCCAGGAAGTTAGGGATGACTTTGGATTAAGAGGTAGAGCAGAGGTTTATCGTGTAAGTTTGAAAAATATGGCTAGCGCAAATCAGTTACATCAAGGAATTAACCTCAGAGGTCACCAGGTTTGGGCATCTTATGACCACTTCTCTACACTTCTTGCAATCAGGGGACAGGAACCAAATGAAGAGTTGATGGATGTCCTAGAATTCTTCGAAACTCACAGTGACCCCAATCTTTTCATGGAACGACACGCCATGAAAAGAGCTGCTTTCCGTAAGTTGATTCAGCCATTACTAAGAAGTGGACATATGGTTCAAGATTATCGAGGCGGTTTCAGATCAGTATCACCCAGGCAGGGATTAGATCCTGTTATACTAAGAAGAGAGTATCTTAGAAGGCTGGTTTCCGATTATCCAGTTATCACTCTAAAACAATTTACAAGGCTAGCAGGTACTCCATTCAAGCCCGAAGAATTGAAAGCAGTATTGAACGAATTTGAAGAGGACTCTACCTTGATTAAAGGTTTCTTAATTCAGGACCTACACGAAGTTTGCTGGGGCAAAAAAGATTTGCTTGAAGAAGCAAAGAATGTACCTCCAATACGAGATTTCGTCATACCTCCATCTGATCCAATCGCACCATATTTCGCAGATGTTTTGAAACAGAAATTCGGATTTGGCAGTGCATATTTGGTATTCCATAATGCTGAACCCGTTGCAGCATTCAAGGCCAATACTCGTGACAAGATTATCGAAGTCACTGATTATGAAGGTTCTGAGAAAGGTTGGAGAATTGTAAAAGAATTCGCTTGGGAGCACCAGATGCCACTCAAGACTGAACTTAGAATCGGTGGAAAACGCCGAAAGTGACAAAATGACTTACAAATACTACATGTCCATTATTACATCCCAGTTTTTGGACAAATCAAGTGCTACATTAAAAAACGAGTTCCTTCACCAAAATCCCGTGAACCTCAAGGCATTCCTCCTCATTTCTATGATGTTACTAGTCAGTGCTAGCCCAATAGTAACTTCTGCAACTGCTGAAGATCCGTATGAAATCGAAGTCATTCAAACTGCAGTTAACCCAGCAAATAACCACACTTACCATCTATTATCAGCTTCATCATGGAGTGAAGCTGCATCGGTAGCTAGAAGTCTTGATGGATTCTTGGTAACGATTGATGACGCAGAAGAAGATCAATGGATTTTCGATACGTTTGCAGTAAATAACGATACAACTCGACATCTTTGGACAGGGTTATCTGATTCACAATCCGAAGGTGACTTCCGCTGGCATGATGGGACACCATTCCTTTACCGTAACTGGGGAGAAGGACAACCAGGTGATGGAGACGATGAAGATTACATCCATATTACTGGAACTAATATGGGATCTATCGAGCCGGCCACATGGAATGATTTAGAGGATGACCCTCAATATTTCCCGGTTTATGGAGTCGTCGAAATTGGAGATGGAGCAGATTATGCTCTGAAATTTGACGGAGAAGACGATCATATCGTTGTTGACGAAGAAATGCCAAGTATCGATGATCAAATCGTTATTGAAGCATGGGTAAATGTTCCTGATACCGACGGTATTCAATTCATCACTATGTTAGGTGATTATGGATGGGGACTATACCTAAATGATGGTTATTTGGCTTATTCAAACGAATATTCAATGTCAAAAAATCCAACATCAAATATGACAATCCAAGAAAATGTATGGACTCACGTAAAAGTTGTAGTCAGTTCTGCTCCATCTCCAATTGCTGCTTACGCTGGTGAGTTCTTTATCGATAACCAGTCAGCTGGTCTTATCGACATTAACAAATCGCAAATTCCTGCTGGAGACTTCGGTTCAAATGACTGTTTCCAATCTGGAGAAGATTGTGATGAGTTATACATAGGTAGAATGGGTGCAGGTTGTGACTGTAATTATTTCCGAGGAATGATGGATGACCTTAGAATTGGAAACAATGGCGGAATTGAGTCTCTGTGGATATTCCCAGAAGGCGAAGGAGACTCCACTGTTGACTCGGAAGATCGTCATGGAGATATTCATGGCGCATCATGGGTTATGCCTGATGGAACTGTAATTGCTCAGGCCTTCGAAATTGAAAATGATGAGTATTATGATGGATTTGAATCAAATTCGGGTGACACATTACTATTCTTCATGGAAATTCCAGAAAATACACAATACCTTACATTGAGTATGTTTTCATGGGAATTTGAAGATTATGACGAATATGAGGATACCGAATATGAGATTTACATTTCATTAAACGATATACCTTCAGCTTGGGACCATGATTATCAAATTGAGGTTTATGACTACGGACTCTATGTTTATGAGTACTTTGAGTGGCCTGCTGCTGGAACATATTGGATGACTGTAACTTCTGATCAAGATATCAAAAATCTAGAGATTAGTGCATATTGGGAAGAAGCCCCAGAACCACCAGAACTTGATGATATGACTGAACTAAATGATGCAATCTCAATAACTGGACAAAGAATAAACAGAAATAGCGATAAGCCATTGTATTATTACGTAGATTTGCAAGAAGAATTAGCTGAATTGCGAGTAAAGACATGGGGTGGCAATGGGGATTGCGAATTGCATATTGCGTACAATGCATTGCCATATACTACGGATTGGGGATGGGAAGATGATGACTTCTTCTTCCCAGAATCTGAGAACAATGGTGGAGGAATAAATGGAGGGCAACCAAAATCTGATCATTCTTACAATCCCGGAAATGAGGAAACTGTACAGATATTTGATGCAGAGCCAGGAATATACTACGTTATGTTGACATCATACAGAGGATGTCGTGAAGTGACGATACAAGCTGATTTCACTTACAATCCAGATAATGTAGACCCTGAATCAGCAGTTGAATTGAATGCAGGAATACCCTATGGTCCATTGAGCGGATTTGAGGGATTAGACCAGTATTTCTATATCGATGTCCCAGTAGGTACTGAAAGACTTGAAGTTGATTTGAATAATGGAGATGGGGAGGCTAAAATAATGATGCGTTTAGACCAATACCCCACTTGGACAACATATGATGTACACTCTAACACTCCAGGAGCAGGTGATAAGATTGGATTAAACGACCCTACACCTGGTAGATGGTACATCCTGCTAGGTAGCGAAGAACACTACAGTCGAATTGATATTACGGCCTCATTTACTGATAGATATGTATGGTCATATGATGGAGAGCCTATCGAATTATTCAATGGAGATGAAATTTCTGGAATGAGTGCACCAAAGGGTGAGGATCTATATTTCTACATTGATTTAGATGATGAAATGGCTTCTGAATTGATGATCAAGACATGGGGTGGAGAAGGCGATCTTGGATTGTTTGCTGAAACCGAAGAAATTGATTGGGAAGAGATGGATGATGATCGTCCTGGTGGACGACAATGGGGTCCTCAGACAGAATACGAATCTGATTTCGGCGAAGCTGAAGAAGAGATCAACATCTACTTTGCAACAGGGCGAATCGACATCACAATGACTGCGAATACAGATATTGAATACATATCGATAGTAGCCACCTGGGAATCTTTCGACATTCCAGGACCTGATCAACCTGGTCCAGATCCAGATCCAGATCCAGTTGATGAAATCTTACCATGTGATGAATATGCAAAAGAAATTTTTGAAGAATTTGATTTCAATGATGATGGCGACTTAACTGTTGACGAATTGGGAAGTGATGAGGATTTTGAAGAAGTAGATCTCAATGAAGACGATGTACTTGATTTGAACGAAGTAAAGATCGAAATATGTGATTGTAGCAACGAACTATATGTCGTATATGATCAAGTTGGAACTGATGAACTTAGTGTTGAATTCCTTTCGAGTGTAGCTCTATTAAACAAATTTGATTTGATAGATTTGGACAGGAATCGTGACATGTACATCGACTTCAACGAATTAGAGGATAGTGAAGATTCATGTGTATCAACATATGACCCTCTCGACCGTGATGGAGACGGAACTCCTGACGATAAGGATGCATTCCCAGACAATCCTGATGAAGATACTGATACAGATGGAGATGGAGTCGGCGATAATGCAGATATGTTCGTAAGCGTTGATAATGACGTAGTTTGGGTTTCAGCTAGTTTGCTGGGATTGATTTTAGTCTCAACATTGGGTTACATGATTGTTAGATCGAAGAGAGAACCAGAGTATGCTTGGGAGAAAAATCGAGATAATATGTCTGAACAGATGTTAGAACGCATGACTAATAATACTAGTCCACAGATTACAGGAGATGTTCCTCCAGCAATTGACTTAGGACCTCCTGTTGCAGATGTTCCTGCTGAAATGGTAGTTTCTGATCTCTATGATTGAGACTTCTTTTTGCCCGGAGCAAGACCAAGAGGCCTTAAAATTGTGAGAACATGCTTATGCATTTGTGGTAGCATCTCAAATAATACAAGTGCCAGTAAAAACATGGCACCCAAGGACACAAATCTAGAGGCATAGGCATGACCAAATTCGAAGATTGTTAAATTCATCCAGCGCCAATCCGGATAACCCATTTGTAACCAAATCAGTCCAGCATTTCTGAATAGGTTCAGGATATGGATTAATGATAAAGCGATGAATAGTGCTCTTACTCTCTTTCTCCAATCAATATCCAAAGCAGATATTGCTCCAACGAATATAATCATAGATTGTATTGCTGTACAAGCAAGAACGAAATTAATGTGCAAATGTTGTCCGTTAACCATCAGTTCAGTGTGGAATGAATATTCTGACATTTCTTCTGTTAAAAACCAACGATTACCTTCCCAAGAACTCCACTCGACTGAACCATTTGTGGTATTTGCATATGTATCTCCTAATGTAACATCTGCTCCTCCGGCAAATGAGAGTAGTAATGCTGATTGCCATGCTACAAACCAAATTGCAAGGACATTGAGAACAGGAACATGAGCTATCAAAATATACGGAAGACCGGCTATTGCTACTGTCCCTCTAAACCACCTCAAAGCACTGGCTTGCTTTTCGATTTCAACACGCCTTTCCCAAAATGCAATTGCTATCGCACCAGGTAATGTAGCAGCACTCATTATAGTCAATACTGGATCTTCATGTGCATAATATGAACCTGTTTCATTGAAAAAATAAAATCCAGTGAATATCCAACCAATAGGAGCTAAAAATTCAAATCGCCCTGAGCGCATTTTCCAAGTGACAAATAGAATAAACATTCCAATCGCACCAAGGATGGTTGCGACTGACCTGTCTACTAGAAGGTCACCTGCCATGAGTAGCGCTGAAGGCAATGTAATCTAATGACTTCGCCTTAATGCACATAGGTATGATTGATTTGCAAAGGAACATGGAGGGTTCAATCGCCGAGGTCAACATCTCAGATTTTGATGATGAATGGAATGGAGCGATTGCTTTTATTGACCGAGATGGAGTCCTCAACTATGGAAGCCCAAACTACATCAATAATCCCAGTGAACTTAAGATAATGCCTGGTGCTAAAGAGGCAATAATGTCTCTGCGTAAATTGGGTTATAGAATTGTGCTAGTAACTAATCAGTCAGCAATAAAACGTGGTTTATGGGGGGAAGAGATGATACATTCAATTCATTCAAAACTCCAAAAAGAAATTGGTCAATTCGATGTTCTGATGACTTGCCCTCATAGAAATCGTGATTTTTGTAATTGTAGAAAACCAAAACCAGGGATGTTAAACAAAGCATCAGAAATTATCAGAAATAAATCCCATGCCAAATTGGATTGGTGGGGAGAGAAACCAACTCCAATACACCCACTAGATCTGATGATTGGTGATCGGAATTCAGATATGGGTGCAGGATGGGCTGTAGGTGCTAGATTGTTTCAAGTGGACGAAAATGTAGGCATTGCTGGTGTAATAGACAGAATCATTGACAATGATGATGGAGATGAATTTAGTCCGGTGGCTTAGATATGTGGTTAGGACTTGATGATACCGACTCCTTAGACGGAGGTTGTACAACACTAGTTTTTCATGAACTGCTGAATTCATTGCCTTGCGAATATGGAGAACCAAGGTTGACTAGACTTTGGCCATTTGCGGCCCAAAGAACTAGAGGTAACGCAGCTCTTTCAGTCGAATTGTTTTGCGACGAGAGCATTGTTGAATGGTTAGATCAATACTGGAATGAAAATATTTCCATATTGAAGGGTGAAATTTCAGAATCACAACACTCCGAAAGAAAACAATACCCTTCTGACCCTGGAATGACACTTTTCAGTGAACAGCCTGATGAGAAATATTACTGGCAGGCTGTCAGAAATCAGGCCGGTTTTGTAGAAGGAGGACACCAATGGGGCGGGCAAGGCAGAATCGGAGCTGCTGCATCATGTGCTTGGAGAGAGACAAGTGTTACATGGGAAGGAATTGCTTGGAGGAAAGATGAACGTCATGTAAGTGATGAGGTGCTTACTAAGGTTGAAAATATGGATGGAACATTCCTTTGTCGTGACCCTCGAACGAATAGAGGATTGATTGCCCCACGGGGTCCATGCCCGGTGATGTTTGGAGTCAGGGCAACCAGTTTTTATGTGGCAAGCACAGCAACTAATGAATTGTTATCTGGTAGTGCGCCGACAATTGGAAACAGAGTTTTCAAGACAAATCAGGCATCTGGAGATCATATTGAATCGACTAAAACATCCGTTGTAGAATCAAAGGATGTTATTGAAGGAGGTCATGTCATAATAAATCAAAGTATAATCTGTTTTTCAGAATCTGGTCAATTGAATAAATTATCTCAATGGCTTGAAACAGGCGACTTGATTGAATTTATGGGACTTGAATTCGAAGGCAAGATACACCTAGAAGCAATGCGAATTATAGAATCGAAATCTAAAATTAGACCAACTTGTGAATGCGGAAGTACGATGAAATCAATGGGCAAAGAGCAAGGAGTAAGATGTCCTAAATGCCGGATTAAAAGCGATTTATCTTGGATTGAGATTGAAAGAAAACCGATGATTGAAGGTTGGGTTCAACCGCCTGCTGATAAACGCCGACATTTGGCTAAGAGACTAGCATCCGACCCTAAATCTTGATATCCAGTGAGTACTGGCAACATCATGCTCAGTACACAAGAAATCACATTTATCATTCTCGGATTAACATTTTTGGCAATGATTTGGTACATCACTAACCAAGGACGTGCAAATCTGGCACGCGCAAAAGAAGATACGGAACCAGCAGTAGCTGGATCTGATGTACTGGAAGGTGCAGCAAAAAACCCTGAGCAATTTGATGAGCCAGACGATGATGCGTTAGACGAGATGGCGAAATTACTCGGAGAAGATGAGTGATTAAACAACAAAGCCATCTTCAATCAATCGTAAATTAATTGGTTCGTTATTTATCCAAAGCACTCTCTTTGAGTCCGACTCTGGTCTAGTTAACAACCAGACATTATCGGTCTGTAACTTGTTTTTACCTCTCGCTACTAGAGGTGATTTATCCATAGAAACTCCTCCTTTAGAAATTAATAAAGTAGTCCAATTACTATTGGAAATTAATTTGTTTACAGCATCGATTATGGTTTTAGGTATTTGACCACTTTCTGGACAATAGTCATCCAAGATTACCAATGAAACGCCAGGAAGTACATTTGCTGTATGATTCAAGGATTCCAATGCTTGATCGATATTTCCGACTAAATTCATAGCATGAAATCTAGATGATGCTGTAATTTCTAATCCTGAAAAAATCTGCGAGAATCTCATGCCATCAGGCAATTCCGGGGCTGCCCAAAGGACTCTACCACCATCTGCAATAGCCTGTCTTGCCATTTGAATACCAAGAGATGAACCACCAGATGATTCCTCAACAGCAAGATGAATGGAAGAACCATCAAGAGGTGCTTGCCACAAAATCATATTCTCAACTCATTCAAGATTGAACATCGAAGGAATTTCTACCTCTTCATCATCATCATCTATACCGCCTAAGAGTAAATCTAGTAAATCGACTCCACTTTCCTCTTTTTCAGATGATGATACTTTTTCGCTGATCGCTTTACGTGAACGCCTTAATCTAGCAGACATCAACTGGTGAGCTTCTAGCTTTCGAGTAGCATCACGATAATCCTTAGTAGAGAAATATCCCATGAATTGATTATCTGAATCGGTTATTATAATTGCATCAGGATTAACCTTGCTCATCATTTCAAGAGCTGAAGAAAGGGGTGTATCTCCTGCCATAGTAAGAATATTTGTCTTCATTATTTTGTTGACTTTTATCTTTGTAGCATTTACACCTTCCGACATTGTTTGGAAAATAACTCTAGCCGTGACCACACCTAGAACTTCACTTCCCTTTTTTACAAGAACTGCGTGATCTGGATTGACTGCAAGTTCTTTACAAACATCGCTTATTCGAGTCTTTGTTTCAACCACAATGTGTTCATCTGCAATCGACATATCGGCAACAGTTGGCTCTTGCATACCTGCATCGAATTGACCATACACGATATTGCTTTCCCATCAATAATACGATGACAACCCATATGACCCAACCACCCTTCACATCGAACATGGCCGGTGAATTACGCAAGGGTGAAAGGATTCCAAGAAGAGAATTACCTTACTTTGAAGAGGCTGGTAGTTTCTCCAAAGCGATTTCAAGAGATGGTCTACTTGGTACTGCTCTAGATGATTCAAACGAATATGGACCGAATGCAATGATTGTATTGCTGATTATTATTGCATCGATTACCGGTGGAATAATTCTGGCATTCCGTTACCTCTAGACAGTTTATATTTGGCCATTTTTCAATTTCCTTTAGGGCAACATACAAACCCTTCATAGTTAGCACGGGGTTCATGAGTGAAGGTTCAGTCAATGTCGAAAGTAGAACTTCATCTCAAGATAAGCGCTGGACTATTATGGC
>MDTG01222414.1_pt1 | contig 28312 bp, 24 predicted proteins | sample 811421 | NCBI WGS metagenome assembly MDTG01 (sample SAMN05326645, study PRJNA326480) | marine metagenome | isolation source: seawater | place: Pacific Ocean: South East | collected 2011
AGGCTACAGAAATATGTAAAAACTGCGAGCTCACATCGGTTATTAAAATAGAAAAAATTACCGCTTGGAAAGCACAAGAAAACATTTTAGTCGGAGGAATGAAGGAATACTTCGATAAAATGACCGAGTCGATCTACTATTCATATGAAGAGCTTGCTCAAATTGCCTATTCCGCTGATGCCAGAGTTTCAAAAGAAATCAATCTCCAAGATGAAAATGATTTTAGTACTTTGAACGAAAGCTTAGGCTTTGGGTTTTCCGACAAAGATAGAGAATATTTAGGCGAGGCGTTTAGCTCTCTCGGCCGAAATCCGACTGACGCGGAATTGATGATGTTTGCTCAGGTGAACTCTGAACATTGTCGACACAAAATATTTAATGGGGATTGGGAACTGGACGGAGTCCGTCAGACTCACAGTCCTTTTAGAATGATAAGACACACCACTGAAAAAAATAATAACAGAGTTCTCTCGGCTTATGATGACAATGCTGCTGTGGTAAAAGGATATGAAGCCCACAGTTTGTTAGTTGAGGAGAAGTCCAAGCAATATATAATTGAAACAAGAAATTCTAATCTAGTTATTAAAGCTGAGACCCATAACCATCCCACAGCGATTTCACCATTTCCTGGAGCCGCTACCGGGTCTGGCGGAGAGATAAGGGATGAGGGGGCTACTGGTAGAGGAGCAAAGCCAAAAGCCGGTTTCACCGGCTTTTCCGTTTCTTACTTAAGAATTCCAAACAAAAGCAAACCCTGGGAAAAAGACCGTCCTATCAACCCGAGATTTGCTCCCCCATTAGAAATCATGATTTCAGCCCCCCTAGGAGCAGCATCATTTAATAATGAATTTGGAAGACCTGCTCTGGCGGGGTATTTCAGAACTTTCGAACGGATAATCAATTCGTCTCAAACATTAGCGTATGACAAACCTGTGATGCTTGCTGGTGGCGTAGGTGATATTTACGATTCGAATATAAAAAAAAATACCGTAAGCCATGGAGCGCTAATTATAGTTTTAGGTGGTCCAGCTATGTTAATCGGATTGGGTGGTGGAGCCGCCTCTTCAGTCGAATCTGGGGAAATGCAAGAAGATTTGGATTTTGCATCTGTGCAAAGGGGAAACCCAGAGATGCAAAGACGATGCCAGGAGGTAATAGAAGCAGCTTTTCATTGCACACCAAATATTATAGAGACCATTCATGATGTAGGGGCAGGAGGCTTATCTAACGCAGTCCCAGAAATCCTAAATGATAATAAGCTTGGTGGAACGATAGAACTGCGGAAGATACCCTGCGCTGATCCAGCTCTTTCTCCGATGGAGATCTGGTGTAATGAAGCGCAGGAAAGATATGTGCTATTACTCAAGGATGAGAATTTAGATAAGTTCTCCGGTATTTGCGAAAGAGAAAAAGCGCCATTTGCAATAATCGGAAAAACAACTGCTGAAGAAAAACTCCTTGTCTACGACTCACTAAATAAAAATTACGCTATTGATCTACCCATGAGCATAATATTTGAGAAACCACCCCGTCTTTTGATCAAGGCTCAAAGAAAGAGTTCTGTTTACAAACAATCAGAGCATTCGCATATTGAGCTTTCTAAAGTAGTCCATGACATACTCAAATTTCCGGGCGTTGGCGATAAACGGTTTCTAATTACCATTGGGGACCGAACTGTAGGAGGCCTTTCGGTGAGAGATCAGATGGTTGGCCCTTGGCAGGTTCCTGTTGCAGACTGTGCTATCACCGCAAGCAGCTTCGAAGGAATGACTGGTGAAGCCATTGCTATCGGAGAGAGGGGGCCAGTAGCGGCGACGAACGGACCAGCATCTGCTCGACTAGCTGTCTCTGAGGCTATTACCAACATAGCTGCAGCAAGGATAAAATCAATAAGAGACATTTCCATTTCTGCGAATTGGATGTGCGCCGGAGGGGAATCAAATGATCTTGCAACCCTCTACCAAATGGTTGAAGAAGTGGGACTCAATTTCTGCGTACAATTAGGAATAAACATACCAGTTGGAAAAGACTCCATGTCAATGCAAGCCACCTGGTTTGACACTGCGCAAGGTAAGGTGAATTCAAAATCACCTGTCACTCTTGTAGCTTCCGCATACGCACCGGTTGTAGATACATCGAAGAACCTGACCCCTGAACTAAAACCGATAAATCATTCAATTTTAATCCTAATAGACCTAGGGAAAGGCCGCAATAGAATGGGTGCGTCTGTTTTTGATCTGGTAACAGGTATCGATGACAGAGAAACTGCGGATTGCTTAGACACTTTAGCCCTACATGAATTTTTCCGAGTAATTCAAACCTTAAATGAATGTGGATTAATAGAGGCGTACCACGACCGTTCGGATGGTGGATTGTTTGTAACGGTCTCAGAGATGGCTTTTGCAGGGCGAACAGGAGTTTCATTAGACCTTTCAGTTCGAAGAGACGAGCTGGGATTCTTGTTCTGCGAAGAGCCGGGAGCTGTCATCCAAGTTCGAGAGGAAAATAAGGAAAAATTACTTAAATATATTGGAGAGTCTACCAGTCTACTGCCTTACACTCATACTATCGGCCAAATAAACGACTTTCACGCACTGCAAATTTCAACTAAAAGCACAAATCTAACACTGCCGCTCAACGAACTTCTGAAATCTTACAGCGAAAACACCCATGTAATTCAGTCCATAAGAGACGGCTTAGCTTCTGCCGACCAAGAGCTTGCCACTATTACTAACCTTTCTGATCCAGGCCTAAGCATTTCTGGCTATCCTAAAAACCTACCAACAAAGAAACCAAGGAATCAACGTCCCAGTGTTGCTGTTTTAAGAGAGCAAGGCGTTAATGGTCATATCGAAATGGCAGCTGCTTTTACCAAGGCCGATTTTCGAGTCGTCGATGTACACATGTCGGATATTACGTCATGCTCGGAAGACTTAAGCAGTTTTGACGGATTGGCTGTATGTGGAGGATTTTCCTATGGTGACGTCCTAGGGGCTGGACAAGGATGGGCCAGCTCTGTCACTCATATTCGACATGTTAGAGAAGTATTTTCAAATTTCTTTTTGAGGAAAAATACCTTTACTCTGGGAGTTTGTAATGGATGCCAAATGCTTTCTTTGCTGAAAGATATTATCCCTGGAGCCGAATTCTGGCCGTCGTTCCATGAAAACAAATCTGGACGATTTGAGGCACGTTTAACCATGGTAGAGGTGACACAATCACCATCTATTTTTCTGGGCGAACTTAACGGCCTTAGAGCACCAATAGTCGTATCCCACGGGGAAGGACGGGTAATAGATCCCCCCGAAAATAAAAACTTAGTTTGCGCACGTTATATCGATAATTTTGGCAAAGTTACGCAGACCTATCCTTCTAACCCAAATGGCTCCGAGTTAGGAATCGCGGGCCTAACATCCTCTGACGGGCGGGCCACTATTATGATGCCCCACCCTGAAAGGGTATTCCTCAAAAAACAACTATCATGGTCACCCCAATCATGGATAAGCGAGGAAAGTCCTTGGATGGAAATGTTTAACGCTGCAAGGAGAATGGTTAAATAACAAACCTAAAAGATTCATATGGCCGAAAAAGACCGTAAAGGGAAGCGTACTTTATGACGGAAGACAATCGTAAAACAAACGAAATCACATTTCGCCAAGCTCTCAAGGAATATGAAGGGAAGTTACCCTCCTATGAACCCAACAAAAATCAAGGGCCGGTGATAAACAGTTCGAAGCATCCGAAAAATCGGCAATTGATATCTGGAGGAAGAAATTTTTATCATATAGAGGGACTTCAAAAGTCAGTTTTGAAAAAACTAAAAAGGGGCAAATTTACTATCTTTTCTGAATGCGATCTCCATGGATATAGATATAAGGAAGCCCAAGAAGAACTAAATAATTTCTTCAATCAAATTCAAAACGAAAAAATGATAGCCATCCTATTAATTCACGGTAAAGGCCTTAGCTCAGTTGGCGCCGAGCCTGTTTTAAAGCCTCTGGTGAAGCAGTTCTTAATGCAAGAACCACGAATTCTCGCCTTTCTACCGGCTCCAAGACATTTGGGGGGAGACGGAGCTACATTAGCTTTACTAAGCAGAATATCGACAAAATAAAATTCACAAAAAGCGTAAGAGACAAACCGACGCAACTGCTATACCTTCTTCACGACCTACAAAACCTATTTTTTCAGAAGTTGTTCCTTTTATATTTATATTTTCTGTTCGCGTACACAAATCACTTGCTATTTGTAAAATCATCTGCTCCCTATAATCTTTTATTCTGGGCCTTTCAGCAATTACTGTCACATCTAAATTACCGATCTCATAATTAGGCCCTATAAGCTCTCCAACTTGCCGAAGAAGCATTCTACTATCGGCCCCTGCATATTTAGGATCCGTATCGGGAAAAAGGAGACCGATGTCTCCCATGCTAGCCGCACCTAAAATCGCATCTATTACCGAGTGAATTAACACATCTCCATCGCTATGGGCTTTTATTCCCTTATCAAACGGGATCACCACACCTCCCAAGGTCAAACTGTTACCCTCTTCAAATCCATGCACGTCATAGCCAAATCCTATTCTCATGCTAAAGCTCTCCGCGACTTCTTAAAAAATAACGGGCCAATTGTAAATCCTCTTCAAAAGTTATCTTTATATTGTCAGTGTGCCCCATTACAATTTCCACTTTTTTGCCTAAATACTCAACCGCCTGCGCTTCGTCAGTAAATATTTTTCCTTCTTTTTTTGCTAAATCCAAAGCTTCTTTAATTATATCGAACTTGAAAATTTGAGGAGTTAGTGCCCTCCAAATTTCCTGTCTATCAACTGTTCCTCGAATAACCCCGCCATCACACAATTTAAGTGTATCTGTGACAGGCAGTGCCAAAATACCTCCAGCACTAGACCTATTCCTACAGCTCAAGAGTTTTTCTATATCCTCTTTGCGGACACAAGGACGAGCAGCGTCATGTATCATAACCCAGTCTCTCTCGTTAGCTTCGCCTATCAAAGTGTCTAGACAATTAGAGACAGACTCCATCCGCTGCTGTCCTCCTTTAACGATTCGACAAAGACCCTCAACGAACGCAATGGAGCTGCGATATAGTTCATCACCTGGAGCTACCGCAATTATCGCTTTCTCAACACGCACGCTCTGGAGAATAACCTCTATGCTTTTAGCTAAAACAGTTTGGCCACTTTCAGTCAATTCAAGATATTGCTTTGGCAAGGTAGCTCCCATTCTGCTGCCTACACCTGCCGCAGGAATCACGACGAAAACTTTACCGCCGGTCATTATTTATTTTCAATTGAAGTGCCTCTTTCTCAGAGGGATAGACTCTGAGTAGTATTTCTCCGTGCTTAATCATACCCATTTCAGAGCGTGCCAGCTCTTCTATCACAGCATATCCGTCTGTCAAATCTTTGATTTCCTCAGCCAAAGCGTCGTTTTCTTTGATTAATTCACTCCTTCTTAAATTACCCTCTTTTATCTCTTCCTGTATCCCTCTCAGTTTCGGGCTTCCTTGCTCATTGAAATTTTGAGCATATTGCAAATACCCGATGAGAAAAATTAATAGAATCAACAAAGGCTTCATTATTTTTCAGGAAAATTTAGAAAATACTGTCCGACCAGCGTAAGCATCCCCATCCGTAAGCTGGTCCTCAATAACTAATAACCGATTGTATTTAGCCAGACGATCAGAACGAGACAAGGAGCCTGTTTTAATTTGACATGCCTCAAGGCCACAAGCTATATCAGCAATTGTCGTATCCTCGGTCTCACCAGACCTATGCGAAACTACAACTCCAAAATTTGCGGATTTCGCCATCTCCATAGCAGCAAATGTTTCTGTCAAGGTACCTATTTGATTCACTTTTATCAGTATCGCATTTCCAGCCTTTTCATTTATTCCCTTTTCAAGAAATTTTTCGTTCGTAACAAATAAATCATCTCCCACCAATTGCACTTTATCGCCAATGGCCTTAGTTAGGCGTTGCCAACCAGACCAATCGTTTTGATCCAGTCCATCTTCAATGGATACGATAGGGTAGGTCTCTATCCATTTGCTCAACACGTCGATCATCCCATCTGCATCTAATTGCTTTTTTTCCCCGGGTAACGAATACACTCCTTTGTTGAAAAACTCGGAGCTTGCAACATCAAGTGCTATCCCAATATCTTGACCTGGTACATAACCAGCTTTTTCTATAGCTTTTAATACCACTTGGACAGCCTCTTCATTTGAAGATAGATTTGGTGCAAATCCTCCCTCATCCCCAACTGAAGTACTAAGACCTTTCGCTTCTAGTATTTTTTTTAATGTATGAAATATCTCTACTCCAAACCGTATTGCTTCTTTAAATGTGGGAGCTCCATACGGAACAATCATGAATTCTTGAAAATCAATGTTGTTATTAGCGTGCGAACCACCATTAAGTATATTCATCATCGGAACGGGCAAATGAAGATCCTGATCTTTTTTCCATAAAGCTTGGCAAAGAGGGATTTTTTGGCAATGAGCTGCTGCTTTTGACACGGCTATTGATACGGCTAAAATTGCATTTGCACCCAAATTAGACTTATTTTCTGTGCCATCCAAAGAGATTAGTCTCTCGTCTATTAATTTCTGGTCGCGGACATCCAGTCCTTGAAGCGCTTTGGCCATTGGACCATTGACATTATCAACGGCACGCTGCACCCCTTTACCAAAGTACCTAGCTTCCCCATCTCTTAATTCCGCGGCCTCGCGTTCTCCGGTAGATGCCCCTGAAGGCACCAAAGCAACCCCTACTTCTCCCTTTTCAGTAATTACCTCCGCCCGCACAGTGGGGTTTCCCCTTGAATCTATTACTTCCAAACCTTTAATTGTCTTGATTTTACTCACAAAGCACCCTTCCTTATCGTACTATCTAATATTTTAAGCGTCTCTAACAAAGTACGTACTTCCCTCAATGGCACTGAATTGGGGCCATCACTTAAAGCCATGTCTGGCTCGGGATGAGTTTCCATAAAGAGGCCAGAGATACCAACAGCAACTGCCGCCCGCGCTAAAGCGGGAACGAATTCCCTCTGCCCACCAGAGGTCGAACCTTTTGCTCCGGGCATTTGCACCGAATGTGTTGCATCAAAAATAATAGGGCAGTTAGTCTCTCGCATAATAACTAAACCCCTCATATCAGAAACAAGATAGTTGTAACCGAAAGAGGTACCTCTCTCACATACCATAATGTCGTCGTTTCCCGTTTCTCTAGCCTTTTTTACCACGTTGAGCATTTCCCAGGGCGCCAAAAATTGTCCTTTTTTTATATTTACAGGTTTACCAGCTTCCGCAACTTTCTTAATGAAATTAGTTTGCCTACACAGAAAGGCCGGAGTCTGAAGAATATCTACTGCATCAGCAACTTCGTCAATCGGAGAGTCATCGTGAACGTCTGTTAAGACAGGGATCTGATACTGATTTCGAACCCGCTCCAGAATACGTAAGCCTTCTTCAAGCCCCAAGCCTCTAAAACTATCTGAAGAACTCCGGTTTGCTTTATCAAAAGAGGACTTGAAAACGTATTTAATACCAAGATCTCTGGTGATTTCCACCAAACACTCCGCAACTTCCATAATGAGTTTTTCACTCTCTATGACACAAGGCCCTGATATCAGGAAAAAGCCCTTTTCATCGGCCTTTTTTGGATCGAATAAAACATTCATATTTTCTAACTAAGTCCTTCCACTTTTTAAGCCAGCTTGCACGAAGGAATTGAAAAGAGGGTGTCCGTCACGAGGAGTAGAAGAAAATTCTGGATGAAATTGACAACCGACGAACCAAGGATGATCTGATAGCTCAACGATTTCCACTAGATTTCCATCTAAAGACCTACCTACTATTTTTAAACCAGCAGACTCCATGTCCATCGTATAGGTATTATTAAACTCATAACGATGGCGATGCCTCTCATTTATAAGTTCAGTACCGTAGGCTTGACCAACAATACTATCTGACGCTAGACGACAGGGTTGCGCTCCCAAACGCATGGTACCACCCATATCACTCATCCCATCTCGCGTTTCTATCGCACCATCACTGCCGGCCCACTCGGTAATCAAAGCAACAACTGGGTGATTCGTAGCTTTATTAAACTCTGTACTATGAGCACCAGCCAACCCGGCGAGATTCCTAGCCACCTCAATTATTGCCATTTGCATACCCAAACAAATACCTAGAAATGGTACTTGTTTCTCTCTAGCATAGGTTACAGCCATTACCTTTCCATCTATTCCCCGTTCACCAAATCCACCGGGAACCAAAATGCCATCCACCTTTTCTAAAATGTCGGTACCATTTTTTTCAATCGCTTCAGCATCAACATAGCAGATTTCAACTCTTGTGTCGGTATGAATTCCAGCATGTACAAGAGACTCAGAGAGGGATTTATAGGCTTCGGTTAGATCTACATATTTACCTACCATCGCTATAGAAACATTGTTACTCGGATTCTCAAGGGCAGATACCACTTTCCTCCAATTGGCCAAATTAGCGGGAGGTACCGTTAAATTTAATTTATCTACCACAATATCATCTAACCCCTCAGCATGAAGATTTTCTGGTATTTGATATATATTAGAAGCATCTAAAGCAGAAATTACTGCTCTTTCGCCTACATTGGTAAATAACGCGATTTTTCGCCGCTCTGAGGACGATATCGACTCCTGAGCTCTACATAAGAGAATGTCTGGCTGAATTCCAATGGATCGCAATTCCTTGACAGAGTGTTGAGTAGGTTTTGTTTTCACTTCACCTGCTGAGGCGATGTATGGAACTAAAGTTAGATGAATAAATAAAGTATTTTCAATTCCCAATTCGACACGCATTTGTCTAATCGCTTCAAGAAAAGGCAATGACTCAATGTCGCCCACGGTACCACCAATTTCCACCAGAGCAACCTCCGCATCAGCCGCGCCTCTCTTTATACACCTTATTATTTCATCCGTTACATGAGGTATAACCTGAACAGTTGCGCCTAAATAATCTCCTCGGCGTTCTTTATGAATAACGTTTTCATAAATTTGTCCAGCTGTGTAGTTACTATCGGAAGAGATTCCGCACCGAACAAATCTCTCATAATGCCCAAGATCAAGGTCCGTTTCCGCCCCGTCTTCGGTTACAAAAACTTCGCCATGCTGGAACGGACTCATTGTTCCAGGATCGACATTTATATACGGATCCATTTTTACCATCGCAAGATTAAGCCCTCTTGCCTCCAAAACAGCGCCTAAAGAAGCCGAGGCAATGCCCTTTCCGAGTGATGACACAACTCCACCAGTTACAAATATAAAACGAGTCATATCAGCTAGGTTATTCCCAAGTAAAGAAAATTAACATCATCGATGATCCGATGCTTCTTGGGAAGATAACGCTACCAGAACCTCGAAATGTTCTCAATGAGATTTTTGACAATATTGTTGATATTTAAGTTTCAATACCTGAAGCACAGGTTTTAATCACCTGCCAAGCCCGCAAAACTGTTTGCTCGGTAACACGTACCTGCCCTACGCACAAGCGAAGTGAGAACCGACCATCAATTACTGTATGGCTTAAAAAAATGGACCCAGTCTCATTAATTTTATTCAATAACACCTCATTTTTTGCGTCACTCCCGTCAACACGAAAACATACTAGATTAAGCCCAGTATAGCTTATAAGTTCAAAATCTTTTTCGGCCTCGATCCAATTAGCAAATTTACTAGCCATTTTTACGTGGCCTCTTAGATATTCCCTGATTCCTTCAACGCCGTAGGATCGAATTACGAACCAAAGTTTTAATGCCCTGAATCGTCGGCCTAAGGGAATCTGCCAATCTCTAAAATCAACCACCGGTCGATCCAAAGCGCGTGGATTTCTTAGGTATTCGGGCAAAATCGATAGAGCAGAAATTAGGTTTTTCTTATCCTTAACGTAAAAGCAATTACAATCAAAATTTGTTAGCATCCATTTGTGAGGATTGAAACAATAACTATCAGCCAACTCAATCCCTTCGTTGAGATATCTAAATTCAGGACAAACGGCTGCGGTACCTGCCATCGCAGAATCAACATGCAGCCAACAGTCATTTAGCCCAGCCAGCCGACCTATTTTTTTGATGGGATCACGTGATAATCTAGAAGTGGAGCCTACAGTCCCACAAATAAAAAAGGGCCTCAAATCTTCAGATAGATCTAAGGCAATTTGCTTCTCTAAAATTGAATCCGATAAAGACCCATCAGAATCGACTGGAATCTTACGCAAGTTTTCTCTTCCTAAGCCAGCTATAGCGAATGCTTTTTCCACAGACGAATGAGCGTCCTCTGAGCAATAACCGATTAAACGGCTCTGGCCTCCTTCGCAAGCCGCTCTTGCTTTAGTCAAGTCCCTGGCAGCTATAACCGCACACAAGACCGCGCTAGAGGCAGAATCCTGAATAACCCCTCCACCAAATCCAGACGATTTATACATATCAGGTAAATCCATCATTTCAACAATCCAGTCCAAAACTAAAATTTCTAGTTCTGTACAAGAAGGACTAGTCAACCAAAGCATTCCTTGCACACCTAGTCCAGCACTGAAAATTTCAGCCAATATGGATGGAGGCGAGGCATTTGCAGGAAAATAGCCAAAGAAACCAGGTGCTTGCCAATGGGTAATACCTGGTAAAATCACCTCATCCAAATCCTCCATTATTCGAGAAAAAGGTTCTGCATTTATTGGGGGAGAACTTGGTAAAGATGATTGAATCTGCCCTGGCTTTACCTTAGAAAGTACAGGATAGGATTCTATCCTATCAAAATAGTCGCACAGCCAATCTATGGCTGCGTATCCATTCTTACGAAATTCCTCAAGCGACATGTGTCCGGGATCACCGATTTTTTCGGTGATCCCGGACTTTTTCGTACTCAAGCTCGTTAGCTCTAAAAGACCAACAGCTTAAAGATTTTCCAATACATTTTCCGCAGAACTCTCTTTGACTTCTGAAATCACAGATTCTTTCAATATCTTTAGAACCTTACAGTCTTCAACAATTATCGCGAAGCGTTCCGCTCGGGTACCCATTCCAAAACCACTTGCATCCAAATCGAGCCCTAGTTTTTGTACATATTCCGCATTACCGTCAGCTAGCATCAAGACCTTCGAACCAGCACCTTGAGCTTTACCCCACTCACTCATTACAAAGACATCATTTACTGATAAGCACCCTATAGAATCAACACCTTTACTTTTTATGGCATCACTATTCGCAACAAATCCAGGTAAGTGCTTGGCTGAACAAGCCGGTGTAAAGGCTCCAGGTACGGCAAATAATACTACTTTCTTACCTTTAAAAAGCTCGTCCGTAGTTAATGGACCGGGACCTTCTTCACCCATAATGGTAAGTGTACCGTCAGGCATGTTTTCTCCAACTTGTATACTCATAAAGCAATCTCCTTAATTTCTATTCACAAAAATTTAAAACATACTGTGTCGTAGCATCGGCCCACCAAAGAATCGACTCCTAACTAACTTCCATCGATCTAGAGAACAAATCCGTCTGAGGCTTCACTCGATTAGATCTACTTTGCTTCTTTGCATCGGACCTATTTATACCAAGGTGTCTCAGATATTCCTCTGAGACACCCCCTGTAACATACTCCCCATTGAAGCAAGACTGCTCAAACCCTAAAATCTCAGGGTTCCCTCTTTGGGCAGAAATAACTAGCTCATCTAAATCCTGATATATGAGACCGTCAGCTCCCAAAATTTTGCGCACTTGTTCCTCCGTTCTATTATAAGCTATCAACTCTTCTCTAGTCGGCATATCTATACCATAGACGTTCGGGAAACGCACAGGCGGCGCCGCGGAAGCAAAATATACTTTATTTGCACCTGCCTCCCTGGCCATCTCAATTATTTGTTTACTTGTGGTTCCTCTAACAATCGAATCATCTACTAACAAAACATTTTTCCCAGCAAACTCCAAATCTATCGCATTTAGTTTTTGACGCACAGATTTCTGCCTCATAGCCTGACCTGGCATTATAAAAGTTCTGGCAATATATCTATTCTTTATAAATCCCTCTCTATACTTTATCCCCGTCACATTGGCCAATTCAAGAGCAGCCGTGCGAGCAGTATCTGGGATAGGAATGACCACATCAATGTCATGCTCAAACCAATTTTCTACAATTTTATTAGCTAACGCCTCACCCATTCTCATTCTCGCCTTATGAACGGAGATGCCGTCAATGATCGAGTCTGGTCGAGCGAAATAGACATGCTCAAACAAACAGGGGAGATGTCCAGCTGGAGGCACGCACTGTTCAGAGAAAAACTCACCTTTCGAATTTATGAAAAGAGCCTCTCCTGGTCGAACATCTCTTACCAGGTTAAAGCCTAAAACATCTATAGCAACACTTTCAGATGCAACAACTAATTCTTCTCCAAACTCCGTCTCACGAGCACCAAAAACAATAGGCCTGATACCGTGCATATCGCGAAAGGCAACAATTCCAACTCCGGTTATCATAGCTACAACAGAATAGGCTCCTTTACATCGTTCAAATACTCTCGAGCAAGCAACGAAGATGTCCTCAGGATTTATTTTTTTCTTGTTTAACTTATGAAGCTCCTGAGCAAATACATTTAGAAGTACTTCGGAATCAGAATCTGTGTTGATATGGCGAAGCTCGTCATCAAACAAATCTGTTTTTAATTTCTCTGAGTTAATGAGGTTACCATTATGGGCTAAGATAATCCCATAGGGCGAATTAACATAAAATGGTTGAGCCTCATCTGTAGACGAATTGCCCGCCGTAGGATACCGAACATGGCCAACTCCCATATTGCCTGGCAGACCTATCATATCATCAGCCTGGAATACGTCTCTCACAAGCCCGTTTGATTTCTTTAAAAAAATACGATTGCCATCACAAGTAGCTATTCCTGCTGCGTCTTGTCCACGATGCTGCAGAACTGTCAACCCTTCATACAAAAGTTGGTTAACGTTCGAATTTGCTACTATAGCTAGGATTCCACACATTTAAACTTTCCCAATCATTTTTAAATAAAAGCATCCCTGCCAAAGGTATCAGGAAAAAAAAGCTCTAAGGAATCTAAAACCTTGACAAATAGCGGAATTACTATTGAATCTTGCCACCATACGGTATTCGAAAAAAATATCCTTAAGAAAAATAAAAACAGAAGAACGATAACACTACTTCTTAAAAATCCGAATGTTGCTCCCGCAGTTCTGTCAAGACCACCATAAGCCGAACTTCTTATTACTGAACCTAGTATTCTACTAGTTATCCCGCATAATATCAGTAATGGTATAAGTAGTGAGATAAAAGATGATATTGCCCTTAAAAAACCGAATTCTATGTAAGGCAGATAGAGCACCTCCAAAAAATCCATGAAATAAAACGCAGCCCAAAAACTGAAAATCCATGAAACTAGCGATAGAAACTCTAACGTGAAACCCCGGAAAAAACCTATCATCACCGAGAGGAAGAAAATTACAATAATGACGTAGTCTATCAGAACCATCAGAATTAAGGTCTTATCTTGATAAGAAACCCAACAAAACCAAACTTTTCTTCAATTATAGATAGCACGTTCATTGCTTGATTTTTTTCATCAAAAGGGCCAACACGAACGCGAAATGAATCACTATCATTTTTTTCTCTCTCTACTACAAACGCGTTAAAAGATTGCTCGTTTAACTTTTTAATAAGTTCATTAGCATTATCTTCATTTGAAAAACTTCCTACTTGCACAACCCAGTCCACCGGCAGCTCCGGATTCTTTTCGGACTTGGCCCCCTTTCTGAGTTGGTTTTCAATGCTGGCTTCAAGCTTATCCAAAGAATCGTCAAAATCTAATGTAGTTTCTTTAGCCTGCTGCACATCTGGAGGAGAATTCTCACTAAAACCCTCAGTTTCTATGGGGCCGTTCCCTTCCACATAATCAATTGACTTAGGTGACTCCAAAACTGAATCAATTCTGCTTTTTAAGGACTCTGTAGAACCATCCCACTCTGAAAATTTTTCTGGCGAGTAGCCTATTTTTGGAGGTATTTCTTTAATTCTATATTCTTCTTGTTTTCCTTCTTTATTTTCCAAAAAAATGGGAACAAGAATCACTACCGCCAGCACCACAACTATAGAGCCAACTAATCTAGTCTTGATTTGCTCTTCACTCATCATCACAAAGTATTTTCCAAATATTTTACGAACTTTTCCACTACCGTAAATGATCCACATGCGACTATTACATCTTCTCTATTGGATCTTGTCAAAGCTAAATCAAACCCTTCTACCAAAGAGCTCACACAAAACTTCATCGTCTTTTTTTCAATTTTTTTTAACTCATTTTCTAAAGTCAGGCCAGAATGAAATTCACCCTCTTTAACGGTCGGAAATATCCAAAAATCAACGGTTCCCTTTAAAGCAGAGAGAAAATTGTTAACGTCCTTACTTTTTTTTAATATCACAATACCGTATATCTTCCCAACCTTCCCTAAATCGCTTAGATTCTGAGACAAAGCCTTGGCTGACTGCGGATTATGTGCAACATCTAAGATTATTTTTCTATTCTTAGCAAATAATTCTTGAAAACGCCCAGCTATCTGTAACTCGGCAATTGACTTTTTGACAAGATTTGTATCGATTGAAACCCCCATAGTGACGATAAGCTCCAAAACCCCCGCGGCGTTCCTCACTTGATGCGTTCCTCTTAAAGGAAGCTTGGGCAGACCCTCGAGTCGCTGGTTTTCATCCCACCAATCCCAAGAACCTTCATTTTCTTTGAAATGGAAGTCTGAACCTATAAGCTTTAAATGGCAACCAACCTCTTGTGCCGTATCCAAAAGGCTTATAGGTGTAACTGGGTCTGAGCATACGCAGGGTGCATTCTTCCTCATTATTCCAGCTTTCTCTATTGCTATTTGATGTCTAGTTCTTCCCAAGTATTCCTGATGGTCTAAGTCTATAGAGGTAATTAAACAAAAATCGGGGTCAATAGAGTTCACTGCATCCAATCGCCCACCTAGACCCACTTCTAAAAATACTATATCAGGTTGATATTTTTCGAAAACCAAAAAGGCTGCCAATGTTGAAAATTCAAAATAAGTTAAGTCAATATCGCCACGAGCTGCCTCTACTTTACGAAAAGCGTCGGTCAAGCGCTCATCGAGCACCGGTTGACCATTAATCCTAACTCTCTCGTTATATCGAAATAAATGAGGTGAGGTGTAGGTGCCAACGGTGTAACCATAATTCAAGAAGAAGGATTCTAATAGAGCTATACTAGAGCCCTTCCCATTTGTTCCAGCTACAGTTATCACTTCTTTACCAATTGACTCTACTCCTAGAGCCTTTTTTACTTTTTTACACCGATCGAGCCCTAAACTAATTCTCTTCGAATTCTTCTGCTCAAGGGTTTCCATCCAGCCTGGCAAAGATTTTTTTTCCAAAATTTAACCTTTTCAGAACACATCATTTAATGAGATAGCTAAGAATCGAGCTCGTTAATATCTTTGTTAAAGTTTCGTCTATTTATTACTCTCAAGGTCTAGTACCAAGCTACCCATCTTATCGGTAAGGAGTGCTACTATTTTAGCTATCCTCTCTCGCAAATCCTTTCGTTCCACTATCATATCAACTGCGCCATGCCTCAAAAGAAATTCACTTCTCTGGAAACCTTCGGGCAATACTTGCCCAACGGTCTGTTCAATCACCCTAGGGCCAGCAAAGCCAATAAGAGCCTTGGGTTCTGCGATTATAATATCTCCCAATGTTCCTAAACTAGCAGATACTCCTCCCGTTGTCGGATCCGAAAGCACAGTCAAATAAGGCAACCCGTTCTCTTTCAATTCTCCCAGAGCACTGCTAGTCTTCGCCATCTGCATCAATGATACCAGTCCTTCCTGCATACGAGCACCACCGCTGGCACAGAAACATATAAAAGCCACATTATTTTCAATCGAATGGCGAACAGCTCTAATAAACTTTTCTCCCACCACAGAGCCCATCGAACCTCCTAAAAAGCCAAATTCGAAGGCCGCGGCTACTAGTGGCACTCTGCAAACAGTTCCGCTAAAAACAACAAGGGCATCATTTTCTCCAGTCTTTTTCTTTGCCGCAACTAGACGGTCTTTATATTTTTTCACATCTTTAAACTTTAAAAAATCCCTAGGATAAACTTCTGCTCCTATCTCATAACTACTTCCTTCATCAAAAAAGTAATCCAACCTCTTTCTGGCTCCAATGCGATTATGATAACCACACTTCATACATACCCTCTGATTCCGCTCGAGTTCTGGCCTGTAAAGAACAGCTCCACAATTACTACACTTATCCCATAAGCCTTCTGGAACCGACCGCCTAGAGGCGCCTTCTATTCTTATACTTTTTGGAAGTAATTTTTTAAACCAGTTCACTTTAGAATAATTCCGAACTTGAAAAATTAAGTATGTACAGCTAACTTAAGTTCTTTAACAAAACTTTCTAGGGCTTTTCTAGCTGCATTTACTTCTACCTCGTTTTCTATAATATCAACCAGTGCGCTGCCCACTACTACAGCATCCGACAATTTAGCAGCCTCCCGAGCACTCTCAGGGGTTTTTATGCCAAAACCAAGACCAATAGGCAACCTAGTACCATTACGGACAAGCTCTAAAGACTTCTCTATATTGGAGGTGGAAATACTCTTATCTCCAGTAACACCCTTAACAGACACGTAATAAATAAACCCCGCGGCAAGTTCCCCAACCTTTTTTATTCTATCTTCAGAGGAGTTAGGGGCTATTAAGAAAACTTGTCTAATGCCATTCACCGTCAGGATCTTATTCTGAGGGACAGATTCTTCCGGAGGTAGATCCACCACCAAAACCCCATCTACGCCAGACTCCCTTGCTTCCTCAGCAAACCTATCAAAACCTAACCTTTCAAAGGGATTCATGTAGCCCATAAGAATTACTGGAGTAACAACGTTTCTCTCTCTAAATGTCCGCACCAGCGTGAAGATACTGGATAAATCAGTTCCTGCGGCAAGCGATCGTTCACTCGCTCTTTGAATAGTAGGACCATCAGCCATAGGATCTGAAAAAGGCACACCTAGCTCAATTATATCTGCACCCCCGTCCACCAAAGATTGCATGTAATCCAGAGTACTCTCAATAGAGGGGTCCCCAGCGGTGATAAAGGTAATTAGCCCCTTCTCACCCTTTGAGCGCAGATTTTCAAAACAGGTTTCTATTCTACCCATAACTTCCTCGAAATTTAAATTCTATGATTATATGGTTATTGATTTGATATCGGCCACCGTCATTAAATCTTTATCCCCCCTACCCGATAAATTAATAATTATTATCTGGTCGCTTCTCATTTGGCCAGCCAGCTTTTCAGCATAGGCTAAGGCATGGCTGGTCTCTAGAGCAGGTATTATACCCTCTAACAAACACAATCGTTCAAACGCTAGCAAAGCTTCTTTATCTGTCACGCTTTCATAGGTGGCGCGACCAACATCTTTCAGCCAAGAATGTTCTGGCCCTACCCCAGGATAATCTAGCCCCGCTGAAACGGAATGGGTAGCGCTGATTTGGCCAACTTCATCTTGCATCAAATAAGTACGATTACCGTGTAGAATCCCTGGACTTCCGGCGCTAAGAGGGGCAGAGTGCTTACCAGTAGAAACACCCTCTCCTCCAGCTTCCACCCCAATGAGATTAACATCTTCATCTTCGAGAAAAGGATAAAAAAGACCCAAGGCGTTTGACCCTCCTCCAACGCATGCAACAAGGGCATCAGGCAATCTGCCTTCAGATTCCAAGCATTGAGTTTTTGTTTCTTCTCCAATGATTGACTGGAAATCACGAACTATTTGAGGGTAAGGATGTGGACCGGCTACAGTACCAATTATGTAATAAGTATCATCCACATTAGTTACCCAGTCTCTCAAGGCCTCGTTCAGTGCATCTTTGAGAGTTCGGGAGCCTGATTCAACGGCACAAACTTCGGCACCTAGTAATTTCATCCTAAAAACATTTGGAGATTGCCTCTTAATATCCTCGCTTCCCATATAAATTGAGCATTTCATACCTAACCTAGCAGCAATCGTTGCAGTAGCCACTCCATGCTGACCGGCTCCAGTCTCAGCAATTACTCTTGGTTTACCCATCCTTTTTGCCAGCAACCCTTGTCCAATAGTATTATTTACTTTGTGGGCTCCAGTATGATTCAGATCCTCTCTTTTTAGGTAGATCTTTGCCCCTCCTATATCTTTGGTAAGGCGCTCAGCAAAATATAATGGAGTTGGTCTACCCACATACTCATTCAAATCCTTCCTCAAACTACTTAAGAAGTCCGGATCAGCTTTATAACGGCTATAGCAATCTTCCAGATCATTGAGGGGCCCCATCAATGTCTCCGCAACAAATTTGCCTCCATATTGACCGAAATGGCCGTTCGCGTCTGGAAGACTTTTCATTGATTGAATATCAGCTTTAAGTTTGGCCATTAAATTCCCTCTTCTTCGCAAATGTGATGAAATCCTTGAGTTTCGACTTATCTTTTTTTCCTTTCTCCCTTTCAACCCCGCTACATACGTCTACGGCGAACGGTTTGGTCAGCTTTATGACTTTCCGCACATTCTGGGCATTAAGCCCTCCCGCCACGATATACGGCTTATTCATTGATTTGGGAATTAGCCCCCAATCAAATGTTTTTCCTGTACCACCAACTAAATCCGGATCACCTGTGTCAAATAAAACAGCCGATGATTTATTATACCTACCTACTTTTCCCAAAACGTCAGTACCTTTCGTCATTTTAATCGTTTTGAACCAGGGCAACCCAAAAGAATCACACTGGGATTCTTCCTCTTCACCATGAAACTGGAGTGAACCTACCCCTGAAACATCAATCACTTTCCTCACATCTTCAGATTTCATGTCCACAAATAAACCTACCGTACTTACAAATGGCGGTAATCCCGCAATAATGTCTGCAACTTTTTCTGGTGACACATAGCGGGGGCTTGGCGGATGAAAAATAAAACCTATAGCATCAGCCCCTAAGGCTATTGCATCACTTGCATCAGCTTTATTCGTTATCCCACAAATTTTAACTCTTACTGCTGACATGACGACTCACCGGCGCGATTTTTTCTTAGTATACCAAATATCCCACTTATGAGTTGAAACCAAAAACTACAAACAGAGATTTCTTAGATATAGTTAAAATAATTTTTCGGAGCCGCACAAGGTATTCCAAACTCTTGCGGGTAATCTACGGCCACCAAGTACAAGCCTGAGGGGGCAGCAGTCGGACCATTCATGCTTCGCCTTTTGGAAAGCAGCACCTTCTTGGCCCAGCAAGGTTCCCTCTTACCAATCCCAACTTCTATCAGAAGACCTGCTATATTGCGCACCATTTTTTGTAGGAACCCGTTTGCCCTTACGGTAATCACAACGAATTCTTCCCTCCTGGACACATTTATATCTTTTATCTCTCTAACAGGAGAATTGGCTTGGCAACCTCGTGCTCTGAAGGAAGAAAAGTCATGCTCCCCCAGCAAAAAGCCTGCAGCCTCTGACATTCTCTTTTCATCCAAGTTTCTTGACACCCAAGTGGTTGAATCAAACAATTTACCCGATCGAAACTTTCGATTGAAAATCACATACTGGTAGGTCCTGGTCAAGGCTAAGTATCGAGCATGAAATAAATCCGGAACACTTAAGCACCAAGAAATACTTAAGTCTTTCGGTAAATTTGAATTGCCTCCTTGTATCCAAGAATAATGCTCCCGATACACCGCGCTGTCAAAGTGCGCAACTTGACCTAAGGCATGCACCCCAGTGTCTGTTCGCCCAGCGCAAATCAAAGAGACTGTCGAATTGGCAACCTCGGAAAGGGCATTTTCCAACTCTTCTTGAACAGTTCTTACTCCCCTCTGCCGTTGCCAACCAAAAAAATTTGCTCCATGATATTCAACACCAATCGCCAACCGCATTCCAGCCACCCTAAAAGATACTTATTTCAGCATTTGCGATCGGAGAAACATTCTAGCCCTTCTTATCCTCAACAGGACGAATGGATAAAGCAGAGTCCTCTTCCTCATCAATATCTAGTTCTATTTCGAATGTCAAAGGATCAGACAAACTTCGGCTTTCTTCTTCCTCGATATCTTTCTCAAGATCATCAACTAGACTACTATGTTCTTCAAATTCTCCGCTTGGCTCAGTGCCCACCTCTTTCTCATCGTTTACTACTTTTATAGGCTGACCAGAAAATTTCTCCTCGAGAGTTTCCCAAAGGGCTTTTATATCCAACCACTCAGTCGTAGCAGGCCCTATGATTTGTTCAGCCTCAACCGCAGCCGCCTTGAAATCTTCCAATTCGCCCATTTCTCCTAAAACCCGTAGAAGTTTTATCCTATAGGATGACTCCGTGGGATTATCCAGGATCGCCTGTTGAAGCATCTGTTTGGCCTCCCCATATCTCTCATAGGCCAAATAGACATTTAGACCAGCAATCGGATCCTTTTTTGTGATGCCTCGATTTGGCTGACCTTGCTTTTCTATATCCAGTTGAGTCTTAATATTCGAAGTTAAACTGCTAACCTCTTTTGAAGATTGGGCAGGCTCATTTTCGACCCTCTTCGGATAACTTATCGCCTCAGTAATTAGAGATTCTCTATTTTTTTGTAGCCGAAAAAAATATAATAAGCCTAGAATACCTACAGAGAAAAAAAGAAAACCCCATGCGGAAATAGGAAGAAAAAAATGGTTCTCACGAGAACTATCTTCCAATGTCTTGACCGAGCCATTATTTAATTTTTCAATCTCAAGTTTCAGAGCCTGAATCTGCTTCAGTTGGGCAGCTGATTCTTCCCTCAATAGAGAAATAACTTCCTCTGATTGTTTCAGCCTGTCTCCCAGTTCAGCAGTCTGAACAGCCTGCACAGCAACCTCTTCTTCCAAAAGCGTGGTAGCAACATCTTTTTCATCCATATCCTCAATTTGCGGTTCCAAAAGCTCTAATCGAGCTTTATCTCCACTATCCTGTTCAAACCGGGGTAAACCACCTTTTGACTTCTTCCAGGCTACATATTGGCGAGACACTTCGACTCTCGCTTCCTTCTTGTTAATACTTAATATTTCTTCGATCGAAGGAACAATAAGTATAGACCCTTGTAATAAAACGTTAATATTTCCTTGCCCAAAGGCGCTAGGATTCTTTTTTGCTAGCGCTAACATCATCTGCTCCACAGAGACATCGACATTTGGCTTATTAATATTAGCCAAAGGCCAAAGGGTATCACTCCGCCCAATGGGACCTATAATGTTTCTATCGTTTACTGATTTAGAGGCTTTGAAATTACTTTTTATGTTCGACGCATAACTTTTTGGATCCAGAAGCACGGTAAACTTCTTGGACATAGAGTTACCCATCGACGTGTATTCCAGAATAAAGGTGAGATAGGGATCAGACAAAGGTTCTTTAGACCAAACTCTTATATAAGGTAGCGCGCTAAGTTTATTTTCTAGAGAAAAGTTAAGCTTTAATAAGTCTGACTTATAGGTAACTTCTAAAAGTTCAAAAACGTTTCTTGGCGCCAAACCTACAGTGGCTGTATTTTGATTGGCGTTAGTTTTTCCTTCCAGATTTATTTTAGCCTCAAAATTCTCATTTAAAAAAGACGAAACCTCTATTTTGCCTAGTCCAAGAGCGAAGGAAGAGAATGGAAAAAGGAATAAGGCTATTCCTATAGCCTTTGTGACGTCGAAAGTCTGTCTATTTTTGAAAATCACTTTTAACGCGCCTTTCATTATTAGGAAGATATCATAAATGACTTTGCACCAGTATTTCAGCTATCTGAACACTGTTGAGCGCAGCACCTTTTCTAATGTTATCGGAGACCACCCACATACTTATCCCTCTAGGATGTGATAAGTCTTCTCGAATTCTTCCTACAAATACATCATCATTTTCTACCGCATGCCCTACCGGAGTGGGATACCCTCCATCTTTTCTATCATCAATTACAGTTACTCCAGGCGCATTTTGCAGAGCAAGGGTCACCTCTTGACGACTTACTTTCCTGTTTGTCTCAAGGTGCACAGCTTCTGAATGCCCAAAAAAAACCGGGACCCTCACAGCCGTTGGGTTTACCTCTATAGAGGGACATTCCATTATTTTTTTTGTCTCCCAAACCATCTTCATTTCTTCTTTGGTATAGCCGTTATCTTGAAACTCATCAATGTGCGGCAAACAGTTAAAAGCAATCTGAGCAGGGTATACGTCTGATTGAATCGAGCGAGCATTCAGTAAGTCACTTGTTTGATTAGCTAACTCTTTAATACCTGATTTTCCGCTACCAGAAACCGCTTGATAGGTCGCCACGTTCACTCGGGAAATCTCCGCGATATCATGAATGGGTTTGAGAGCAACCACCATTTGAATTGTGGAGCAATTCGGATTCGCAATTATTCCTCTATTTTCATATGCGCCTACCTGCTCGGGATTGACCTCAGCTACCACAAGAGGGATATCATCGTCATAACGAAAAGCAGACGTATTGTCTATTACTACAGCACCGGACTTTGCTGCTTTTGGCGCAAACACCTTAGACACGTCTCCACCGGCCGAAAAAAAAGCTATGTCCACCCTATTGAAGTCAAAGCTATCTAGAGAAGTTACCGACAAGCTACTCTCTCCAAATTCCACCCGCTTACCTTCCGACTCAGTGCTAGCTAGAGCAAAAACCTCCCCAACAGGAAAACCCCTTTGACTCAAAATCGCCAACATCACCTCTCCAACCGCCCCAGTCGCACCAACAATAGCAACATTAAATTTTCGAACTGACTCAAGCATTAGATATGTTCTCTATATTTCCACAAACTTGTTCGGTCATTTCAATTGTCCCCACAGAAAGCGATTGCTGCTGGGAAATATCAACGGTTCGATATCCAGCTGAAAGCACGTTATCAACAGCAACCTTCACCAAATCTGCAGCAGTTTTTTCACCTAAGCTATACCGAAGCATCATCTCAATTGATAAGATCATTGCCAATGGGTTAGCAATGTTTTGACCTGCTATGTCAGGAGCAGACCCGTGCACCGGCTCATATAATCCAAAACTCTTGGAATTAAGAGATGCGGAAGGGAGCATTCCAATGGATCCAGTCAGCATCGCTCCTAAATCGGACAAAATGTCGCCGAACATATTTCCTGTCACGATGACGTCGAATTGTTTTGGTTGTCTAACTAGCTGCATAGCCGCGTTGTCAACATACATATGCTCCAAGGCAACTTCGGGATGTTCTAATCCCACTTCAGAGACTACCTCTCTCCAAAGTTCAGAAACTTCCAAGACATTTGCTTTATCCACCGAACAGAGTTTAGAACTCCTTTTTTTAGCGATATCAAAAGCCGCAATCGCAATCCTTTTTATTTCATTTTCATCATACACGAGGGTGTTATAACCTATCTTTACTCCATCATTTCGCGTATCTATCCCTCTTGGCTTCCCAAAGTATATTCCGCCCGTCAACTCCCTAATTATCATTACATCTAATCCAGAAACGACATCTGCCTTCAATGAAGAGGCATCTGATAGCGCTGGGAAAAGAGTTGCAGGTCTTAAATTACAAAATAAATCTAGCTCAGACCTCAGTCTTAATAACCCACTTTCTGGACGTAACTCCCGATCCAAAGTATCCCACTGCGGACCTCCAACGGCTCCAAAAATAGCCGCATCAGCAGACCTAGCCAATCCGAGTGTTTCCTCTGGTAACGGATTTCCGGAATCTTCAAAGGCCGCCCCTCCTATTTGGGCGAACTCTTTTTCATAAGACGTTCCCGTCACTCTCTCAAGACAATTTAGAACCTGAATTGCGGCATCAATAACCTCTGGCCCGATACCATCACCAGGTAGAATTAATAGCTTATGAGTCATTATTTTAACTTTAATTACTTGGTTTGGTGTAGAATATATCAAAGAATAGCCCTAATGTACGTAAACGTAGCATCGAATAAAGAGATTCCCGCCGATAGAATAAATAAACTGAGAAAAAAAGCATGAACCCGGGTCTCGAAAAATTACAAGACTATCCTTTTGAACGCTTGCGAAATCTTAAAAGCAAAATACCATTAAAAGAGCATTCTTCCATAATAGATCTTTCTATTGGGGAGCCAAAAACCAAGTTACCCAAAATTATCCAAAATGCTTTGGTGAAATCTTCTGAACAAATATCTTTTTATCCGTCAACTCGAGGAACAAATGCTTTACGACAATCCATTGCAGATTGGCTTTGTAGACGATTCCAAATACCTGAAGATAAATTATCTCCAGACGAGAACATACTTCCAGTGAACGGGACGCGAGAAGCCCTTTTTGGAATCTCTCAAGCCCTTGCTGATACGAAAAATCGTAAATACATCGCTATACCAAACCCTTTTTATCAAATCTATGAAGGCGCTGCTTTGTTAGCCGGTGCTCAACCATTTTTCATGCCTTGTCCGGAAAGTCGAGGTTTTTCCCCCCATTTCGAATCAATTGAGCCTTCCGTTTGGAGGGAAACGAGCTTAGTTTATGTTTGCTCCCCAAATAATCCATCCGGCTCTATTTTGGATCCGACTGATTATGCTTATTTACTTAAAATGGCAGATATTTATAACTTTATCGTGGTTGCAGATGAATGCTATAGCGAGATTTACCAAGATGAATCAAATCCTCCTTTAGGACTTTTGGAGTGGTGCGACCGCAGTGGTCGAAATGAATATGATAAATGTCTTGTAGTAAATAGCCTTTCCAAAAGATCTGGGGTACCTGGCTTGAGATCGGGTTTCGTGGCAGGTGACAAAAAAATATTAGAAAGGTATTTCAGGTACAGAACCTATCAAGGCGGAGCGATGTCGCTTCAAGTCCAAGCTGCCAGCGTCGCAGCTTGGGGAGATGAGGGACATGTTATTAAAAATAGATGCCACTACAGAAAAAACATGTCCCTAATCAAGGAAATTTTTAATGATAAGAAAATAAGGACCCCAGAAGCAGGATTTTTTCTTTGGCTCGAATTACCTATGAATGATATCGACGCCACCAGTTTGTTATTACGACGGGGAGGTGTTTTGGTTTTGCCAGGTCAGTATTTAGCCCGCGAAACAAATGGAATTAACCCAGGGTCAAACTATATAAGAGTGGCTTTAGTGAGTAACATTGAAGTTTGTCGCAGAGCTTTAATGACAATAAAAGAAATTTTTTTTAGTGGAGAGATTCAATCGTGAGAGAAATCATAGAAAAAGCATTCGAAAATAGGAACGGACTTACAGATGCACCTAACTTAACAACTATTAAAGAGGCTGTCGATGAAACCCTTCATCAGCTAGACGCCGGTGTTCTTAGGATTGCAGCCCCTTCATCTACGGGGTGGATTGTGAATGAATGGGCAAAGAAGGCCGTTCTCTTATCTTTCAAATTGTCGGAAAACAAACGCTATGACGATGGAACTACAACCTATTTCGACAAAGTTCCCATGAAATTTGAGAACTTTACGGAGGAAAATTTTCGAAACCTAGGCGCTCGCGTGGTGCCACATGCTACAGTTAGGAGAGGAGTATTTATTGGTAAAAATGTCGTTTTGATGCCAAGTTACGTAAATATCGGAGCCTATGTCGGGAATAATAGTATGATAGATACTTGGGCTACCGTGGGTTCCTGTGCCCAGATAGGCGAAAATGTTCACCTATCTGGTGGTGCGGGTATCGGAGGGGTCCTTGAACCTTTGCAAGCCAACCCCACGATTATTGAAGATAATTGCTTCATCGGAGCAAGATCCGAAGTAGTAGAGGGCGTAGTGATAGGTAAAGGGTCTGTATTATCGATGGGTGTTTATATTGGTCAAAGCACAAAGATTTTTAATCGAGAAACTGGGGAAGTAACATCTGGGAAGGTTCCCCCTGGCTCGGTTGTGGTCTCTGGATCCTTGCCCGCAGAGGACGGAAGTCACAGTCTATACTGCGCAGTGATAGTAAAAACTGTGGATGAAAAGACCCGATCCAAGGTAAGTATAAACGAGCTATTGCGAGATATTTAAGAAATTCTCATATTAATTTCTTCGATAGTTTTGGCAACCCCAGTCGCTACTAAATTAATGTGTTTCCTATCTTCGCCTTCGACCATGACTCGGATTAAAGACTCTGTACCAGAGGCTCTTACAAGTATTCTTCCCGCATCACCCAAATTTTTTTTCGCCTGCTCTACAACTTTCTCCAGCACTACCTCTTCTAGAACTTTCACTTTATCTGCTACTAACACGTTTACCAACACCTGAGGAAATTTTATCAAGCCTTTTCTTAGCTCACTTAAAGGTCTTTGACTACGTGCCATACTACTAAGAACCTGTATACAGGCTAAGAGGCCATCACCAGTCGCGGCTATATCGCGACAAATGACGTGTCCTGACGTTTCACCCCCCAAAGTCCAACCTCGTTCATTAAGCTTTTCCATTACGAATCTGTCTCCTACCCCCACCCTTTCAAATCCCAATCCCAGCTCACCAATACTTCTCTCTAACCCAAGGTTTGTCATTGATGTTCCAACGACACCCCCTACTTTGCGGTTAGATGATAAATAGTAATTAGCTAAAACAAATAAAATATCATCTCCATCGAGGATTTCTCCTCGCTCATCTATCATTACCAATCGGTCACCATCCCCATCGAATCCCACTCCAATAGCAGCTTGGGAATCAATTACGGCTGCACGCAGGCGATTTGGATTCGTAGATCCTACCGAAAGGTTAATATTATAACCGGTAGGTTGGCAACCAATCTGCTCAACCTGGAGCCCAAAACTTTTCAAAATACTAGTGGCAACTTTGTAATTAGAACCATGAGCACAGTCGACAATTATTTTGAGCTTTTCTAGGCCCGCGATAGCCTTAAAATTAGCTTCACACATATCCTTGTATTTGGTTTCCCAGCCAGAACAATATCCAACAGAAGCATTTGATTTATCCGTTAGGCCTAGACCTTTTTTTTGCCCTAAAGTCTCTTCCAGTGAGACTTCAATTTCCTGAGAAACTTTCTCACCATTTTTACCAAATAACTTAAAACCGTTGTCCTGAAACGGATTATGAGATGCGCTAATCATGACCCCGCCCACAGCTGAGAAGCATTTCACCGAATAGGCCAGAGCTGGCGTCGAGGTAACCCCTAGTAACTCAACCGACGTGCCTGAAGCTACCAAACCTTTTACCAAAAAAGACTCTAGGGTTAGACCTGAGATCCGGGTATCTCTTCCTACTAGTATTACCGACTTCTCTGACCCAAGGCCAAGAAGCATGCCTATAGCCCGACCGAGGTCTTCGGCGAACTCCTCCGTAATAGGATAGAAACCAAACCGACCTCTTATTCCATCAGTCTCAAACAATTTTTTCCTAGCAGATACCATACTCGGAAGTATACGCCACCTCCTTTACGCAAGGTAGCTTTAAGCACGAGATCGGTAATTAACCCTTAATAGAACGGCATCAATGGAGACTAGCCGGACCGCCAATTTTTCCTTCAGCTTCCTTTTCAGATAAAGAACTTCCGTCCTTGTCATTGTCTGAATTATCATCCGACCAATCTTTTGGTGGGCTTGGGTCTTCACCATTCATTATTTCGTCGATTTGATCCACATCAAGAGTTTCATATTTCATCAAGGCTTTAGCCATAACATGCAATTTCTCGAGATTTTCCTCCAAAATATCTTTAGCCCTTGTGTAGTTTCTATCAACTAGAACTCTAACTTCCTCATCAATAAGATGAGCAGTTTCGTCAGAAACGAGTTTCTGTTGGGTAACAGATTTTCCCAAGAAGACTTCTCCTTCGTCGTCACTATAGGTTAAGGGACCAAGCTTTTCAGACAAGCCCCATCGTGTGACCATGTTTCGGGCAATCTCAGTAACACGCTCGATATCATTAGCGGCTCCGGTAGTCACAGCATCCATTCCGAATATTAATTCTTCAGCTATCCGTCCTCCGAAAAGACTACTAATCTGACATTCGAGCCTCTCTTTGCTATAACTTAACCGATCCTCCTCGGGCAAAAACATTGTGACTCCAAGAGCCCTCCCTCTAGGAATTATTGTTACTTTGTAAACTGGATCATGACAAGGGAGAGATCGACCAACAACCGCGTGTCCAGCCTCATGGTAAGCTGTAAGATTTTTCTCATCATCTCCCATGACCATTGATCTTCGCTCCGCACCCATCATGATTTTATCCTTTGCTTTTTCGTACTCCTCCATATCCACTAGCCT
>MDTG01114516.1_pt1 | contig 28309 bp, 24 predicted proteins | sample 811421 | NCBI WGS metagenome assembly MDTG01 (sample SAMN05326645, study PRJNA326480) | marine metagenome | isolation source: seawater | place: Pacific Ocean: South East | collected 2011
ATAGCTGCGGAGGGACAACTATGGATAGAGGAGAATGCCTTGGAAAGAGCTGAACCGGAGAGGCCAGTAAGCGTGATTAGGGCATCCAATGTTCAAGGGGTTCCAATCTCGGGACCTCCCGGAAATGGAATACTCCACAAATGGGCCTTTGAGAGTCAGATGGGATGGATCAACGTACCCGGAGACGGCACCCAGGTTAAGGACATGGTCCATGTCCAAGATCTGGTAAGAGTGGTGGATTCGGTCCTAGGCAATCCTCCCCCAACTAGGGAGAGTTTTGCAGTGGGTTCGGGGAAGGCGATTGCAATGTCTGATCTTGCGACAATCTACAACGAAAGGACTGGCTGCGAGATAGAGCTCAATCAGAGTGATCGGGAGGAGGTCTGGGGAGTAGTGGACGCATGGTTCCTGGAGGATAGGTGCGGTTTCAGACCGTCAATAAGTCTGGAAGAGATGATCGAAGAGTCATTCGAGGCTGCGAATTAGTTTAACCTGAAAACCAGCCTTTTCCTTACTGCATTCCAATCAGATAACGAGACAGTCATTTCGGTCTCAAAACCAGGCTTAAATTCCTCTGATCCATAATCTGACGGAAGTCTGATTTCGATTTCCTGGCCTCCTTCTAATTCTGCTATTATGGTGTTTCCACCCCTATGAGTATCTGGAAGGCCGATGCCAAAGGTTCTCTCGACGGATTTTACCCTGATTTGTAAGGGATGGTTATTTCCTGAAAAACTGTCCTTGAGTGCAGAGCGCTCACTAATCATTCTAGTTTGCTCGAATGAAGAGGCTATTGCAGCCAAATCAGGTCCGTCTTCCTCATTCGAGGAAAGGCCCTCATCTGGCAAATCTACAGTGGACTCTTGTACAACAGATTCTACTACCTCATCGGTATCCAATTCTACTTTGTTGGACTGAGGCGAAGCGGGGGCCGAGGGGGTAGTGGGAGGCGCAGGCGAAGCTGTTGAGAGGGTGCTGGGAGGAGAAGGCTGAGTTGTTGAGGGATTGGTGGGGGGCGGAGGCGGAGGCGGAGCTGGGGTGGGAGATGAGGATTTATCAGAGATTTCTACCATATTGGAAGTAACCACTCCTGCAGCTCCGACAGCGGCCAAACCAGCCCCTATGGCTGCTGATTCGTTAAGTCCTAGACTGAGTCTTTCTTCCAGTGAGGACATCTTTTGTTTCCAGACCTTTCTTGCAGGGGTTCGCATATAAATAGGCAGTTCCTGAATCTTATTCTCGAAGGCCCTTTCCGCCATTGCCATGGCATCATCAATTGGAATTTTTTCCTCTGAGACCTGTTCTTCGAAGTATTTGCTGGCCATCTCGATATCTTCCATTAAATCGTTCATTTCAGAGGATTGCTCTTGTTTGACTACATTTTCAGACATTTGAATTGTATCCGGCCCATCTAGTTGTGAAGATGGTATCAGATTCAATTTACCAATGCCCACCCATCTTCTTATCCCCAGGGGAGGTTCGCCGTTAGATGTGGCTCGAACCCAACCACCCCTGTACCAATCATTGCTCCCATCTTGATCACGATCATCCAAGTTCCAAGATGGTGCGCTTCCAGAATCAGAGCTGTAGTAGTATAGGATGTTGCCATTTTCGCTCCTGTAGTGTGGTTTTCCGTTAATTAATTCTGGAAAGTAAGAGTAAATTCCGTTGAAATCTTCCTTACTATGTCCTTCCACAACTATAGAATCGCCAGCAGACATTATGTGTTTTGACCCTGACTCAACAATTGAGAATAATTCTGTCAATTCCAAATATCCGGAATCATCTCTATCGAGAGCTCCGAATATAGCTTGAACAATGGCACCTGGTGCCACTTGTCCGGTTATGGATTCCAATGCGGTTTCGAATTCAGATCTTGAAAGCGTCCCATCGCCGTCCGAATCAAACTTCTGAAATAGAGACTCTGCGGAGAATCCTTTCTGCCTGAGTATTTCTTGTAGGTTCTTAATCGCGATTGCTTCAATTCCGGACATACTGCCCCCTCACTTCTAATGTGCCGTAGCTGCAATAGAGAATTTAGTTTTGCCTTTTTCCTCAAAATTAAGAATCAAGAGGAAAACAATTTATTTCAAGAAAAATTCGTAGCGGTATGGCGACAGGTTGGTTTCCAGAAGATTTGAGTGATTGGGAGATTTATGATGGGGAAGCATATCATAGGGCACTCTATCGTGATGGGATCTTAGAAAAACCTGTATCTTGGCATAAAAATTCCGCGGAAACGCTGGTTGAGCTCGCCATTCCGCATATCAATGATGGCTCTCTAGTAGTCGATTACGGAACAGGGACTGGAGGTTCGGCTATTGAATTACTGAAAAAATTAGACGAGGAGGGCATTTCGATTGAATTAGTTCTGATAGATCCTCTAAAGTCTTGGTTTGGAAAGGCTAGAGAAATACTAGGTGGGAGAGATGGTATTCACTTCGAATTGTCCGTCGTTGAAGGTGCTGATGGGGGCTTTTCCTTTAGAAGTTTAAAGCAAATGTTAGGGGGAAGGAGGGCGGATGTGATTATTTCCTCGTCGACTTTGCATCTTGTTCCAGTAAAGGCAATCGATAATCTTGTGAAAGAATTCGCTGGAAGTTTAGTTTCTAATGGGGTAGTAATTTGGAATAGTGGAGATTTAGAATGTGGATTCAGACCCATGGATGCAGCAAGATTGCATGACCCATACAGAATTGTCAGGAATATTCTAAGAGAGGATGTCTCGAGAATGAGAATGATTTCTGAACTTTCAGAATCACTTGGAAATAGTACTGAGAAGAGGTTGGATCGAATCTTTCCGATTCCATTTCCGATAGAGGTCCTGATAGAGTCTTTCTCTGGAGCTGGTTTTTCAAATCAGGTAAGTGAAAAGGTTATTCTTTTCGAAAACGATGATGCTGAAAGTTTCATCCTAGTTCCTAGGCTAGCAGAGATTGCAGCCCCTCTAATAGAAGGAAAAGAGAGGGACGTAGTAATAAAGAAGGCTTTGAAAGAAGCTCTTTCTAGGATTCGTGATCAGGGTTTAGGTTCCAATGCGGGATATAGAAGTCATTGGGTATATGGTTGCCATAAATTGGAGAAATGAGTGGTCAATCGAATAGAAGTTAGAAAAATTTTTTATAAAACTAGCCCATTATTGAGGAGATTTTGACTTCGTCGAGAAGCTCCCAAGAGAACTCACCGTTTGGTCCGGGTTCCCTACCAAAGTGCCCACCTGCGGCTGTAAGTGAATAAATTGGGGATCGAAGGCCTAGTTCTTCGATAATAGCTTGTGGTCTAAAATCGAATGTGGCCTGTACTCTATCAGAAAGAACTTCATCACTCACAACGCCAGAACCCATAGTATTCACGAAAACGCTTACCGGCTCGGGGACGCCAATTGCATATGCCAGTTGGATCTCACATTTTTCAGCCATCCCGCTAGCAACGACGTGTTTTGCCGCCCATCTAGATGCATAAGCTGCTGATCTGTCCACTTTACTAGGGTCTTTACCACTGAAAGCGCCTCCACCATGCCTTCCCATTCCGCCGTAAGTATCTACAATTATCTTCCTACCAGTTAATCCGGCATCTGCGTGAGGACCTCCACGAACGAATCTTCCAGTGCCATTGATGATTACATTAGTTTCATCATCAATCAAGACGTTGGGTATTACCTGTTTGATAACTTTATCAAAAATCTCTGAGAAAATAAAGTCATGCTCATCATCCTCATTTCCAGAAAAACGCTCTTCTGCGATATCATCATGTTGTATCGCAATAACAACTGTACCTATCTTCACCGGATTACCTTCTGAATCATACTCTACAGTTACTTGGCTTTTGGAATCTGGACGGGCCCACGGAAGCGATCCGTCCTTCATAGACATCGACATCTTGGAGGTTAGTCTTTGTGCCAAAGCTGCTGGAAGGGGCATGTAAGCACCTTCCAGTCCCTTAAATGACTCGGTTTCATTCGAAGCGAAACCGAACATTAATCCTTGATCTCCGGCTCCTTGTTCGAGATATAGCCCCTTTCCCTCGTCTACTCCTTGGGAGATATCGGGAGACTGCTGAGTAATTCGAACAATGACTTCACATAGTTCTTCACTAGTCGAATCCATACCAAACAAATGATTGTCATATCCTATGGAAGCAGCAGTCTCTCTCGCTACCTTCTCGAATGGTATATCTTGATCTGAAGATATTGTTACCTCCCCCCCTATGAAAATGTGGCTACGTTTGTCGGTCCCCTTAACCATCGTCTCAACTGCTACTCTTGCTCTTGGATCAATAGACAAACACTCGTCCAATATAGCGTCTGAAATCATATCACATAGTTTGTCGGGATGGCCTTCTGATACAGATTCGGAAGTGAAAAGATAGCTCATTGCATAACCTCGATTGGTTCCTGATTGGGTTTGCATTTCATTGTTCTTGATGGTGATTCATTTAAACAAATGGCGGATGCATAACCTTTGATCTTACTCTTCTCCTCTTTGATGATTGAATCCAGACCTCATCTCCATCATTACAGTTTCTCAGATAGGCGAGGGCAATACCAGCCATATTCTTACTTGGAGAAGGTCCACCGCTGGTAACAAAACCGATTATTTCAGAATCTTCTGAATCTAAGAATACTCTATGGCCGGGACGAGGTGATGGTCCCCTACCTAAACATTCAATGCCCCATAAAGTGGTTTCGCTGTCGATTGATCGTTCAAGACCTTCTCGGCCGATAAAATCGTGATTCAGATCTAACCCAAAAGGTACAGCGGTTTCAGGGGTTGATCTGATTAAGTAACCGTCTGGAAAATCACCACCCAAACCTTCGCTTCCTGACCAGATGAAGTCCTGTCCAGAAAGTAAGTATCCTTTCTCCAATCTTAGGGTATCCCTAGCTCCCAAACCCACTGGAGTGACTTTAGGATGAGAGATTAACACGTTCCAGAGAACTGGCGCGTCGTCATTCGGAATAAAAATCTCGAAGCCGCGCTCTCCAGTGTATCCAGTACCCTGGATCCATCCGGAAATTAGTAAATCGTTCTCTGAAATTTTCTGGAAACCAAAGCTATCGGGACAATTATCATCACCCAGAACATCAACTATTACATCTGGAGATTTTGGGCCTTGTAAAGCAATTATGCCAGTCTTATCGGACAAATCTTCAATTTTCACTGAATCATCATTAGGTAAATGTTCTGTTAACCATTCCAATACCACTCCAGCCATTGTAGAGTTTGGTACGCCGAGTACTTCTGAATCACTTGAAACTGCAAAAATTATGTCATCAATTATGTTACCATTATTGTCAAGGAAATGAGAATAACCACACCTTCCCGGTTTGAATTTAGAATAATCTTGCGTAGAAACGGAACTAAGCCAATTCCTAACATCATCTCCAGTAAAACGAAACGTGCCCATATGGGAAACGTCAAAGAGTCCAGCCGAATTTCTTGTGGCCAAGTGTTCCTCTTGGATAGAGGAGAACCATATGGGCAATTCATAGCCATGAAAGTTGACCATATTTGCTCCTGCGGATACATGCGAATCGAACAATGGGGTCCTAATCGGACTGCTTCGCATGGAGTTAGCTGAAGTTAGACGGTGGAAAAACACCTCGGATGATGACGATCTACAGAATAGACGAAAACTAGAAGCGTTTAAATAACACAATTTTGACTATACAACTACAGGTTGATATGATGAAGAGTCGAGTTACAAGTAAGTCCGAGATTAAGAAATCTAGGTTTAGAGGGAGATTAAAAAACGCCAAGACTAGTCCTAGACCTTCCAAAATCAGGAACACAGAGAGTGTTAGGGGCTCTTGTAGAATTTGTGGAAGTACATCATGGGATGCGGATGAAATTAGAGGAGAAACCGTTTGCGCAGATTGCGGCTATGTTGCAGAAGAGAACATGATTGATCCTGGGGCGGAGTGGACCAACCATTCGGATGGTAATGACAGGAGTAGGGTGGGAGCCCCTGCAACACTCACTCTTTCTGACAGAGGCCTATCTACGGAGATCCATAGGTCAGATTTGACCTCAGGAGGTGGAAAAAGGCATGGATTAACCGGAAAATCACTCAGGGATTGGAGGAGGAGGCAGAGGATCGACCAAAGAAGTAAGACTAGAGATAGTCGTGCTAGAAATCTCTCAATCGCTATGCAATTTATCAGAGATCGTGGAGACTTGCCACCTCAAATTGAGCAAGAAGCAGCTTCGATGTACAGGCACTCTGTAGAGAGGGGTTTGGTTACAGGAAGAAGCATAAGAGGGGTTACTGCAGCTTGTGTATACATAGCAGCTAGAGAGGCTAAGATTCCAAGAAAAATAGAAGATATTGGGCAGTCATTTGACATGACTTCAGATGTTGAGGTAAAAGAATTAAAGAGAACTATTAGGCTAGTGGCAAGGAATTTAGGTACTCATCATATCACAGGGCCAGAAGAATACTTCGAGAAGTTTCACTCCGATCTGGGCCTTCCACCATCAGTTCTTGGTGACGCAAGGAATTTGTGGATACAGGTCAAAGAAAATTTGGCATGGCAGGGAAAGAAACCCTCCGGAGTTGCCGGCGTTATTCTTTACTATGCTTCGCAGAATAGCTCAAGCCCTAGGACACAAAGTGAAGTTTGTGCCGTTTCTGGAATCAGCGAAGTTACTCTAAGAGGATTATTAAAAATCCTAAACACGATGATAGTAGTTCAGTAACGGTATTCCTCTTTCTTGTATGGCCCATTGACTGGGACATTGATGTAGTCTGCCTGGTCCTCACTGAGAACAGTTAGTTTGGCTCCAATCTTTTCCAAATGAAGACGGGCGACTTCTTCATCCAGATGTTTGGGTAAAGTGTAAACAATATTATCGTAATTGCCCTTATTTCTCCAGAGATCAATCTGAGCAAGGGTCTGATTAGCGAAACTTGTTGACATCACGAAGCTGGGGTGGCCTGTTGCGCATCCTAGATTTACCAGCCTTCCAGCTGCAAGGACAAAAATACTTCTCCCTGACTTGAAAGTATATTTATCCACCTGGGGTTTGATATTCGTCCTTAGAGCTGAGCTGGAATCCAGCCTTTCAACTTGAATCTCATTATCAAAGTGACCTATGTTACAAACTATGGCTTGATCTTTCATATTCTCCATGTGCTCCAAGGTAATAATGTCCTTATTCCCAGTAGCGGTTACATAAATGTCAGCGATGCCTAATGTATCCTCGATTGTCTGAACGTTGAATCCTTCCATTGCTGCTTGCAGTGCACAAATTGGGTCCACCTCAGTAACTGTAACCTTAGCACCTTGAGATTTTAGGGCTTGGGCTGAGCCTTTTCCGACATCTCCATAACCACACACTACCGCAGTTTTCCCCGATATCATGACATCTGTTGCTCTCTTAATTCCATCAACTAGAGACTCGCGACACCCATACAAATTATCAAATTTGGACTTTGTTACAGAATCGTTCACGTTAACGGCTGGGAAGAGAAGTTTAGCCTCTTCAACCATCTGATGAAGGCGAAGAACGCCTGTGGTGGTTTCCTCTGAGACACCAACGCAACCATCCACAACAGTGGTCCAAAAGTCAGGATTCCTTGAGTTGACGTCTTTCAACAAATCTTTGATGCATTGTTCCTCTAGACTTTCTGATTTTGTTTCCACCCATCCGCTGCCATTTTCTAGCTCGAATCCTTTGTGTATCAATAGCGTAGCATCACCGCCATCGTCTACTATCAACTGGGGCCCATCGCCGCCAGGATGTGTCAATGCCAGAAATGTACATTGCCAATACTCTTCAAGGGACATGCCCTTCCAAGCGAAAACTGGGATTCCCGAATCAGCTATCGCTGCAGCTGCGTGATCCTGGGTCGAAAAGATATTGCAACTTGCCCATCTGACGGATGCGCCCAAATCAACCAGTGTCTCAATCAGAACCGCAGTTTGAACTGTCATATGCAGTGAACCAGTAATTCTCACACCATCTAGTGGTTTTACTGAAGAATACTTCTCTCTTATGGACATCAGCCCGGGCATTTCATGCTCAGCAATTTCAATCTCCTTCCTACCGAAGGCGGCTAAAGAAATATCTGCAACAAGGTATTTGTCATTTTCACTTATTGTATCGTGGATTGACTGCATGGCTGTTGCTAATGAACTGCGATTATGAAGATTTGTTTGACTATTGCTCGGTATTTATCGTACCAAACAATTTACTGGGGTAAAAGTGGTGTTGCAGTTTAGATCTCCCCTATCTTGATAAATAATGTCAAAACGGTTTATCTTCAGTACTTAGAGGGGACTGAAATTTGCCTGAGCTAATTGTTCTCCTACCGGCTAGGGATGAAGAGAATGGGATCGGCGAAGTGATACGAAGAATCCCCACAAAATCACTCCAAGAAATGGGTTTTCAGACTAGGGTAGTTGTGGCTGATGGCCACAGCACTGACTCGACATTAGAGATAGCAAACAGAATGGGCGCAGAGGTGATACGACAAAATGGATCCATCGGAAAGGGCAATGGAGTAAGGGAGGCTTTGAAAGTAATTTTCGAAACACCACCAAAAGACGGAGATTTGCTTATCATGTTGGATGCTGATGCCACATACAGCCCAGAAGACTTGCCGAGATTTATCGAAGAACTCGAGCATAATGACGTGGTCTGGGGAAGCAGGCTTAGAGGCAAAATTGAGAAAAAGGCAATGTCTTTCACCAATCTAATTGGAAATAAAATCCTCAGCCTAGCGGCGAGCGTGATTTTTCTCAAGCGCACAACGGATCTTTGTACCGGATACTGGGGATTTAGGAAAGCTTCTTTGGCTGATTTAAAATTAGTTGCTCAGGGTTTTAATCTTGAAGCTGATTTGTTTGGAACGATTGCAATGTCAGGAATGAAGACAAAGGAAATCCCGATTGACTATAGCCACAGAGAGGGGGAATCAACCCTTAAGTGGTACACGGATGGTCCACTAATTCTATCGATGTTGATTAGAAGGCGTTTATTTCGTTAATTTTCTGAGATTCGATTAGATGTACGATCTCTTTTTTGACATGAGAGAGTATTTGGGACTAATTATAACGGGTCGGAAAGATAGTGATGTAGATGAATATTGCAAAAAATAGGCTAAAGACAAAAACCCTGATTTCATTGGATTGTAATGGAATTGAGTCAATGGAGGTTGAGTTTCCAGTTAAAGGGGCGATTCTAGCAGGAGGGGAGGGGAGTAGGTTATTGCCATTCACAAAGTACACTCACAAGACTTTGTTGCCTGTTAATGACAGGCCAGTAATTGACTACGCACTCAAGACTATGCGAGAGTCGGGGGTGGCGGACATAACGATAGTTGGAAATCATCATGTAGGGCAGATCGAACAACATGTTGGAATAGGAAATCCAGGAGAAAATATACGCTATGTTACTGAAGAGGTGGCTCTTGGAGTCGGTAATGCCTTGCAGCTAATTAGGCCGATAGTTGAGGGATCGAGAATTTTACTATACTTCTCTGACAATATAACCACCTGGGATTTTACACAAGATGTTGAGAAATTTATGCGAAGTGAAGAGCTTCCGGGATGTGTTATGCTGGCAAGAGAAGTAAATGACCCGTCATCTTTCGGGATATGTGAATTCGATGAAATGGGAAATATTGTCGACATAGAGGAAAAACCAATTTCGCCAAAATCTAACATGGCAATTGGTGGCATATATTTGTTTGACGAGAGTTTTTGGATAAAATTTGACAAAGTCACGCCCCCGGATAGAGAAGATTTTTCCATTTCTGAGGTGACCAGGCAATATGTATTGGAAGGAAAGGCTTCGATTCATAATCTTGGAAAGGATACTTGGATTGATTGTGGTTCTCCTTCCTCCCTGCTTGATGCTTCAATATTAGCTAGGGAAGGAAGAATATAGCGGTCAATCACGCCTTGTATGGATATCAAAGCCTTAAAGGAACATTTGAAAATCCCTATTTTCTCTCAAAAAGTGTTATACGCGCATTATTTATCGAATTAAATAAATGAGTCTGATTAAATGATTAAGAGAAAAATGAGCAGATTTTACAAGTTTTCTCTATTAGGAATTGTGATATTGTCAGCCTCACTGAGAATTCGTGGATTAACATTCCAGTCATTTTGGGTAGATGAATTGGCCAGAGCTAGTGCAGGGCTTTATGCAACTTGGGAAGAGGCGATTCCCGGGGGCGGTTTGGGGGGCTTAGGTTGGGCAATCTTTAGATGGGAATCATTCTGGATAGGTAAAATTCTTGGATTCGAAGAGCTCAACCTCAGACTCTATCCTGTAATTTGTGGAGTCATATTGATAGCTTTGGTGGCAGAGATTGGCAGAGAATTACATGGTGAAATTGCCGGTTTAGTCGCAGCTAGTATACTATGCATTTCAAAAACTTCAGTTAAATATAGCCAGGAGTTTGGGCCATATGCCTCTGGATGTGTGATCGTTTGGCTCACTTTCTTTCTTCTGATTCGAAAGAAGTCTAGCTCTCAAAAATGGGATCTAGCAATTGTTATTCTTTCGAGTTACGCAATTTGGTTGCACACGCATTCTGCTGCCATAGTAATAATCGGATCAAATGCAATACTAGCCTCAAGAATATTAGATTATTTTAAGCGGCACAGGATGAATGATTTAGAAACAGACAGTATTTCAAACTACAGAACAGATATGAGGCTCCTTTTTTTGCTGAATACTTCATTCCTTCTTCGGATACCAGGATTCATACTAGTCACTGCTGATGATAGCCATAGTAGTTGGATTCCAGATTATTCTGTCTCCCAATCGATAGATGTTGCGATGTGGTGGTACTTTTCCTCTATTGGATCGCTTAACCAGATTGCTATTTACCTAATGATACTAGGCGTATTGGTAGCTTGGGTCCATCACAAACAATTCAATAGTGAGTCGCTTTACAGAAAGCCTGAGTTGATTCTATGGAGTGTAGGGCCAATTTTCTTAATCTTACTCGCGTTATATTCCGATTTTTTCAGACCGGCTTTTCATGAAAGATACATCCTTTTCGCTCTACCCTCTTTTTGCCTTATTTTCGGCGTATTAGTATCTAAATTCTGCGAGTTGGCAAATACGCTTTCTGAGAGAAAGACGATTGATCAATCTTGGCCGGCCATCCTGGTCTGTTCAATAATTATCTCCACGGGGCTCCAGGGTTTGTCAGAGTCGGGATATTACACGACGGAAAGAAAATCTGACTTTCGGGGGATGGTAAGTTACATTGACTCGATTAATGATGAAGGCAATTCCCTACTCATTAGTCAGCCTACTGGACTTTATTGGGACGTATATTTTGAATGGTCAGGATCGGGCAACAGGGTGAACCACGGAAATTGGGATAGCTCAGTAAGCCCCTATGGCTACTCACTTGTCAATTCTACGGAATCTAAAGATGTGTTTTACATGGTGGGCCATTCCAAAGATAGATTCGTCGATGAAGACTTCTTGGCCTTTCTCGAAGAGAATTACACCCTTATTGATTCTAAGGAGTTTTATCAGGGACAAGTTTGGTATTTTTCAGAGGTAATTTAGATGTTCTGGGCCAAGGAAGCTATGAGATTCCAATACTCATTTTTCTTCAACCTTTTTTCCATTTTTGTCTCTATTTCCGGTAGATTGCCCTCGATATCGCACAGAGACTCGGGAGTAGTTTCATTCTGTTTGATTATACTGGCATACCTAGCAATTTCCGAAGTGAAAGCAGAGAGCAAGAAAATAAATGATTTTTTGATGGTCATATCGCCTATTGCATGGTTTACAAGCGCTATAATGTCTGGACTCCTTTACGAGGAAATTATCCAATCAACCATATTGACGAAAATACTGTTTGATAAGTTGCCGGATCTTGAAGTATTCCGAAGGGATTTCGAGATTCCAAAAATTGTTGACTATCTGTGCTTGAGTGGGTTTTTAGGGGGTTTATTGTGCATTCTATTAGCTCAGTTTGAAACAAGAATTACAATAACTACAATTATGGCATATCTCATTTCGTCGTCTTCAGATAAATTCACGGACTATGAAAAAATTGTTACTCCGTTTTCGTTATTCGTAGGGATTTTGATTGGAGGGCTGGCCATAGAGGAGGTTTCGATTGGGGTTTTGCCGTTTTTTTACGACTCTGCGAATGCAATGTGGCTGAATTTTCTCGTTGGACCAATCATTGGACTAGTTTTGTTCGACGTATTCGAAGAAAGAATTGGCCGAAAATTAGGAATTATCGAAAAATAAGGTCAGTTGTTTGGCAATCTCGTTTATTTGATCGTTACCGATTTCATGATGGAGCGGGAGGCGCAACAATCTACCTGCCAAATTCTCCGTAATCGGGAAATGGTTTTTTTCATACCCTAATTTTTTTCCAACAGAAGATTGGTGGAGTGGGACGTAGTGAATTACTGCCTGAATACCGTTGCTCACCAGATGCCGACGAAGTTTCTCAGTGATGATCTCGTTATCCAAGATAATGGCGAACATATGTGAGTTGCTCTGGGATTTTTCACTGGGCTTAAGAATTCTAAGATTGCCGTTAAGCTCAAGTTCTTCAAGGGATTTTTCATATTTTTCAATTATTGACTTGCGATAAGCTAAATTCCCGTCAAGTTCCTCTAATTGAGCAAGTAAGAAGGCTGATTGCAACTCCGAGGGGTAGAATGAGGACCCTACCTCCCTCCAGGTATATTTGTCAACAAGCCCTTTTAGAAACAAAGAACGATCAGTCCCGCGTTCCCAGATAATCTCCGCCTTCGATATTAGGGATTCATCATTAACTATCAAACAACCACCCAAGCCAGAATGAATATTCTTTGTTTCATGAAATGAAATACAACCCAATTCTCCGAAGGTCCCAAGAGATTTCCCGTTCCATTTTGATCCTAGTCCCTGCGCAGAATCCTCGACAATAGGAATTGAATAATTCTGAGAGATCTCCACCATTTTATCCATGTCTGGTGCTGAACCGGCGTAATGAACGGGCACTAATGCCTTAGTTTCAGGAGAAATTTTTGATTCCATGTCGTGAACATCGAGAAGCATTTGCTCGTCTATTTCACAGAAAACTGGCTCCCCCCCTCCCCTCATAAAGGCGGAAGCAGTAGTCACAAATGTGTACGAGGGTGTGATAAATTCGTCCCCTTCTTTGATGTCTAATAACATGGAAGCCATTTCGAGCGCTCCAGTACAACTATGCGTTAGCAAGACCCGTGGTGCCCCTAGATATTGCTCAAGCCATTCTTGGCACTTTTTCGTAAATGGGCCATTACCTCCAAAATGACCCAGTGAGAAAACCTCATTGATGTACTCTAACTCTTTCCCAGTGGTAAAGGGGACGTTGAACTTAATGTCCATATGGAACGCGCAAGTAATCAAGACAATTTATATTTTGGATAGGAAAAAATAGGAAGAAGTATGGGGCTGAGTTCTTTTCACCTGACCTTTCTGAAAATAGGTTCGAAGTCCATCCCTCTAATCATCTCCAGATGGATTGGCGGTTCATTTAGCGCTGCTCGCCCCAGATCTAAGCCATGGAGGAATGAGTCAATAAAGGCCAATGAGAAGTTTTTTCCTGATTTTGCGTAAAGTAGTGGCCTAAATGCTTGTCTTGCGTTGATTTCAGTCACTATGGGATGATCGTTTTTATTCCCCTTTAGGTCTACTGAAAAAATACCGCTGGGCATGTCTATTGAACGCTTTACTGCTTCAATGGAAATCTTCTGTATTGTCTCGGAATCTATTGTCCTACAGTTCGAGACATTTCCAGTAACTCCGCTAATTGAAACATCTGCCATGAAATATTCTAAACGCTCTCCAGATGAAGCCATCAACAACTCTCCCTCCTTCCAAAGCGATGTCCAGTTGTAATTTCTGCCGGGTAAAAATTCATGCACCATCCACTCATATCTAAACTCGGATTCTGCTGCTATTTTGTTAATCCATAGTTCTGCAACATTAGTGTCCTCTATTATGATACTGCCATTTCCTCTCGGGCCCTTGGTGCATCTAAGCCAAACCTTTGGCCCCCAATCCGAAATAGCAATTGAAATATCATCTATATTTTCAACAACCTTGGTTCGAGCCGTGATTCCCAACCCTTCCAAACGCTCATGCAGGTGTTTTTTATCCAAACAAGGAGAAAGGCCGTCTGAATAACAACAGGATACTGGAATGTTCATTGAGTCGCGTACATCGATTATTGCTTCAATCTCCGGTTCGGTATTCAAAAAAAGTAAGTCAACTGAATGAGTTTCAATTACATCAATAAGATTGGAGGCATAGTTTGCATCATCACCCCTTGGCACAATTATCACCTCATCACAATATTCTCTAGCTACCTCAGATCCCCACCATGATACTTCCATTCCAATTACTCTCTCATCCCTTTCCGCCATCCTAATGGAGCGCAAAACCTCTAGTCCAATAGAGGACCCACAAGCTGATACAAGTATTGTCTTTCTACCACCCATTAAACCAGACAGATAGCCTAAGCAATATAACGTTTTGAGTCTAAATTACCAATGATAACATTTTGTACTAGGGTAAAGTAGCGTTAATTGATGGGTGAAGGTTTCTCATTCCTACCAATTCCCTCCAGAAGTGAGAAACCAAGGAAAAAAGGAATTACCATGGTTATCGATACTGGCTTGGGAATTATGGAGACCAGGGATAGATTAGAAGTCTGTGCAGAATTTATCGACCTATGGAAGCTGGGTTGGGCGACCTCGCAGTTACAGCCTCAATCAGTGATTAAGACAAAAATCTCTGATCTCACTAAAAACAATGTCTCCGTATGTAACGGCGGGACGCTACTGGAACTTGCAGAATACAGGGGAATTAGTACAGAGCTGTTTTCTAAACTTAAAGAAATAGGTGCGGATTCTGCAGAAATATCATCTGGGTCATTAGACATTGATACTTCAAGGATTTGTGAACTGATTAGTGAGGCAAAGAGGTTCGGCCTCACGCCCTTCTGCGAGGTAGGTAAGAAGCTCCCGGAAAATGATCATGAGATACCTGAATATAACAGGAGGATCAAAATGTTCATCGATGCCGGCGCGGAGAAAGTGATTGTCGAATCTAGGGAGTCTGGGGTTGGAGTAGGAATTATGGACTCTAGGGGTGAAATCGATGAGCCGGGCTTGGACAAAATGTTGGAAGGGATTGACGTTGACGACGTTATTTTTGAGGCTCCGAGGAAGCACCAACAAGTTTTTTTCATTAAGAAATTTGGTCCAGAAGTTAATCTGGGCAACATTTCCCCTAATGACGTCATATCGCTTGAAACGCTGAGAAGAGGGCTGCGAGGAGATACAATAGATGATCTATACTTTGTTGTCGGTGAGCGTCACCTCAGGAAACGCGGATGGCGAGGGTATTCATGAGAGTGACAATTGAACACGGAATAAACGGCGCCATGGAAGCATCTAGGAGAGGAGATGCAATTGCGGTCATTGACGTGTTGAGAGCCTCGACGTCATATTCTGCAATGTTGATTTCGGGGGCTGAGAGGATTATCCCCTATCCTAGCAAAGAAAAATTGGAAGAAGCGGCAAAAGGTTTTCCGGGGGCAATAAAATCAGGGGAAAGAGAATGTAAGAAAATAAAGGGGTTCGATATAGGATCCTCTCCGTCCTCAATCATTAATCTGGAATTAAAAGGTAAAATTGTTCTTTCTAGTACAACTAATGGATCAAAGGTCGCCAATGCATCTAGGGGATCCTCCCTGTTAATTATGTCAGGTTTCTGTAATATCTCAAAGTCTTGCAAAATGCTATTGGACTCTGGAATGGATATTTCTCTAGTGTGCTGTGGTAGGAAAGGGCTCCCAGTGCCAGAAGATTCAATTTGTGCTGCAGAAATGTCATCAGCCCTATTGGGCAATGACGCCCATTACCTTAGCCATGACGAATTGATCAATACTTGTAAGAAGTCAAAGTCATATAAAACCTTGATAAACGCTGATTTAGAGGAAGATTTTGAAATTTGTTTGAAGAGAGACATCTTCGATGCCATACCCATTTTTGATGGAGTCGGGTTTCGAAGTTATTCGAATGAAATTGATGGAGCCAGGTCATGAAAGAAAGAGAAAGGGTCAGCATCATTGTCCCATGTTACTGCAGTGGTGAATGGCTGAGCGAGTTAGTGGATGGAGTTGAAAAATCTATTTCGGAATTGTATGAATGGGAGTTAATTCTGGTTAACGATTGCTCCCCTGACGATGGTGGAACTTGGAATTCAATTAGTCAAATTTCCAAAACTAATGAGAGAGTTCTCGGAATAGACCTACAGAAAAACTATGGACAATTTAATGCAATTCTATGTGGAATTGAACATTCTTCCGGAGATATTATCGTAACTATGGATGATGATCTCCAACACGACTCACAGGACATACCGTTATTGATTGATCCTTTGGGAAAAAATGGAACTGATTGTGTTATCGGCGTATTCGAAGAAAAAAGGCATTCCTTATTCAGAAATATTGGATCGTTTTTTGTTAGGATGACTTACAGACTCTTCCACAATTTGCCAACCAGCATTAGGATGTCATCATTCAGAGCGATGACTCGAGAAGTTGCACTTTTGGTTGGACGCCATAGAACTTCAAATCCCGTAATCGGCGCAATTATTCTTGAGTCCGCTAGGAAAATCGAGAATGTAAAAGTTAACCACAGGAGCAGGAAATACGGTAGGAGTGGATATGGGGTTGGAAGACTAGTTAAGTCTGCTCTGGATAATGTATTCTTAGCCACCACCTTGCCATTGCGGTTGTTTACTTTTTTCGGATTAATGTCCCTGATAGGTTCAATAATTGCGTCGATATATTACGTTTTAATAGCCATAACTAGCGATAGTTCGGTCCCCGGGTTCACTACAATTGTACTAATACAATTATTTCTCGTGGGAATTACTTCTATTGGGCTTGGCCTGATGGGTGAATATTTAGATAGAATAATCGACGAAGTTGGTAAAAGACCCCGTTGGCATGTAAGGGAGGTTTCGAATATCAATAATTCATCTATGAGGGATAAAAAGGAGCTATGAAAAAATGGAAAGTTCCGAATCTAGCCAATTGTGTGGGGTTGTCTTGGCCGGGGGTTGGGGGACAAGGCTACTGCCCTTGACTAAATCGATCAATAAGCATCTGATGCCCGTATATGATGAGCCAATGATCTGTAAATCAATTGCGACATTAAAGAGAATGGGGATCAAGGAAATAATGGTAGTTCTAGGGGGATATTCCGGGGATTCGTTTTTCTCTTTGCTCGGAGACGGCCATAAATATGGGTTAGAAATAAGATATGCATACCAAGAACAGGCAGGGGGGATTGCCGAGGCACTCAGGTTGACCAAAGGTTTCGTTGGAGGGAGGAATGTAGCTGTAATTCTTGGAGATAATGTATTCCAAGAGTCGATGAAAATTTACGCTGATGAGTTCTTAGCAGATCGACAAAACGATTGTTACCTTTTCCTGAAGGAAGTGGATGATCCAGAGTCATTTGGGATAGCTTGGCTGGATGAAGAGGGGGCAATATTGGATATGAAGGAGAAGCCAAACAGGCCGGATTCAAATCTCGCAATTACTGGCCTTTACCTATACACTCCAGCGGTTTTTGACTTGATTGATCGGACAATAGAGACGGTTGGCTACTCGGCAAGGGGAGAGTTAGAGATAACGGACATAAATCGATTCTTTATGGAAAGAGGGGTTGCCAAAGGCTGTCATTTTGACTGCCATTGGGCTGATTGCGGTACAATTGATGCACTGCTGGAAACCTCGAATCTGATGAAAAAATGGTCAAATGGGCCTTGGCTACCCGTCATAGGTGAATCAAAATGAGAATTTTGGTTACGGGTGGATGCGGATTTATTGGAAGTCACTTTATTAGAAGGATGCTGGAAAGAAATACAATATCCAAAATTTTTAATCTCGATTTGCTGACTTACTCTGGGCATCTAGGGAACCTAAGCGATATTTCTGACGATAGGTACGAATTTGTCCATGGCTCGATAAATAATTACGATTTGCTCGAGGAATTGCTAATCGATAACAGAGTGGATATTGTAGTGAATTTTGCCGCAGAAAGTCATGTGGATAGATCTATTCATTCAGTCGGCAAATTCATCGAGACTAATGTCCAAGGAACAGGGTGTATTCTGGATGCTATTGTTAATTCGCGAACATCGAACAGAAGTATTAGCCTAGTTCATGTCTCCACTGACGAGGTATATGGTAGCCTGGGCCCCAATGATGACCCATTCACAGAGGAAACTCCGCTGGATCCTAAAAATCCTTATGCTGCATCGAAAGCGAGTTCAGATTTCTTGGTACTTTCGTATGTTAACACTCATTCCATTTCTGCATGCATAACTAGGTGCTCAAATAATTATGGGCCCAATCAATTTCCCGAGAAATTGATCCCACTGATGACTTTGAACTGTCTTGATGGAAAAAAATTGCCTATCTACGGTGACGGATTGCAAATTAGAGATTGGATCAATGTTAAGGATCATGTTGACGGAATAATTTCTATTGTTGAATTAATGAATGAGGGTGCACTTGATACTGGAGAGATAATTAATTTTGGAGCAGATAACGAGCGGACAAATCTCGATATTGTGAAGGAGATCATAGAGATATCTGGTGTAAAAGGTAGTGAAATCGAATATGTCAGAGATAGGCCGGGACATGATAGAAGATACGCTATGGGTTTCAAAAAGGCTAAGAATTTACTAGGTTGGGAGCCTAAAGTTGATTGGAGAACGGGAATATTTGAAACCATAATGTGGTATAAAGATAATACTGAATGGATAGAGTCGATAAAATCTAACCAATACAGAGATTGGATCGATACCCAATATGGGCCCGAATAAGAATTAAGCAGTAAGTCAATAATGGGGGTTTGGCGATTTTTACATTTTTGGAGTATTTGCAGATAATTATTGGAACTCTTATTGGCGGGCCGCTTATTTTCCACTACATATCATGCTTGATTTGGATGAGAAATTACAGGCCCCCAATCAAAGCAGAAAAACTGCCCAAAATTGAGATTGTTTTACCAATGTGGAATGAGGAAGCGATAGCATATGGTAAACTAGAAGACGTCATGAGGCAAGAATACCCCCCAGAAAAACTAAGATTGACTTTTGTTGATTCGTGTTCCGAGGACAAAACGGTAGAGGTTGTAACACAGTGGGAGAAGGAAAATAACAAAAAATTGGCCCATCCAATAAAGAAGATTTTAATGGAGAAGAGGCTTGGTAAATCTGCAGCAATTAATCTGGCAATAGAATCGCTAGAAAATGATACTGAAATAATGGTAATGAGTGATGCTGATGCCAGAATAGGCCCTGGTGCTCTACTGAAAATTGCTGATTGGATGTCCGATGATAAAATTGGCGGAGTAAGTGGATTCCAGCAAATTATGAATGAAAATGAGACTTCTCAAGAGAATCGAGAGTGGAATTATAGAGGGATTTTCAACGTTTTCAGAGTAGGGGAGAGTGTCAGAGACTCGACGCCGATTTTTGAGGGTTCACTGGCTGCTTACAAAGTTGAGGCACTGAAGGGATTCAGAGTAATAGAAGACTCGAACGCCGATGATTCCCAATTAGCATTGGCTGCCAGATTTAATGGCTTCAAATCAATAATGGATCCCGAACTGGTGTTTACTGAATTTACTCCCAGCTACATTGGTATGTCTAGAAAACAGAAAGTTAGAAGGGCGCAAGGTCTTGTTCGTTTATTTTATAGAAATATGAAAAATCTAGGTAAGAGTGAATTCAGAGGTTTTAGGAGAATACTAATTTTTGAAAGTTATTTTCATTTAATTGTTCCATGGCTAACTCTTCTTGGTGTCGGACTAATGGCAGTCAACTTGGTGGACTCAATTCAATACTTGATAGAAGAGGGCGTGATTGAGAGCTTAGAGAAATCTATTCTGTCCCTTATATCCCTATATTTTGTCATTTGTGCCCTGATTGGTAAGTTTCTTCCTCTTAGTGGCATAATCCAGGCATTTTTTCAGGCCGAGATATCGTTAATTGAATCGCAATTATTGATTTTGTCCGGGAGGAGTCTCCATAAGTGGGAACAAGTCACGGAGACTAGGGAGATGTTACATATTCATGAGTCGGAAGAATGAGTTGATAAGTGCCAAATTTCTCCCAATTCCAACATATAATTCTCAATATCAAATTCAGAAACGTCTTTTCTTGCTTGTTCTGCCATTAGCTTTCTTTTTCTTTCATCGCGAATGAGATCATGTATTCCTTTTGTCAATTCCTCAATATTACCGGGTCCTACTAAAACTCCATTCTTTCCGTTTTCAATTAAATCTGGAATTCCGCCAACTCTGGTAGAAATTACGGCCATTTCGTGCCCCATTGCTTCCAGTATCCCCATTGGGAGGCCTTCATTATATGAGGGAAGTATGTATATCGATCCTGTCTGCAAATAATAGTCCCTTTTCTCATCTGAAATCCAACCTGGTGCTTCACAGGTTTCTCCGATGTTTAGATTTTCAATCAGGCTATTTGCTTTTTCAACATCACCATTGCCGGCAATAATTAATTTACATTTTCTTCTAAGTTCAACAGGTATTGCGGCCCACGCCTCAATTAAATCGAACGCACCCTTCCTTTTTCCAATCACTCCTGTGTACAAAACAATTATTGGATTATTGGACTTTAAATTTGGCCTCTTTGGTAGCAAAACTGGATTATGTAAAATTCTGATTTTGTCTTCACTTACTCCGCAAATATCCGAATAGAACTTAGACCAGCTTTTTGATAGCACTATTACGAAAGCAGCGGATCTGAAGCCGAATTTCATCAAATGCTTTCTCAGACCTTTCATCTCACCTAGGTGTTTTTTCGCTCCTGAGCCATGTGTGTGGAGTATCACGGGAACCCTGAATATCCTCCAAACGGCCAAAATAGACAATTTCCTCCAAACCGACAACCTGTTTGAGACGTGGATGTGGACCACGTCTGGTCGTTTTAAAACCGCTCTGAATGGTGAAGAAATAAGCCTAAAAAACCAATGATTTATTCTACCGATCAGTGAAGAATCTGTCATAGACTTAGCAAATTCAACATCATATTTTTTTGATTGATGGCTGAGTATAGCTTTGGATACCGATGTCATGCCACCTTTCACCTCTAGAGAGGGGCCAATCATCAAAACCCTTAACGGCCTGCTAGAATGTTTCATTTTCCTTTTTTCCCCCATTTAAAGTAGGACATATATGTTTTTGAGATAGAATGTAGTCTTCTTATTGAGGCTGACAACCTAGACATTTTTAGCTCTGGAGGGGGCAAGGATGTTTTCCCTTTAGAGGAATTAGCAATATCATTATCTTTTAGATATTGGTAAATTTTTTCTACTAAAGGGTTAGTAATAATTAGTTCAGACTTTTCAGAATGGTTAATTTGCCTATGTGAAAAGGCATCATGTTCTTTGGAAACACTCTCTTCCCTCCTAGCTTGTATGACCTTATATTCCTCTGTGCCTACTGGATGAAGGTGTCTTTTCGCGGAGTCGTTTCCGAACAATGTATGGCCTGGATAATCCCAGAATTCAAAATTAATTTTTTTTATCCCTATTGCATTTATCCTAGATGAGAAACTAACTCCTCCCTCTAACAGAGCCGAAAATGGTAGAGAATGGAATTCGTCGACCAAGGAAAAATATAGTCGGTGGTAATTTACCCAACTATTCTTCCATTTTTTCTCAATTCCCCTCTTAACAAAAGATTCGCGTATAGAAGAGGGGTCTTTCCAAATTAACAGATTTACTACATCTATGCCACATTTTCTTAGCTCTAATGTTCTATCTTTTATCCAGTGAGGATCTTTAGTACTATCAATCAAAGTGGAAACCCCATACTCTTCGAACGCTCTTTTGTGCAATTCTACCGGTCCGTGTTGGAGTAGAGGTGACCAAAAATCGCAATCTTTTTCCAAACACCCACACTCTCTGTTGAAATGTTCTTTGCTTCTGGGAAGAAAAATTCTCCCTATTTCCCCCATTGACAAATTTCCTTCAGATCTTCCTAGCATCATATCTAGTACTGTCGACCCACTGTACGAACAGCTGCCGATGAAGACTACTCTGCGAATCTGAGTTCCCACAACCTCTCGGGAGTACATAGTTGATTAATAGTCATCTAACGGAGAGGACATAGTCAGTGGTCTTGGGATGCAGTTAGGACGCCACCCCCAAGGAAATATGGTTCCAGAATTAGTTCGAGATTCCAAGGCATTATTTTTTGCCGAAATTGCAAACACACTATTTGGCCTGGGGATAGTAGTCATTCTTTCTAGGGATTTGGGTGCAGAATTATTCGGCCTGTGGGTTTCAGTTTTCTCAGTTTTTCAAATCGCCTCGATGTTGAATTTCGGTTTTCCAACAATAATTGTCAGAGAGGGAGCTAAGTCTGTTGAAGAGTTGGGTGGCATCTTGAGTTTGTTTAGAAGGGCCCAAGCATATCTTTCTATTCTCATAATTCCATTTTGTGTTTCTATCACCGTATTATTATATGGAAAAAATATGGAAAGCATGGAGATTATTTTCGTAGGATTTGCTTTTGTATGTGCGGTCTTGCAACAAATAAATAGGGCAGGACTGAGAGTAATTGGACAAGCACCGAGGGAGGTTGCCATTACCTTCCTCGATAGAGGTTCGGTGTTCATCCTGTTGGTATTAGTATCATTGATGAACTTGGAATCTTTAGTTTATTACATAATTGCGTACAACTTCGGACCATTTCTAGGGCTTTTATATTCAATAAAAATTATCAATAAATCAGTACCAAAAGATGTAGGGTCCAAGTTTCAATTATTTGAGATATTAAGGATGAGCGCACCATTTGGAGCTGGATTGATTGCCAGGCCAATCAGAGATGGCGCTTTGAAAGTTATCCTCTCCGTGTTGGGAGGATTTACTGCGGTGGCAATATTTGAAATCGCTTGGAAGGCATATATTGCTGGATCTTCGGTATCAAATGCAATTAGGAAGTCGATGTTGCCAGTTTTTTCTCGCAGCGCGTCATCTAGTTATGATCTTGGGTTAGCGATGAACCATGGATATAGGGTCTCTAAGTGGGTCATTCAATTTGGAATTTTTCTTGGAGCTTTATCTAGCTTATTGATTCCTGAAATATTTTCAAATCAGTATATAGAATCCAGGGACGTTTTTTTACTCCTGTTACCATCTTGGTCGATTCTCGTGATATGTTCTACATGGATTGTTGCTGTAGAGTCGATAATGGAAGGGGTCAAATTTGCTAGAATTATGATTAATCAGGCCATTTTAACCATATTAGTTTCATTAGTTTATTCAATGTTAACGAATCAGGAATTCTTGCATTCACTGTTAGTAGGGATATTTGTCGGGGAACTTTATGTTTCCTGGCAATCATACGACATGATTAGGAAAATTATGTCACCGGGGATCCCCATTGGTGAATTATTTTTCTCCATAACTTTCTGCATAATTTTATGTGCATGTTATTCCGTATCAATCATGATAGTAAGTTTTGAGTTGATGGCCGTTACAATTTCCGCTAATGTTTTCTGGATGTGGAAGTCAAAATGGTCAATAAAAATTCCAAAAATTGAACCATCGGGGGCTGGAGAAATATGAATAAGCACCTGAAAGAAAAGAAGGCCCTGTATGTGACTCACGTATTCTTGGGAGAAGCAATACATTCGACCGGAGAACTCTCTACTGCATCCGCCCTAAAAGGGAAAGGTTGGGAAATTGACTTTATGCACCCTAGAAATGAATTGGGGAGGGAATTATTGGACAATTACGGACTTGGGTCGCATCCGGCTACAAAGTCAAAGTTACCATTTCTGGGCGACATTAGCTACATTAGGGCGGTAATGAAAATACTTCCAGAGATACTGGATGAAAATGATTATGATGTCATCATTTCTGAATGGACCTGTTCCATAGGAGTCTCAAGAGTACTGGAAAATAGAAAGAAGAAAGGCAAAAGTTCTCCCCCTTGGATATATGAAGATAGGTCCCCTCCTGCCAAGAGGTCATTATCCAGCAGGTTGCAATGGCTGCATTATGACTATGTTTGGAGAAACGTCGCCAGAAAGGCGGATGCGATAGAGGTCCTTGTTCCGGGATTGGAGAAATTTGTTAATTCCAGATACGGAAACTATCCTGAAATGATCCATTGTCCTTCGGGGGTTGATCTCGAAAGATTTATTCCAAAAAAGTCGGAAGATGAGGCATTAAGGATTGTTTATCATGGGAGCCTAGACGTCGGGAGAGGTTTGCATAGAATCATTGAATTTGGAAAAATGCTTGATTCGGAGGGAGTTAAATTCAGGATATTGATATTTGGAGTTGGTAGTCTTACAAATTTCTTCCGCAATGAATCAAAAAAGAGGTCTTGGCTGGAATTCGGAGGGGTAAAGGAGTATGCAGAAGTACCAAAACTAGTTGCAGAAAACGATATTGGAATATTGCCCCTTCCAGACGCTCTTGCATGGAATGTAGGCAGCCCACTAAAGGTAATGGAGTATGCTGCATCTGGACTTTGTGTTTTGACTACGGACGTCGACGGCACGATTCCATTTTCTGATCAAGATTGGTTAGTAAGGAGCCCCAAAAAATCGCCCTTGGATAGCTGGAGGAATTTTATCGTCGATTTTCCGGGCAACAAAAAGGACTTGGAGGAAAAAAAGGCCAATGCTAGGTTATTCGCAGAAAATAACTTATCTTGGGATTTTGCGGTGAATGAGCTCCACAAAAAGATGGGCGAGCTTTCAAACAAATCCCTAGATTCCTGAGATTGATTCGAGATGGTGCCAATTAATTGCAGGATCTAACTTATTTATGAATTCTGGATTAACCCATAATCTACATGAGTTCTCGATTTGTGAAATCATAAAGAAATTTGTGAAATCATGATTTGCGGTATCGTTTAATTTATCGAAAAAGTCAGGTGTCTCCACCACTGCCCAAATATTCTCAGAATTGAGATCTGGGATCTGGCTTCCGTCTCCGTGTTTCTTAAAGTCCCAGTATACTGAGCCTGACAAAGGCGGTTGGGTTTGATCCGATATCAAAACAAACCGCCCCCTCTGATTATACATAGGGGCTAAAATTCCACTTTCTTCGACCAAATCCCAACATTCGCTTACATTATTTGGCATCGCTTCCATATTCTCTGCATTTCTAGTTTGTAGAATTCCGCAGCCAATCCCGTTTAGAATTGATATTGTCACTATTATCGTTGTTATCTTTTCAGTAAAATCTGAATGATCGGAATCCTCAGCTATGCGTAGAATTTGCGAAATTATTTCGTCAATTACGTAACCTGCAGACCACATTAGGGGAACTATGGAGTACGTGATTAGCCGATGAATAAATCGTCTTTGACCTAGTTCTAATTCTCCGAAGTACAAAATTGGAATGCAACACAGGCACCCCAATAAAATCGATATGTTGCTGACCCCAGTTCCAGAGCCAAAAATTACAATGTTTCTGGATCCTAATTTATTCTCGTATATTACTGAAGCTAAGAAAACAATTACACTTGGGATTGATAGGATAATAAACAGCTCTATTGTATCGGGATTATCAATTAATAGATACTTAGAGACTCTATCTAAAGAATGTGTAGAATTCCATGCTATGTAACACAAACACAACACAAATCCAAGTATCCTTTTCCTCATAGAACTCGTTGTTCTTAGAAATGAGTCCAGGAATAGAATAGCGCCGAAAACTATCGGGGCAAAAGAGTGGCTCATAGACAACAGTCCAACTAAAAGTAAATCTGTATAATTCACTCTTTGATTTGTTTTGTGGATTAGTATGTGTCCCAGCATCAACGCCAGAGAGTGAGCTGTGTATCTGAGTGGATTCCAACCGGAAATTACGAAGAATACGCTTACTCCACTCAATATCAAAATGCCATTTCGAGAGAAATTAGGGCTATTTTTAGTTGCTCGGAGTATCGTAACTAACCATATCACACTAATCATTAACCCAGAAATTGTCGCAGCTCCGACCCCAGATGTTCCAAGCAATCTTATTGCTAGATCTACTGGAATCATCACTAACGGGTGCGAGTCGTAAGGGAGACGTCCCGAAGTTCCAAAGCTTGAGAAGTATCTAGCATTTTCAAAGAAAAACCAGCCATCTACTCCAAGCGGGGAATTGACCGAGAACTGTATCGCTAAGAAAACTAAGAATGGTACCAAAAAGGAGGCTATGATAGTTCTTTTTCCATCAAGTCTTTCCTCCAAAGATAATTTTGTCCAGATCATCACCGCTAAAGCTGTTAATATTGGGATACTAGGTGTCCAGAGAAATCTACTTGCACTCAGACTTGGAAAAACGGATAGATCATCATCATTGGGAGATAGTAGAAACAAAATCACTACAATAAAAGAACAAAGAAGGGCTAAATTGTATGTAATCGGAGATTTCTTGACGAAATTAATGGCTCTCTCGGCCATAAATTTACTATCTTGCATAAATTTCACTCCCTTTCCTTAAAAAAGGATAAAACATAAATGAATAGAAAATTGGAACATAACAACATTACCAGTAGAGGAGATGTTTCGTATGAAAATCTTGAGTTGGGGTAAGGATCATTCGAATTCAAGACGCCGTCTCCGTCATTATCGACAAGACACTCTCCTGAATAAACTGAACCGCTGGACAGAGTATTACTGTCTAACGGGCAATATGTCACATTAACTGCGCCGATGTTTGAATAAGACCCAATTGGAGCTATCATACAATGATCTTGCCCGGATTCTGGCTGAAATGTACCAGGGCTGCATTGTATTTGTTCTTCCGCCCCAATTACTCCTACGTAATTTCCTGGAGATGCTTCAAAGCATTCTGAGCTTCTGTAGTTAGGCTGAAAGTTACCATATGAACATGGTATTTGTTGATCAGATCCCTCTAAACTGAAGTGTCCGGGTATTGAAGAAATGCAGTCCGATAGTATTCCACCAAATTCTGAGTAAGTTCCCTCAGGACATTTTGACTGACTAATTGATGCATAATCATCTGTGAAATAGCCCGGATTTGATGATAAGCAGCTCGATTGCCCTTGAACAGGCTGGTATGTCCCGGGTAAACATGGTAGCTGGTTAGATGAGCCATTTCCAGATGCAAAATACCCAATTTCGGAAATCTTACAAGATTGTTGTCCACCTTCGGGCTGAAAAGTTCCTGGAGGGCATAGAGTTTGCTCTTTTGCGCCCTCGTAGGCAACAAAACCCCCTGGTTCTGAAGCCAGACAATTGGCCTGTCCCTGAGAGGGTTGATAGAATCCCTTTTCACACAGCAGGAAGATATTGGATGAGGTGTCGGCAACGTAACCACCAATCGGAGCCGGCAATTGTGAAACAGAACCGGAGAATGGGACATAGAAACCTGCCTCTGAGGGTTTGCAGGATTTGGACCGATTTTCATCTTGGAAGCTACCAGGATTGCAGGGGGCCTGGGATATGGCTCCTTGCTGGTTAGAGAAATTTCCGGGGGAGGAATCAATACACATAATTGATGCGTGGGAATTCTGATAGGTTCCTTCGGGACAAATACTCTGAAAGGTGCTCGAAAAAGATGGGACAAAGAATCCAGGTGAAGAAAACGTACAATTAGTAGCAGAATAATTTACCTGAAATGTACCCGGTGAACAAGGAATTTGCTCAATCGATGCGAAAAATGGGGTGTGGTTTCCTGGCGATGAATCAATGCATAACTGCATCCCAATTCCGGGTTGGAATGTACCAGGCTGACAGGGGGAGAAAGACCCGTCAGGGAGGGTGAAATATCCCGGAGCGCTCAATGTGCAATTCTCTTCTGAAACCGAAGAGGTGGATGGGGAGAAGGACCCTATTGGGCAAGGTGTCATCTCCGCAGATCCTGAAAGCTCCACGAAAAATCCCTTTTCGGCGGGGATGCATGATGTCGAGCCGATTTCTGGCTGGTATTCTCCCTCATGGCACGCATTTACAGATGATCCGTTGGAATCATGATAGAAGCCTGGTGCAGCAAAGTCACAGGACACTGAGGCATTCATTATTGAGGAATAACCAGTTGGACATGACAACTGCGTTGTTGAAGAGTTTCCAACTGTAAAATAACTAATGTTCGCTGGCGTCTGGAATGGAGATGCGCTCATTTCGACATAATAACCTGGATTGGCAGGTAGGCACTCTGTCATTCCCGCGTCAGGTTGGAATGTACCAGGCTGACAGGGGGAGAAAGACCCGTCAGGGAGGGTGAAATATCCCGGAGCGCTCAATGTGCAATTCTCTTC
>MDTG01176154.1_pt1 | contig 28305 bp, 26 predicted proteins | sample 811421 | NCBI WGS metagenome assembly MDTG01 (sample SAMN05326645, study PRJNA326480) | marine metagenome | isolation source: seawater | place: Pacific Ocean: South East | collected 2011
AAAATTTAGACTCAAGTAAAATCAATAAACTTGGATGGTCACCTAAAATCAAATTTAACAATGGTTTGAAAAAAGTTATTTTTATGAGAAAAAGCTAATTATAGGAAAACATGATTATTATAAATATAAACAAAATAAAATTATTAAAAACAAAAAAAATTTTATTTTAAAAAATGAAAATTAAAAATATAGAATTATTCAAATTTACAGCTGGATGGCGTGAATGGTCATTTATTAAAATTAGTACAGATCAAAATTTAATTGGTTGGGCTGAATGTACGGATACTTTCAAAAATTTAAATGGATTTGTTGGTATTTTAAAAGATTTTAAAGATTTGATTATTGAGGAAGATGCACTAAATATTGATAGAGTAATTTGGAAATTAAAAACAAAGTCCAAAAGTAATCCAGGATCATTAATTCAAAGAGTAATTTCTGCAGTTGAAAATGCATTGTGGGATATTTCAGGAAAACATAAAAACAAGCCCGTCCATGCTCTTTTTGGAAATAAATTAAGAGATGAAATTGAGATTTATTGGTCTCATTGCGGCACAACAAGAGTTAGAACTCCTGATTTGCTTGAAAAGCCTGCAATAAAATCTCTTCAAGACGTGAAGCCTTTTTGTGAAGAAATAAACAAAACAGAATTTAAAGTAATCAAAACAAATTTAGCGTTATTTAGTGAGGGACCAAAAATTTATATGCCAGGTCATGTTGTTAATTTTGAAAATCCTAATCTTGAACTTAAGGATACAATACTTAAAGAGATAATTGCTTGGATAAATGAACTAAATTTACATTTAAATAAAGATATATACATAGCAGTTGATTTAAATTTCAACTTTAAAACAAAAGATCTAATTAAAATTGCAAAATCTTTAGAAAAATTTCGAATTAAGTGGTTAGAAATAGATAGTTTGTTTACTGAACCCTTGGTAGCTTTAAAAAAAGAAACTAACATACCTATTATTACTGGTGAAACAATAATGGAGCTCCATAATCTAAAAAGTTTTATAGATCTAGGTTGCATTAATTTTATATCTATAGATTTACCTTGGAATGGTTTGACAGAGTCTAAAAAAATTGCAGATTATTGTAATCTCAAAAATTACAAAATTACAACACATAACTACAATGGTTACTTAGGAGCTTTTATGTCTGCAAATTTTGCAGCAATGATACCTAATTTTTATATTGGTGAAATTGATATTGATGAGGCAAGAGGTGTTGAAGAAATTTTCAACGTAAATCCTGAGATTGAAGGTAGATATCTAAAAGTTCCTGAAAACCCAGGATGGGGTTGCAATCTTATTGAATCAAAATTAAAAAAAGTTTTTAGTGCAAAAATATAAAATTGGTATTGCTGGTTTAGGTGGAATAGGAGGACTACTAGGAGTTTTATTTGAAAATAAAGGATATAAAATTTTCTCAAGCAAACTAGATAATAAGAAATTAGTAACTTTTAATTTAAAAAGTAACTATTATGGAAATTTAGATGCAAAAATAATTGTAAATAGCAACCTGAAAGATGCAAATATAATTTTTATATGTTCAAAGTACCAATATTTAAAAAAACATTTAAAAAAAATAAATAATAAAAATGCATTAATTATTCCAATTTTAAATGGCAGATCTCATTTTGAAATACTTAAAAAGAAGTTTAATAACAAAATTTTTATTGCGAATATTGGAAAAGTTGTATCTAAAATCAATAAAAAAAATCAAATTTTACATAGCTCAAATAATGCACCTGAAGTTTTAATTTCATCTGAAAAAAAAAATAAGAAAGATCTTCGTACAATTAAAAATGTTCTTAGTAAAATTAGATTGAAAGTTAAAATTAAGTCAAAAAACTCAGATGTTATTTGGTCAAAGCTTATTAGATTGAGCCCCATTTCAGCACTAACAGCTTTATATAATTGTAATTTAGGTCAAATTAGAAGTTCAAAATTAAAAATGGATCAACTAAACACACTCATAAAAGAGACCCTCATAATTTCAAAAAAAAATGATAATTACAGAGATAGTTATACAAATGTTAAAAATTTAATTAAGTCTTTACCAGATAAATTAAATACTTCTTTACAAAGAGATATTAATAGTGGAGTCAGCTCAGAATTAGAAACACAAATAGGATCTATTGTAAAATTATCAAAAAAACTTAATATTTCATCACCAATGAATGAAAAAATTTATTTATTACTTAAAAAAAAATGTCAAAAAAGATTTTAGCAGTTATAGGTTTGCGCTCAGGATCAAAAGGTTTGAAGAATAAAAATATCAAAAAACTTAATGGTAAACCTTTGTTCTCTTATATTCTTAATAGTGCTAAAAAATCAAAATATATAAACAGAATTATTATATCTACAGACTCAACCAAGTATAAAAAAATAGTAAAAAAATTTGGAGCTGAAGTTCCATTTTTGAGACCAAAAAAGTACTCCAAAAAGAACTCTGAAGAAATACTTTTTATTAAAGATCTTTTAAGAAAATTAAAAAAAAAAGAAAATTATATTCCAGATATTATTGTCAGATTGTTAGCAACATCTCCTTTTCAAAAAACTAAGGATATAGATAAAGCAATAAAAATTGTCTTAAATGGAAATTACGATTCATCTGTAGTAATTTCAAAAGCAAGGCAACATCCAGAAAAAGCATTAAGAATTACTGGAAAAAATAAAAAGTACGTATCAACTTATATTAAAAATAATCCATTAAAAGTTGGATCTTCATTAAACAGACAAAAATTCGGTGAAGCTTTTTTTAGATCTAATGTTTTGGTTTGTAAATTAAAAATAATTGAAAAATATAATTCTTTATCTTCAAAAAAAAGTGGTTTTATTAAAATACCATTTACAATAGATATAGATGACATTGAGGACTTTAATTATGCTGAATATTTAATTAAAAAAAATAAAACTTTTTTTAGATCATAATTTTAAATTAAAAGGTATATTTTTATCATTGTTTATACTATAGGTAAGATATCATTAAAGTTTTATTTAATATTATAAATTTAATATCTGTATGTGTGGAATATTTTTAGCTTTTTCAAAAAAAAAATCTTTAAATAAAAAAATATGTGATGTTGCTATCAAAGATCTTTTTAATAGAGGGCCTGATAGTTTAAAGTTTAATTATTTTTTCAATGAAAAACTTTTTATTGCTAATACGATTTTATCAATAACGGGAAATTTTAAAAAAAGTTCAAATTTAAATGTCTCTAAAAATAATAATTTTTATGTAAGTTTCAATGGTGAGATTTATAATTATCAAGATTTGAATAATCAATATTTAGAAAAAAAATATACGAATGATACCGAAGTATTAGTTAATCTTCATGAAAAATTAAATTTTAATCAAATTCCGCATCTATTAAATGGAATGTTTGCATACGCGATACTAAATAAAAGTAAAAAAATAATTAAAATCGTAACTGATACCCAGGGTGAAAAAAATATATATTACATTAATAATAGTGATTATTTTATAGTATCATCAACCATAAAAAGCATAATTTCATTTTTAAAAAACTCAAAAATTAGAATTGAACTAGACGAAGAGGTTTTAAAAAATTATTTTACAACCAGACATTACATGCCAATCAAAAAAACATGCTTTAAAAATATAAAAATATTAGAGAACTCCCAAATACTTAAATTTGATTTAAACAATTCAAAAATAAATATTACAAAATATGATGATCCACTAAACTGGATTTCAGAAAATAAATATAATGAATATTCCAAAATTTCTGAAAATGAGTTGATAGATAAAATTGATTTTGAATTAAATAAGCAAGCCAAAATTATGATTCCAAATAAAAAATTTGGAACAGTTTTTTCAGGAGGAATTGATAGTTCATTACAATCGGCCATATTAGCTAAACATGGTGATCCCTCCATATACTTAAATATAAATCATGTTAAAAAAGATAAGATCAACAAAAAATTTAGTTTATTTAGTAAATTTATTAATAATAAAAAGATTAAGATAAAAAATATAAACAGTAAAATTTATGAAAATTTTACCTATAAATGTAACAAAGTTATTTTAAGCCCTCTGTTTACTCATGATTTACCATCTAGAATGTTTCTTTCAGAAGAATTTAAAAATAATAATTGTAAAGTTTTTTTTTCAGCTGATGGTTGTGATGAACTGTTAGGTGGTCAACAAGTATATCTCAATTCATTCAATAAAATTAAGATAAAAAAAAATTATTCACCTTATACGTCAACTGACAAAAGCTACTTTTTAAAAAACTTTAAAATGTTAAATTATTATAAAAAGTTATTAGACGACACTTGGAATAAAGCTTATAAAAACTATTCATTTATAGAAAATAAAAAGGAACAAAGTATAATGTCATCCTTATTCAGTGATTATTTTATTCAATCAATATATGTTGCTAATAAATCTACTGATTTAATATGTTGCGATAATTCAGTAGAACCTAGAAATATATTTATACAAAAGAATATTCTTAAAATTTTTATAAATTTACCTTTAAAATATAAGTTTAATATGAGAGCTGAAAACATCTTCAAGCAGAAATATATTTTGAAAAAACTTTTTGTTAAATATTTCGATAAAAAACTGATTTTAAAAAAAGAAGGTTTTTCTGGATATCCGGAAGTATTTTATAAAAAATATAATGATTTAAGTAAGATTATTTCTAAAAATGAAATTATAAGTGAAAATAAAAATTATTATGATGCAGAAAAATACAAAAGAGATTTATCTTGGAAAATATCAAATTTAGCTTTATTTATAAATAATGAATATATTTAATAATTAAAATGAGCTCATCAAATACATACATAATAGCTGAAATTGGAAATAATCATCAAGGTGATGTGAAACATGCTTTAGAACTTATGAAAGCTGCCAAAGAATGTGGTGCAGATGCCGTTAAGACACAAAAAAGAGATAACAAAACTTTGTATACTAAATCTTTTTTTAATGAAAAATATGATAATCCAAATAGTTTTGGTTCTACGTATGGTGAACATAGAGAGAAATTAGAACTAAAAAAAAATGATTATAAAAAATTAAAAGAATATGCAAAAGAGTTGAAAATAGATTTTTTTGCTACACCGTTTGACCTTCCATCATTAGAGTTTTTAGAAGAGTTTAACTTTCCTGCATATAAAATTGCTTCTGCAGATATAACCAATACAATTCTTCAAACAGAAATAGCTAAAACAAAAAAAGAAGTTTTTTTAAGCACAGGTGGAGGAACTTTAGAAGATGTAAAAAGAGCTAAAAATAATATATATGAACATAATAAAAAATTAAGTATTTTACAATGTACAGCATCATATCCCGCAAAAATTGAAGATATGAATTTAAAAGTTATTGAAACTTATTCAAAACATTTTCCCGGAATTAGATTAGGTTTATCAGATCATGAAAATGGAATTGATGCAGGTCCGATTGCTTACATGTTAGGAGCAAGAGTCTTTGAAAAACACTTTACTCTAAATAGGTCAAATAAAGGAACAGATAATGCTTTTTCATTAGAACCACAAGGTTTGGCTAAGTTTGTAAGAAACATAAAAAGAATAGAAAAAATGCTGGGTTCTGAGGAAAAGAAACAACTATCTTCAGAAACGAAGCCATTAATAAAAATGAGAAAATCTATCGTAGTAAAAAAAGAAATCAAAAAAAATGAAGTTTTAACTCTAGAGAATATAACTATTAAATCTCCTGGTTTAGGTATTCACCCATATGAAATAAATAATATAATTGGAAAAAAAGCAAATAAAGACTTAATTGAAGATGATTATATAAAATATGAGGATTTAGTATGAAAAAAAAAATGGTAAAATTTCCTAAAAGAAAAAAAGTTGGAAAAAGAGATTGGGGTCAAGAAATTTTGTTAGCACTAATTCCAAAAAAAATATCTCTTAAGATTTTAAAGATTAATAAAGGTAAAAAAGGTGGTTTACAATATCATAGAAAAAAAGATGAGTGTGGAATAATTATTTCTGGTAAGCTTTTAGTTCGGTATGAAAATTCAAAGGGCAAATTAAGTAAAAAAATATTAAAAAAGGGTGATGTTTTTCATTTTCCTCCAGGTTCAATTCATCAAGAGGAAGCTATTACAAATTGTGAAATGATTGAAGCTTCCACTCCTCATTTTAATGATAGAGTAAGAGTAGAAAAAAAATTTGGTATAAATTTTTCCAAAGGTCTTAAATCAACAAAAATAAACGAAATTCAATTTAGATAATTTTTTTTAATTTTTATGAAAAATTAATATTGAATGTTTTTCAAATAATTTGATAATTTAAGACTATCAAAAGATTTAGAATTAATCTTTTTTAAGATTTTAAAATTAAGTTTATTTAATTTTGACTTATTTTTTAAATGACGCTTGAATTGATAATTAAATTCTTCATCATTTTTAACATTGTTTACAAGTTTATAATTTTCAAAATTAGACACCCACATATTTTTTTTTACATTAAACATTACACCAGGACTATTTTTTTTTTCTTTTTTAGCATCAAAAAATTCAATTACTGATTTTTTTGCATAAAGAAAGTCTATACAAACCGAAGTATTGATGCATATACAAACTTGAGCATCAACTGCAAGATTTATTGGATGATTTGTAGATAGAATAAATGATTTAAAATTATTTCTTAAGGTGATTTCTTTAATAATATCAATTTCATCTTGAATTTTATTAGGATGTATTTTGAATATTATTTTTATATTTTTCATTTTTTTGACAGATTTAATTATACTTTCAATAATATACATAAAAGAGGATAATCTGAGAGCCAAGTTGTTGGGTCCTCTAGTTGCAATCACAATTATTTTTTTTTTTGTTTTTTGATTATTTTTTAATTTATTAATTTTTTTTATCCAGAAATTTTCATATTTAAAAAAACCAGTATATAAAATTTTTTTTTTTAGTTCACGATTTATCTTATTTCCAAGATAATAATTAAAATTATTGTTTGTTAATAAATATAGATCAGTATGATCATCGATAAAAGATCTGTTATTATCATACACAATTTTATTTTCTTCTTTATTAGGAAATATCCATGTAGATTCTGAAAATTTTATTAATTTGGATTTTTTTGATAAGCATTTAATTAAATATGGGAGGCTTGTTTGATTTACGATTGGGGTAAAAATTAAATTTATATCATTTATATTTAATTCGAATTTCTTTAAAAAAAAATCGAACTCAAAAATTTTTTTTAATAGAAAAAGTTTTAAATTATTTTGTATAGATGTCTTATTTTCAATTACTGTCAATATCTTAAAAATTGCTTTATAAATTATTTTTTTTTGGTTATTTACAATAAAATACTTTGAACAAATTTTTTTCCATAAAAAATATAATTCCTTTGAATTTAATAACGATTCATAAGAATATTGATCACTAAAAATTGTTATAATTTCAAAATTATTTTTTAATCTGTATAAAAGAGGGAGTATAAAATCTATTTCACCAACATGTCTTCTTACAATTAGTAAAATTTTCTTTTTTTTCATCTTTCTTTAAAAAATTTTCATTTTTTGTTAAAAATTATTAAATTAGTTTTCATTATCATTATAATATTATAATATTGTTATAAACTAAAAAAACAATTTTTATTATTGATGAATAATTTAAACGAAATTCTTGCTTATAAAGAAATTAAAAATAAAAATTATTTAAAAAAAAAAATTTCTTTGAACTCCTTAATTGATTTATCAAAAAATTGTAATGGCAAAATTTATGATAATTTAAAGATCTATATGATTTTAACTATTAAATGGCACTTTGATTATCTAGCAAAAACAAGAAGGGATCCTGATGAATTAAATTTAAGTATTAGATTTTGGTTCAATATTTTATCAATTTTTAAAGATTTTGAAAAGCTAGGATGGATTAATTTGCAAAATAGAAAAAAAAAGATTGCAGATGTTTGGGTTAATACTAGAAGAGCATTTAATTTCATGTGGCCCAAAAATACTGCAAAAAAAAGATATGATGCTTCTAAAGTAATGGTTGATTTAAGGGTAAATCAATTTATGAAAATGATTAATAAAGATAAAAAATATTTTAAAAATCAAAAATTTTTAGATGCGGGTTGTGGACCAGGAAGATATATGGAGAGTCTCAATCGATTTAATCCAAAAGAAATAATAGGTATTGATAGTGGTCCAGATATAATTAAGGCTAATAAAAGAAGATTTAAAAAATTTAAAAATATGAAATTTTTTAAATCACGGTTTGATAAATTATCTTTCAAAAACGAGTCGATAGATTTATTAGTTTCTGCTGGAGTTTTGCATCATACGAAAACAAACCTTTCCTCAATGATAAAAGATCACTCAAGAGTTATTAAAAAAGGAGGATATTTTTTTGTTTTTATAGTTGGTAGTGGAGGTCTAGAGCTAGATCTTTGGAGATTTTGTAGAAAAGTAATGAATAGTGTTGATATTAAAAACGTTTTTGATGAGTTAAATACTGCAATTTCTCCTCTTAGACTTCAAGGAATTTTAGACCACAGTTATGGTGAATACAAAACAATATCGAGAAAATCATTCGAAAAAACTTTAAAAAGTTTTTTTTCTAAAATAAAAAAAATTGATGGTATACCTGGTGCAGATGTTACAGAAATTACATTTTCAAATGATAAATATTTTAAAAGAAGATTCGGTTCAGGTAATTTAAGATATCTTTGTGTTAAATAAAAAAATTTTACTTATTTAGTTTAATGAATTATAAATATCTGCCAAAATACTCATGAAAATCATTAATATCTTCTCAATAAAATTGATAGTCGCAAAATGTTAAAAAACAAATTTTCAGCAACACTTTTAATATTTTCATTTTTTATCTTTGTTTATATTTTTTATCAAAGTGAAATTATTCTTGATGGTAGAAATAGAACGTATTATTTTAAGTACTATATTTTCTCATTAATTTTAATTTTATTTTCAATAATTTCTTTTTATCTAAATAAAAAACTTAAAAGTTATTTAATGATGATTACTTTCAGTAGTATTTTTGCTATTTATGCTTTCCAAACGTATTTAACAATTAGCTATGGAGGTGTGACAGGCCAAAGATTTATAGAAAAAAAAATACAAATGGCTAAAAAAAAAGGTGTAAGTTTTGATTATAGAAGAAAAATTGATGTTTATACAGAACTAAAAAATACCAAATATCAGAATTTAAAACCCACAATATCACCAGCTACACATATATATAAAAATTTAAATATATTCCCTCTAGCTGGTGTTTCAAATTCAAAAACAATTAATTGCAATGAAAATGGATATTATTCTATTTTTCAAAGTGACAGATATGGTTTTAATAATCCAGACACAGAATGGAATCAAAAAGAAATTGAATTTTTTTTAGTTGGTGACTCATTTATTATGGGTAATTGTGTAAATCGACCTCACGATATAAGTTCAGTTTTAAGAGAAATATCTAATAAATCAGTCTTAAATATTGGTTATGTAAACAACGGTACTTTGTTAGAATATGCAAGTTTAAAAGAATATATCATTCCTAATATAAAAAATATAATTTGGGTTTATTACGAAAAAAGTGATTTAGATAATTTAAATAACGAATTAAAATCTAATATTTTAAGAAAATATATTGATGATATTAGCTTTAAACAGAATTTAATTTTCAAGCAAAATGAAATTAACAAAATTTTAGCAGAATTGATAAATGAACAATTCCAAAAAGAGCTTAATTCAAAAAAATATTTTGAGAATAACTTAAGCTTTAAAATAAGAAAATTTTTAGATTTATGGAATGTAAGGGAATTATTGTTTTTCAAAAATCAATCTTATTCAAAAAAAGAGTTTAATCCTCCTGATGAATTTGTGAAAATCATTAAACTTGCAGAAAATTTAGCTCTCAAAAACAACTCAAATTTCCATTTTGTTTATTTGCCCTCTTACAATAGATATATTTCAAACTTTGATAATCAGGAGTATGAATTTGTAAAAAAAACAATCAATGATTTAAATATAAATTTCATAGATATTCATAATGAAGTATTCAAAAAGGAAGAGAATCCACTTAAATTATTTCCATTTAAACTGCCAGGCCATTATACAATTAAGGGTTATAGAAAAGTTGCTGAGGCAATATTCAATAAAATGTAAGATTACATATTTTAAAAAAAGGCTAGGGTCAGGTAATTTCAGATATCTTTGTGTCAAATAAATTAATATAAGGAAATTAAGTTTATTAAATATATCAAAACCAGCACATGAAGAGATAAAATAAAAAAAATTACTAATTCATCTTGATCAATTTCAAATATTAGCATAAATACTCATGAAATTCATTAATGCCCTTGTGATTAAATTAGAAGATATAAAAATTTAAAATAGTTTTAATAAAGAAATGATAGAGCTAGAAACATTGAAATGATTAAAAATAAAAAAAAAATCATTATAACTGGTGGTGTTGGTTTTATGGGAACTAATACTGCAATTCATTTTTACAATAAAGGTTGGCAAGTCTTTTTGATAGATGATTGCTCAAGAAAAGGGACAATGAATAATTATAAAAGCTTAAAAAAGAAAATTAAATTTAAGTTTTTTAAATTCAATTTAGTCAATTATAAAAAAATATCTAAAATCATATCAGGAATTAAACCAGATTTAATTATACATTGTGCAGCACAGGTTGCTGTAACTAAATCAATTATTGACCCTAGAATAGATTTTAATTCAAATGCATTAGGTACATTTAATGTACTAGAATCAATTAGATTATATTCTAAAAAATCAAAGTTAATTTTTATATCAACAAATAAAGTCTATGGTAATCTTAATCAAAAAATAAAATCTGATAAAAGTAGATATTCATTTATTAAAAAAAATGAATCAATAAATGAAAATCAAGAGTTGGATTTTTATTCTCCTTACGGATGTTCAAAGGGTTCCGCAGACCAATATGTAAGAGACTATTCTAGAATTTTTAATATTGATAGTATTGTATTAAGGTTGAGTTGTGTTTATGGGATTATGCAATATGGTATTGAAGATCATGGATGGGTCACATGGTTAACAATTGCATCGTATTTTAATAAAAGATTGAATATATATGGTGATGGTAAACAAGTGAGAGATATACTGTTTATTGATGATTTAGTAAAATTATTTTTTTTAATTTCCCAAAAAAAAAGAATTAAGGACAGAATATATAACGTTGGTGGTGGTAAAAATAATTCAATTAGTATTTTAGAATTAAAAAACATTTTAGAAAAAAAATTAAAGAAAAAAATAAAATATAAAAAATACCAGTGGCGTCAAGGTGATCAGAAAATATATATATCTGATATATCTAAAATTAAGAAGCATACTGGTTGGAAACCAAAAGTAAAAATTAATCAAGGATTAGATAATGTCATCAAATGGATAAAGCATAATGAAAAAAATATAAAAAAAGCTTTATATGTATAATGACAAGGACAACAAAAAAAAACTAGCGTATGTTGATTTTTGGACACACAAAGATACAAAAAGTGGTGATTTTTTAAGAGAAATTTTATCCGAACAATATGAAATTGTTGATTTTTGGTGGGAACCAAGAAAAAAGTTTCCTTTAGATGAATTAAAAAGTTATGACTATATATTTTTCTTTCACATAATTTTTCCATATCAATTAATGAAAAAGCTATATGGTAAAAAAATGATGTGGGCACCTATGTATGATGGTCTAGATAAGTCAGGCGTAATTAACTTTGAAAATCCAATTTTAAAAAAAATATTTTGGCAACAAATGTCATCACTAGGAGTCAAAATATTGAAATTTTCAGAAAAAATTACTGAAAATATAGGTAATGTAAAACTAGATACACTAAGTTTGAAATATTACATAAAACCTGATCTTTCTAAAATTGAATTTAATCAAAAAAAACTAAATATTTTTTTTTGGGATAGAGGTAGAATAAATTTAAATGATTGGATTAAATATTTTAATGAAGAAGATATAGAAAAAATTTATTATTTTCCAGTGCCTGATTATGGTCGTAGTATATCAGACATTGATACTGATTTTAGAAAAAAAAAAATTGATATTACTGTTATCAAGGATAAGTTTTTGAGCAAATCTGCATTTTTAGATCTATTATCAAAATGCAACGTATTTATTGCGCCTAGAAAAAAAGAGGGCATTGGAATGACAATAGTTGAGGCAATTTCAAAAGGAATGTTTGTATTTGGTTTTAACGATTCCACAATGGATGAATATATTGAAAATGATTTTTTAGGATTTCTTTTTGACGAAAAAAAAATCAATAAAGTAAAAATAGATGATGTTATTGAAAATTATGAGTATAGAAAAGCTCAAGCTCAAAAAAATTATGAAAATTGGATGATTCAAAAAAAAAATATATTACCATTTTTTAACAAGAAATCCAGTAACCATAAAAAAATCAATTATTTATTACCTTTTTTAATTAGTGATATTAATTTTCTACTAAGAAAAATTTTTAAAATAAATTATTTCTATTGAAAATTTACTTTTGTTTTAAAAAGATACAATTTATGAGTTCTATTAATGTAATACATAATAATGATTTTAAAAAAACATTTAAAAATTTATAGTTTCATGTACAAAATGTTCATATTGCAATTTAATTTTTTTAACAAATATTATGGATGAATATAATCTCAAATTAGATAAATATTTAATGCCTATTGTTTCGAATATTGACTCTCCAATTATTTTGGAATTAGGCGTGCAAAGTGGACGATCTACAAAAAAATTTTTAGAAATATGCAGAAAAAAAAATGGAAAAGTATTTTCTGTAGATATCAATGATTGTTCCAATGTATCTGGAGACGAAAATTGGAAATTTTATAAAACAAGAGATGACAATTTTGAATTTATAAAATCAAAAATCCCAAATAAAATTGACATTTTATTTATTGATACTCTACATGAGGCTAATCATGTAAAAAAATTATTATATGGTTATTACCCTATGATTAAAAAAGATGGATATATATTTATCGATGACATCTCACATTTGCCTTACTTAAAAGGTAAAAAAAGGGATAATTTTTATTGTGAAATAAATAACAAAGAAACTTTTGAAATCCTGCTTTCTATATACGCCGAAAACATTGAAAATTTTGATTTAAATTTTTCATTCATTTCATCAGGATTAGCAATAATTAAAAAAAAAAATGAAAATAACTTAACTAAAAATAAAAAATTACCAGATAGAAATAAATCTTTTAAAAATACTTTAAGAAAATTATGGAGAAAAATAAAAAAAGATTAATTTTTTTTATGCCATCAATGGAGGGTGGTGGTGTAGAAAAAAATCTTATCATAATTGCAAATTATGTTTCAAAATTTAAAAAAGATGTATCTTTAATAACCTTCGATAATGGTTTTAATAAATATTTTAGTAAAAATATAAATATTTTAAACGTAAGAAAAAGAGATAAAAAAAAATTTTCAAAATATTATAAGTATTTTTTTTGCCTAATTATTTTATTTAAAGAATATATAAAAAATAGAAATTTTGTTCTATTTTCATTTCAAGCAAATATATATTCAATTATATTTTCGTATTTTTTAAATTTTAAAATCATTTCTAGATCAAATTCTTCTCCCTCAGGTTGGAATAAAAATTTTACAAAAAAATTAATTTTTAACTTTTTTATTAAAAAAGCAGATATTGTTATTGTAAATAGCAATGATTTTAAAAAAGAATTTTTTAAAAATTTTAATGTCAAACCTAAATTGATTTACAATCCCTTAAATTGTAAAGAAATCATTAATAAAAGTAAGCAAAAGATTAAAATTGAAAAAAAATTCAAATCTCCTAAAAATATCAAATTAATTAATATAGCTAGACTAACAGACCAAAAAGATCATGAGACACTTATTAAAGCAATAAATATTGTCTCGAAAAAAATTAATTGTACTCTTTTAATCATTGGATATGGATCAAATAAAGAAAAAATTAGAAATTTGATTAATCATTATAATCTCAACAAATATATTAAATTAATTAATTATAAATCTAATCCATTTCCATACCTCAAAGCCTCTGACGTTTTTGTTCTTACTTCAAAATACGAGGGACTTCCTAACGTCATTTTAGAAGCTCAAACATTAAATAAATATGTAATTTCAGCTAATTGTCCAACTGGCCCTAAAGAAATTTTAATGAATGGAAAAATTGGAAGCTTGTTTAAAGTTGGTGATTTCAAAAAACTTGCTTCAATTCTAATTGATTATAGTAAAAATAAAAGAAAATATAAAAAAAAAATTATTATCGCTGAGTCAAAGCTTGATAGATTTAATTATACGCTTAATTGTCAAAAATATTTATCGTTAATAAATAGTATTATTTTAAAAATTTAATTTAAAATTCTAAATAATTTTTTTACGTCTTTGATCCATGCATTTAAATAGAATAACTCTTTTTTTTTAAAAATTTTATTATCTATTAAAACTTTATAGGATTTAAATAGATTGTCTAAATAATTTTTGGACCCTTTTTTAAATCTAGTGTTTTGTAATATGTTTACCCCTTTTATCACATCTTGAAATAATGGCATTTCCTGTTTTAAATCATTTGCTAAATTATGAATATTTCTAATTTGTTTCATTGTAGTTCCAAAAAATAGAACATTCATATTATCTTTTTTAATTATATTTAACGCTATAAAACCTCTCCAAATATCAGTTGCTCTCATTGAACAAGTCACGGGTAAATACAATAAAGGAAAAACTTTTTTAAACCATATTGTATTTTGACTATTTAGTGGAGAAGTGGCCTTTCCCAAACTAAATTTAAAGTTTTTTTTAAACTTAATATTTATTTTTTCATTTAAAATTCGAAAAATTGCATCAACATCTGGATTACCTTCACAAACACCTTGTTGTAAAAAAAAATCCTTTTTAACTTTTTTCTTTTTGAATATTGGATTAATATTAATTTTGTTCAATGGTAATCCTCTTGGCCAGACTTCCATTTTTTTGAGAAGAAACTTTTTATAAACATTTACCCATGTATAATTATTTAATTCCTCAACATAATGATTTAGTTTTATATTTTTAAAAAAAATTTTTTTGGGATAATTATCATCATCTGTTTCAATAATTACTTGATTACCTTTTTTAATTGCAATTAAATAACCTATATTTTTTCTTGCATATGAATTTATTGGACAAATTTTGGAAAAATATAGATTCAATTTTAATTGTCTTTTTAAATCATAAAATAGAGCGTGGTCTACTTTAAATTTTTTTGGAGATTTTTTGTCTCCAATAATAATAAAATCTGAATTATATTTCTTACATAAATTAATTAATGCTCTAATATTTTTATTTGGTTTATTAATGGTAGTAACTACAAGTGTTTTTTTCATATTGATTTAAGCTGTTTAAATTTCACATAAAGTAACTTATATACACAAATTCAAATGAAAAAATATATAAAATATTCATTTAATAAGCTTAAAAAATATATTCACACTTATGAAGCAAGCCCACTTTTCGAAGTAAAAGATAAAAGATTAAAAACCACAAGGTTGTCTCTAAATATTAAAAATAAAAAAAAAAATTTTTATTATATAATTAGAAGGACTCCTGGAGCTGGTTTTTTTTCAAATTTTATTTACGTTCTAAATCATCTTAAAATTGCAGATAGATTAAATTACAAACCTGTTGTAGATATGGAAAATTTTCCAACAATCTATAATGAGAGTGTTTATATTAATGGAACAAAAAATGCATGGAATTATTATTTTCAGGAAAAAAGTAATTATAACTTAAAAAAGATATATAAGAAAGAAAATTACTTTTTAACAAATAATGTTTTTAACAAAAGTTTTTCACACAACATTGATTCTGATGATTTTAGAAAAATTTTTAAAAAATATTTTAATATAAAAAAAGAATATTTAGATTTGGCTGAAAAGTTTTATAATAAAAATTTTTTAAATGAGAAAGTTTTAGCTATACATTTGAGAGGTACAAGCTACAAAACTTCAGCAAATCATCCGTTTCCGACAACCATAAAACAATCAATTAACTTAATAAATAATTTAAAAGAAAAATATAACTTTACTAAATTATTTCTTTGCACAGACGATTTAGCATATTTTGATAAATTTCATAAAAAGTTTCAAAATGAAATAATCTTTATTAAAAATAGTTACAGATCCTACAAAGACGATGCTTTTAAAATATATCCTAGAAAAAAACATAGATACAAGATGGGTAAAGATATATTAATTGAAGCATTATTGATGTCTAAATGTAATGGATTTGTTTACACTAACTCAAATGTAAGTGCATTTGTGAAATTTTTAGATAAAAAAAATATTATTAAATATTTTGCTATCAACAATGGTTTCAATAGTTCAAATGAATACATTGCAAATTGGTTATGGTACTATAAGAATTTGGTTCCATCTTTTTTAGGGGGATTCGTAGATAAAGTTGATGTTAAATAAAAATAAATTAAAAGAGTACTTAACTAATACAGGTCCTAAAACTCTTATTAAAATAAAAAAATTTGTTAGAGAATCAAAAGCAGAACTTGATTATAAAAGCTTTGGTCATCTTAATAAAGATAAGATTTTTTATGTTATTAGAAGATATCCGTCGGCAGGATTATTTTCAAACATAACCTTTGTACTAAATCATTTAAGACTATCTGATGAAGCAAACTTTATACCTATTATTGATATGGAAAATTATCCATCTTTATATAATGAAAATAAAATTATCAAAAAAACCAAAAATTCCTGGGAATATTACTTTGAAAATTTAAATAAATATTCATTAAAGGAGGTTTACAAAAGTAAAAACGTTTTTTTAAGTAATCTTGTTTTTGAAAAAGATATGTCAATTAATATCACAGATAAGAAGATTAAAAACTATTTGAATAAAATTAAAATAAAAAAAAATATTTTAAAAAAAACTAAAATTTTTGAGAAAAACTTTTTTTTTAAAAAAGATAAAATACTAGGTATTCATTTTAGAGGTTCAACTTATAAAAATGCCAGGGGACATGCGTTTCCATTGACACCACAATTGATGATTAAAAATATCAATTTTCTATTAAAAAAATTTAAGTATAATAAGATTTTTATTGTAACTGAGGAAGATAAGTATCTCAAAATATTACAAAAAGAATTTAAGGATATTTGTATAAGTTATCCATCTTTTAGAATGAATAATATTGATAGTTTTAAAATATATCCTAGGATGAATCATAGATACCTCCTTGGTGAAGAAATTTTAATAGAAACTCTGCTTTTGTCAAAATGTGATGGATTAACTTTTATCAAATCCAATGTTATTTCAGCTGCTATAAACTTTTCTAAGAAAAAACAAAATTTACACGAAACATTTTTAGGTCTTAATTCAAGAAATCGATTTGTTTCCAAATATCTCTGGAAAATAAAATCTAAACTTCCTTCTTCTTTAGGTGGATTATCTTTAAAATATAAATAAATTGATTCCACTCTTCATTCTATATCTTACTGATATTTTTTTTTTTATAATGTTGATAAAACTTATTCAAATGTTTTAAAAATTTGTAAATACATATTAAATAAATTAAAAGTTTGTTTTGTCCATTATCTAATCTTATTTGTATTTCTTCTTTAAAATGGTCAACAAAATTTATTCTACTCGAAAATCCACCTCTTCTAAAAATACCAAAAACTTCGTTCTTTTTAGTTGCTATGCCTCGCATCTTATGTTTCACAATCATTCTATAAAAATAATCATAATCAGACGAATAATTATACTTTAAGTTATAATTGCCAATTATATCTGCAGAAGATTTTTTTATAAAAAAACCTGTTGAATGACTACTATAAAATCCCCATGAAAATTTTATTTTCCACGGCTTATAACCATGCAAAATACCCCAGTGTTTTTTGACAGAACCAAAAATAAAATCTGGGTAATTTTCCCTAATTATATAATTTTTAAGTGTCATTAATGCATCAGGCAAATATACATCGTCTGAATTCAAAAAACCTAAATATTCTCCTTTAACATTCTTCATCCCTTTATTAAAACCATCATAAATTCCTTCATCTTTCTCAGAAATGAAATAGCTTATTCTAGATTTATATTTTTCTATAATATTCAAAGTATTATCTGTAGAACATCCGTCAATTACAATATGTTCAAAATTTTGGTATGTCTGACTATGTAGACTTTTTATAGTTTCCTCTAAATACTTTTCTCCATTTTTAACAACTGTAATAATGGAAATTAGTGGACTTTTTTTTGACATATTTTAATTATTATTTTCTAATTTTAAATAAAAATAATATATAACTTTTATCATTATATGATTAAAATAGTAAAAGCAAAAAATTCCTTTTAATGAAATTGATAATTTTAGATTTTTTTAAAAAACTTAGAATACTTCAAGAATATAAAAAAATTAATTCAAAATTATTTTCATCAAATAAAGAATCAAAAAACATAGTATTAGTAGAATTTAATGCTTTTCATTCTGATCACGTTTTTTTTTCTTATTTTTCAAATGTATTATCAAAAAAATTTGATGCCAAAATAGTTGGATTTTATAATTACAAATTAATTGTTTCTAAACTCAAAGAGAATTTAATTGAAAAAATAAAGTGGAAATTATCAAATATAATTAATTACAAAAATTTTGGAGTTTATAGATCTTTTGGAACAAAAGAAATATTCAAACCAAATATTGATAAAAATATAGAGGCCAAATCATTTTTATTACATAAAAAAATTATAAAAAATTTAAAAACAAAAAATGATATTTATAAAATTAAAATTAATGAACATCTTCTTGGGGATTTAATTTATGATTCATATCTAAAATTTAATTATTTTCCAACAATTAATATAAAAGATCAAAATTTCAAAATTTTTTTATATGAATTTATTTGTCTATATTTATATTGGGAAAAGTTTTTTAAGGAAAAATCTGTTAAAGCAATTCTAGGTGTTCACGCTCATTACTCTTATGCAATACCAATGCGAATAGCATTTAAAAAAAAAATACCTGTATATTTGCATAATGAAGGAAGAGTATTTTATTTAACTGATGAACATAAATATCAATTTTCTGAATACAAATTTTTTCGAAAAATTTATTCAAAATTTTCGTTAGATCAAAAAAAAAATTGTCTTAAGATTGGCGAAAAACTCATTCTAAACAGAATTTCGGGTAAAACAGGAGGTCTAGCTGGAACAACATTTATTTCTAAATCTTCATTTAGAAAATCAAGAAAGATTGTTTTAAAAAAAAGTAAAAATATAAAAATATTAATTTGTACACAAGATTTCTTTGATGCCATAAATGTTTATGGAACTTCTCATTTTCCAGACTTTGTTGAATGGTTAAAATTTTTAGGAGAACTGTCAGAAATTACAGATTATGACTGGTATATAAAAGATCATCCAAATTATGCTGGTAAATATGAAAAATATCAACCTTTTACTACTAATGTTACAAAGCAGATCTTAAAAAAATACAAAAGAATAAAATATCTAAAACCAGAAACTAAACATAATGATATTGTTTACAGTGGTATAAATTATGTAATAACTGTTTTCGGATCAGTGGCATTTGAGTATCCATATTTTAATATACCTGTAATAACATCTACCAAAAACGAGCCAACACGTTTTTATAATTTTAATCTAAAAACTAAAAATAAAGAACATATGAAAAAATTAATTTTATCTTTAAAAAAAAAGAAATTTAAATTTGATAAAAATGAAATTAAACAGTTTTATTATTTTTATTTTAGTCATTTTGGTAACAGTAACTTTTATGATAGATATAATGAATTCAATTTAAAAACAAAAAATTGGGATAAATATTGGTCAAATGATTATTATAATTTTTGGATGAAAAATTTAAGTGAAAAATCACATAAAGTAATGGTAAAAAAAACAGAGACATTTATAGAATCTAGAGAATACTGTATGAGTAAATTTTATAAATAATATAGCAATTAATATTTTATAATTATAATATATTTTTGAATTTAAATTTAGATTTTAAAAAAACACTTTATGTGTTAATTCATTGTTTGATTTATAAATTTTAATTTTATGTGATGTCAAAAAAAAACTCAGAATACAAAAAAGGAAACAATAACCCAAAAGTATTTTATGGTCTTCAACAAGAAATTAAATTTTGTAATAATTGTACTTATAATAATCAAAAACCAAATTCAGAAGTTGAGTTTAAACATAAAATAAATACAAAAAAACCAATCATTAATTTTGATAAAAATAACACATGTGATGCATGTAAATTTAACAAGGAAAAAAATAAAATCGATTGGGAAGATAGAGAGAAACAGCTAATCGATCTTTGTAATAAATTTAGGAAAAATGATGGAACTTACGATTGTATAGTTCCTGGGTCAGGTGGCAAAGATAGTTTTTTTGCTGCTCATATTTTAAAATATAAATATAAAATGAACCCTTTGACAGTTACCTTTGCTCCCCACATTTATACAGATTGGGGATGGAAAAATTTTCAATCTTGGATAGCTGAAGGTTTTGACAATTATCTTTTTACACCATCAAAAGTAACTCATAGACTATTAACAAGATTGGCACTTGAAAACTTATTTCACCCTTTTCAACCATTTATGATTGGACAAATGCTATTTCCACCAAAAATAGCTTTAAAATTAAATATACCTTTAATTTTTTATGGAGAAAATCCCGAGGATTATGGAAACAAAAAAAATAAAACTGATACACCATCAAAAGATTCTAAGTTTTTCTCAACAAATGAAGTTGATGATTTTTATATTTCTGGATTAAATAAAAAAGAATTATATGACTATGGTATTACTGATAATGAACTAATCCCATATAAACCAATAACTAATAAAGAGAAGTCACAAAGTAATATTGATGTGCAATATTTAGGATATTATTTGAAATGGCACCCTCAAGAAAACTATTATTATACAATTGAAAATAGTAATTTCATACCTTCTCCTGAGCGCACACCAGGAACTTACAGTAAATACAGTTCAATAGATGATAAATTAGATGACCTGCACTATTTCACAACATACATTAAATTTGGAATGGGTAGAGCAACTTATGATGCAGCTCAAGAAATAAGAAATGGGGAAATCAACAGAGAAGAAGGTATAAAGTTAGTTAAACAATTTGATGGTGAATATCCTACCAGATTTGAAAAGGAATTATTTGAATATTTGTCAATAGACGAAAAAAGGTTTCCTAAAGCATTTTCAAAATTTAAAAATCCTAAAATGAATAGAGATTATTTTTTTGAATTAGCAGAAAAATTTAGATCTCCACATCTTTGGTATTATTCTGAAAAAGAAGATGAGTGGAAATTAAGAAAAACTATATTTGATAAATAATTAAAATAATAAGGAAATGTTAATCAAAATAAAAAAACTAATTAAAAAAATATTAAGAAAATTTAATTTTAAACTTGTCAAATTAAATACTCATAAAAACAATGTACATCCTTATGCACAACCAAGCTTAACAAGTATAAGATGCATATTAAGATCCACCGGTGTATTACACATTGGTGCACATAGAGGTACTGAAGCTGCAATTTATGATTGGTTACATAAAAAAGTATTATGGATAGAGGCAAATCCTAAGATTGCTGAAGAATTGAGTGATAATATTTCTAGACATTTTGATCAAAAATATATTTGTGTATTAGTAGGAAATCAAAATAAAGAAAATGTAGATTTTTATATATCAAATAATGACGCAGCATGTTCTTCTATTTATGATTTTAGCAAAAAAGTAAAAGACAAAATTTTATGGAAAGAAAGAAATTTCTTAATGACAGAAAAAATACAGTTAAAAATGCAGACTTTAGATTATATTTTTAATTCAAATAAAATAAATCCTAGTGACTACTCCCATTGGATTATGGATATTCAAGGTGCCGAATTATTGGCACTTGAGGGTGCAAAAGATTCATTAAAATTTTGTAATTCGTTAGAAATAGAAGTTAGTAAAGAAGAATTTTATAATGGTGGTGCAAAATGGAATGATATTAAAAACCTTTTGACTAAGGAAAATTTTACTTTGATAAATGAACCAAAAACAAGTCACTCAGAAGTTATATTCATCAAAAAAAATCATTATGATGATATTTTAAATTCTTCAAGATTATGAGAGTTAAGCAAAAATTAAGATTAATACCTAGGCTAGATATTAAGGGTGATTATCTAATTAAAGGAGTAAATTTAGAAGGATTAAGAAAAATTGGCAATCCTGAATCATTTGCTAAAAAATATTATAGTGAAGGAGCTGACGAATTACTAATTATTGATTGTGTGGCTTCATTATATGATAGGCAAAACATTTACAGTATTATTAATAAAATTTCTAAAGAAGTTTTTGTACCTATTACTGTAGGAGGCGGCATAAGAAATATCGAACATGCTAATAATTTATTTAAAAATGGAGCAGATAAAATTGCAGTCAATACTGCCGTTACAAAAAATCCTAAATTGATATCTGAATTGGCTTTAAAATTTGGATCACAAAGCATAGTCCTTTCAATTGAAGCAAAAAAAAATGGTGAAAATTACTGGGAGGCTTACACAAACACTGGCAGAGACCATACAGGTCTAAACATAATAGATTGGGCAAAAAAAGGTATTGATTTAGGAGTTGGAGAAATATTGTTAACTTCAATTGATAATGAAGGAACTAGAAAAGGTTTTGACATAGAGTTAATAAAAAGTTTTTCAAAATTTTTAAAAAATCAAAATATCTCTATACCTTTAATTGTGTCAGGTGGTATGGGTAAATTAGAAGATTTAAATGATTTATATAATATTGATTTTATAGATACTGTAGCAATAGCTGATTTGCTTCACTATAAAAGAAAAAGCATACAACAAATAAAATCTTATGCAAATGATATTGGATTTGAAATAAGAAAAGTTTAATGATTTTGATTTTAGATTATGGAGTTGGAAATTTATTAAGTATTCAAAGAGCATTTAAATTTTTTGATATTGAAATAAAAATATCCAACAGTTCGAAAGACATCAATAATTCATCTCATTTAGTTTTGCCAGGAGTTGGTTCATTTGGTTTTGCAATGAAAAATATTAAAAAAAAAAATCTTCAAGAAAAAATAAATAATTATGCAAATTCAGGCAGACCAATTCTTGGAACATGTCTAGGTATGCAACTTTTATTAAACAGTAGTGAAGAATTTGGTAATTTCAAAGGGTTAGGCCTTATAAAAGGTAAAGTCAGAACACTGAAAAATTTAAATAATAATCAAAACCCTATTAAACTTCCGAATATTGGATGGCAAAAATTAAAATTTGATAATAATAACAAACTTCTCTTGGATATTGACTCAAAAGATGAATTTTATCATGTGCACTCTTATTATTGTGAAGTTGAAAATAATTCAGAAATTCTTTCTTTCGGAAAATTTGAAAATAATTTTTTTCCAAATATTATATGCAAAAAAAATATTTTTGGTGTGCAATTTCATCCAGAAAAAAGCGGAAAATCAGGTTTAAAATTAATTAATAATTTTATAAGTTTAAAATATTAATAAATTTTTAATTTTTATTTGGAACTCTCCCGCTATTTAATTTTGCTAGTATAATTGCAATATTTGTTAAAAATTATTTTTAATAATTTTTCTAATTTCATTAATTGTTAGGTAATGTTTATTATTATATGAATTATAGCTAAAGTTTTCTGGTAATTTCTTAGCATTTTTATTTTTTAAATAGTAATTTCTCAAAAAATATTCATTTTCAAATTTGCTATATTTTTTTTCTAAATTTACTCTAGGTAGAATTACATAATAATCTTTTAGTTCTAAAGAATTATAACTATCGCTAGCAGTTATCATTTCTTCGTGAAGCTTTTCTCCAGGTCTTATACCTATTAATTCAAATTTACATTTACTATTTACTGCTTTCGCTACATCAATAATTCTATATGATGGTATTTTTGGAATAAAAATTTCTCCTCCAAATGCTTCCTTCATTGATTTTAAGACAAATTTTATTGCCTCATCTATTGTAATATTAAATCTTGTCATCCTTTTATCAGTAATTGGAAATGCATTATTTTTTAAACTTAAAAACATTGGAACAACTGATCCTCTACTTCCTAAAACGTTTCCATATCTTATTACACTGAATTTAATATTTTTTGATCCTTTTATATTGTTCGCTGCTATAAAAAGTTTATCTGAACATAGTTTTGTAGCTCCATAAAGATTTACTGGGGAGGCTGCTTTATCTGTAGATAATGAAATTACTTGTTTTACCCCACTATTTAGACTAGCTTCAATTACATTTTCAGCACCAATTATATTGGTATTAATATATTCGAAGGGGTTATACTCGGCTGTATCAACTTGTTTCAAGGCTGCCGCATGTATAACTAAATCAATGTTTTCAAATGCTAAAGATAGTCGATTTTTATCTCTTACGTCTCCAATAAAAAATCTAATAAATGGAAATTTTGATAACGGAAATATTTTTGCCATTTCATACTGTTTGAATTCATCTCTACTAAATATTACTAATCTTTTTATCTTATAGGTTTTGATTATTTTTTTTACAAATGCTTTACCGAATGTCCCTGTGCCACCTGTAATTAAAATTGATTTGTTATTTAACATTTACTTTATTAAGTTTTCCTTGTTTAATTTCATAAACTCTATCACAAAATGTCAAAGATGAAAGTTTATGTGAAACAATAATCATAGTTTTAGTTAACTTAGACAAATTTTCAATTATATTTTTTTCTGTTGAAGTATCTAGGGAGCTTGTAAATTCATCCAATACCAATATTTGAGGATCTTTATATAAAGCTCTTGCTAGGGCTATTCTTTGTGCTTCTCCTCCTGAAATTGATATACCCTTGTTTCCTATTTTTAAATTATCCCTATCTTTAAAATCATTAATTAAGTTTTCTAATCTTGAGTCTGAAATAGCTTTCTGATATTTTTTTTCATTTATTTTTTTATAATCTTTTTCGTAAGTAATATTCTCTATAATTGAATAATCTAACAATATATTGTCTTGAGAAACATAGCTTAAATTCGTAAACCATTCGTTTGTTATATCTTTTAAATTTAATCCATCAACAGTAATAGTTCCATTGTAATTAAAATTTATTAATCCCATTAAAATATTTAACAAAGTGCTCTTACCAGATCCAGTTCCTCCAATGATACCAATTTTTTCATTTTTTTGTATTATAAGATTGATATTATCTAATATTTTTAATTTATTATCAAAACTGAAGCTTAAATTATTAATTATGATTTTATCTTTAAATATAAAATTTTTTTTTATTTTTGGAATATCTAATACAATTCCTTTATGTTTTATTTCTCTAAACTCTTTAGTCAAAATATTGATTGGTTCTTTAGATACTAAAAATAATTGAATACTTAAAATTAACTTGTTAAATGAAGGCAAAATTTTAAAAAAAGCATAGAATATTGCACCAATAATAGGAATATAACTTTTAATATCTTGCTCTAGCACCAAAAGAATAAGCAAGATTGAACAAGCTATAATTATGGCCATTTGTTCAATAACTATTCTTATACTTCCAGATATAATTGCAGTAATAGTTAGATTCATTTTTAATTTATTACTTACAATATTAAAGTTTTCAGAAAAAAATTTTTTACAATTATAAAAAAAAAGTTCCTTAAAACTAAATAATCCATTATGAAGATTTGATAAAATTAGACGGTCCAATTCTTGTCTTTCAGCGCCTATATTTTTAAGTTTTTTTCTAAAAAACTTTAAAAATAGCATTCCAAATAAAACAAAAAATAAAATTAAATAAATTGTAATTTTAAATGAAATTATCAATAATATAACCACTGCACCAATTAAAAGAAATAATTCTGAATATACAGATACTAATCCATCAAAAGCCCTCATAACAGTTACAGATTCTACCTGAACATTTTTAATCATTTGTGAGGGTGTTTTTTTTACGAAGAAACTATAATTCTGGCTTAAATAATTATTAAAAAACTTTGATCTAATATTATGTAATACTGAATTAACAATTTTTGATTTGTAAACTATAAAGATTATACTTATAAAATTTTTAAGGAAGAGAAATATAATTAAGAATAATAGTAATAAGTATCCTATATTTGGGCTATCCATATTCAAAAAATCTTTTAACTGATTAAAATATATATTATCTGCTAAAAAACTTGGATCAGTAATAATTTTTAAAATAGGAAATATCAATCCTATTCCAGTCATTTCTAAAATCATAATAAAAATTTGAAAAAAAATTAATATTTTGAAATTTTTTTTTTCTTTTTCATTTAAAAATGAAATTATTGTTTTGTGAAATCTTATTAAAGATAAAAAATTATTTATTATATACATTCTAGTAATTATAAATTTTATTTAATTTATACCAGTCAAATATATCTTTTATTGAATTTTCATATTTTTTGAATTTTTTTATTCCTACTAAATTTAAAACTTTTAAATTTGAACCATGTGTCTTCTTTACATCTAACTTATTTCTAGAAGTTTTTTTTATTTTCATTTTTATATTCAAGTTTTTTTTTAAATGATTAATAATATTTTTTATATTCACTGGATTATTTGAACATATGTTAAATACATCAAAATTACGACTAATTCTGGTTTTCATTAATTTTATCAAAATTTCGCAAGCATCATCTATATGAGTAAAATCCCTATCATGATTCCCATTATTATTTAAATTAAAATATTTTCCGTCAAAAATAGATTTAAATAATTTAAAAAAAAACATATCAGGTCTGCCCCATTTTCCGTAGATAGTAAAAAATCTTAACATGTAAATTTTAAGATCGTATGTTTCGGAAAAAGTATACCCCATATCTTCATTTATCTTTTTTGTATACGCATAATGATTAATTGGTTTTAGTTTAGTATTTTCTTTTAAGGGAAACTTAGTAGAGTCGCCATAAACAGAGCTAGATGATGCAAGAAAAATTTTTTCGATCTTTTTTGATTTTATAGAGTTTAGAAGGTTCTTAGTGCCAATTATATTTGTAGTAGTATATTTTTCCGGATTTATTTTTGAATATCTTACTCCTGCTTGTGCAGCAAAATGAAAAACATAATTAATTTTGTATTTTTTAACGATATTATTTAATTTCGTAAAATTTCTAATATCTAATTTATAAAATTTAAAATTTTTTTTCTTCCGAAGAATAGCTATTCTCTTTTTTTTAAGTAATACTGAATAATAGTTATCAAAATTATCTATTCCTATTACATAATATTTTTCAAGACTTCTAAGAGCAAATTGACTTCCTATAAATCCAGCACAACCTGTTATCAATATTTTTTTTTTCATTTCTATTCTTTAACAATTTTATTTTTAAATATTAATTTCTTGTGACTTTATAAATGACTTACGGATTTTATTTAGATTATTGTATCTAAATCCATCTCTTAGATTGCTCATTTTAGACCCATTCCAAATCTCTTCTATTGAGCTATTTTGTATATTACCAATTGATGTTTTTCTTCTTACAAAATTACAACAAGAACCTATTTCCCCAGTAATTAGAATTGATTTATTTTTTAAAAAATTCATGAACAATAGAATGATTAACAGTATATATTATGTTTACAATAAATAAACAATTCATGATAAAAATATTAATATTGGGTTCCTCGGGAATAATAGGCAAACATTTATACAAAAGGCTGAGGAATAATAAAAAAATAAATTTACTTCACACTGGTATAAAAAAAAGAAAATTTGACTTCACAAAAAAAACACAATTGGAAAATTTTATTACTAACAATAAACCTAATTTAATAATCAATGCAATTGGTTTAACAAATATAGAAAAATGTGAAAATAATAACAAAATTTCCAAACAAATAAACTTTGAAATAATCAAAAATATATACAATTTAAAAAACAAAAAAAAATTAAATTTTAATTTAATTCACATATCTACAGACCACTTTTATGATGGAACAAAATCAAAAAAAAATAAAGAAACTTCAAAAATTTTTACAAAAAATAATTATTCTAAACATAAAAGAATGGCAGAAATAACCTGTTTAAAAAATAATGCATTAATATTTAGAACTAATTTTTTTGGAAAATCTATAAGTAAAAACAAAAGTTTTTCAGATTGGGTTGTTGAAAGTTTTAAGAGTAAAAAGAAAATATATTTATTTAATGATGTATATTTTAATCCATTAAGAATAAGTACTATTACAAAAATTTTAATAAAAATAATTGAAAAAAAACAATATACAATT
>MDTG01378668.1_pt1 | contig 28301 bp, 28 predicted proteins | sample 811421 | NCBI WGS metagenome assembly MDTG01 (sample SAMN05326645, study PRJNA326480) | marine metagenome | isolation source: seawater | place: Pacific Ocean: South East | collected 2011
ATCAGAAGAGATCTTATGAATTTCACCAACATTATTTATACCTGGGTGGCTCATGAAGCAAGATCCGACCAATCCCTGAGAGTTTCCTATACCATTTTTGTAGTATTTATTTGAAGATAACAAAATACGAGGATTTTCAAGAGCACCGCAAGCCAAAACAAAAATTTTTGCCTTTATGTTGGCATTGTTGCCACTTAAATCAGATATTGAAACATTATCTACATCTTTACCGTTATTTGATAAGTTTATATCTGTAACAGTAGAATGAAAAATAACATGAGTATTATTTGAGTTTTCTAATTCTATCCTATACTTTTCTGCTAAGTTTCTATTAACAGGACTTGAGGCTTGAAAAACAGAGGCTTTCAATAAAGACTTATCTCTAAAAAATTCTTTAAAATTTTTTTCTAGTGCAGTTTCTCCGATTAATTTTTTGTCGTAAAACTTTTCATAGGATATTCCTAGCATTTTTGCTGCTTCTTTATAATAAGTTTCTATATCTTTTAGGGATATTGGCCATCCACTTAAATGTAAGAAAGGTTTTTTTTCAAATTCGTTACTTTCAAAGGGAGCACACCACCCAGCCCAAAGTAAACCAGCTCCCCCAAAACTTCTCATTCTGGAGTGATCCAAAGAAAGAAAACTTGGTCCAGAATTTTTACCTTCATTTAAGGCCTGGTAATCATCTTCAGGATGAATACCACCTGACTCAAGTAATGCTATTTTGTATTTTGAATTCAGTAGTTTTTTGACAACACTTATACCCGCAGGACCACTGCCTATTACACAGATATCATAAAAGTTATCTTCTTCAATTGAAAGATCTTTAATGTCTTTAAACATATTTTTTTTTAAGCATTAATAAATCAAACTCTGTTTCTGAAATAATCCATCCATTTACCTGTTTAAGCTTACCGACTAAATAATCATTTTTAATTTTATTAATAAAATAATTTAATGTTTTTTTTGTTCCGTTTTTAATCAACATTGATGTGATATTTTTTTCAAAAAGAGTATTTTCGTATGCCCCTGGTAATTGATTTAATGGTATTAAACTATCATAACTTGATAAAAATATTTCTATATCTTGTGAAAATATTATTTTACTCTTTTTATAATAAATACCTGAAGCAAATATTACCCCTACTAATGTCGATGATAAGAGAAAACTTCTTCTAGTTAGTTTCATAATTTAATTTTTATAGTTGAACATAAATAAGTAAACATATCATTTAAATATTTTTTTTAATCATTCTAATGATAAGTGTTTTATGACTCAAATAGTTATTTTTTTTTTAAAAATACTCTGTAATGGTCTCCTAATAGAACATCATTTAAGATATCTTGAATATTTATGATTTTTTCAGTAATTAAATCATCAAATTCTTTTAATAGTATTGTCTGGATATCTAAACCATTTGTTTCTATAAGCTCTAATTGTAACTTATTTTCAGATGATAATTTATCTATTAGTTTTCTGGAGAAGAAAATATTATGACGAGCACTTTCAATATATCTTGTTGGTGAAAAATTGTATTTTTGTAAATATCTACTCATAAAACAATCAGAAGATGGAACCTCAAATGCTATAATGCCATTTTTATTAAGATGTTTTTTAGCTTTTTTTAAAGCAGAAATTGGGTCTAACATATGTTCTAGGACGCCCCAAAATGAAATAACATCATATTTTTTTTTTATTTTTATCCTGTTAAAATCACCCAAATGAACTTTGATTTCATAATTTTTCATAACCTCTTTTGAAGACTGTGGTGAAGGATCTAGACCCTCCACGATCCATCCTTTTTGTTTACAAATATTCAAGAAAGTACCTCCTCCACATCCTACATCGAGAATTGAAGGTTTTTTAATTTTTAATAATTTATTTATTTGGGTAAACTTCCTATTTTCAAGAGTGCTTTCTCTTATTTTTTTTCCTTTTTTTACAAGTTTATTTTGATAGGTCTGATAAGTTCCATCCTTATATAGACTATTTAATAGATCATCACGCATGTGTGGCTTGGTATAAATTGACTCGCACGATTTGCATTTATGATAAGAAAAACCATCTATTGCAAAAACCTCTCTGCTCGTGGAAGATTTACAAAAAAGACACTTTTTTAAAATGAAGAATTCTTTTTTTGGTTTCAAATTAATATCAAACCATTTTCTAGTTTTAAATTTAAAAAATTTATAAATTTCTTTGAGGTCTTTTTTTTTTTTTAACTTAAATAAATCTAATTTAATTTTTTTTGTCATTAAATATTTTGATTAATAAGATTTTGATTTATTCTTTTAGATACATCTGAACTGTTTAAATATAACATATCAGAATTAATTTTAAAAATTATAAAAATCATGTATTATACAAAAGTTAGATGCTATTTTTAAGTTTTTATTGTATTGATGTCTTCGAAGAACAAAACTTATATTATTTTCTTCTGCAGCATTAATATCAGCCTTTGCGTCACCTATCATGACACACTTTTCTGGCGAAATATCAAAATTAATCATACACTCTTTAATTGCACTTGATTTAGATTTAGGTGATCCATATATTTTTAAAAAACAATTTTCTATATTAAGTGACTGACAAATATCTAGCAGTTCGTCTTGAGGTGTAGCTGAGACAATTACAAATGATATTTTTTTTTTATTTTTGTGAAGAAATGTCTCGACACCTGGAACCCAATCAGAATTTATTACTTTATTTTTTACTATTCTATTGAACCGAGAACATATATCGTCAATTATTGTTTTTGTAGGCTCTATACCAGACCATTTTAGATATAAAGGAATTTTTTCAAATCTTGATATGCCAGCATTTTCGACATGATGGCCTCTTACTTTATTACATACGTTTTCGCCGTATGGAGTAAATAATTCAACAAAAGCCTCAGTTTTGACAGAAACAGACTCTTTTATAACTCCATCAAAGTCCCAAAATATCATTTTAAATCTATCAATTTTCATAAAATTTAACTAGTTATTATGAATTTCTTCGATGATATTTAATATTCCTTGTCCTAAATCAAAAAATTCTATTGGGGTTATTTTCATTGATGGCTTAGGCGTATATCTATATGGCGTAATCCCGTAGTGGGATGTATTTTTATTTTTTTTTAAATATCTAATATCTACTTTTTTGCCTTCAATCTCAAATATAATTGCAAGCATATCTGATACTTTTATCGATTGCTGACCACTTATAGTTACAGCACGATTATTGTATGACTCATGCAGGACTTTGACACTTAACTCAGCCGCATCTAAAGCATGTATATATTCTCTTACTTCAGAACCGTTACCTGGGTATTCTATATATCCTTTTTCTACTACCTGTTTAACAAACCCTCGCACCCCATTCCAATTTTGCGCTCTTGGACCATATAAAGACCCATACCTTAGAAAAACAAATTCTATTCCAAACTTTTCTTGATAAGTTTCTATGATCATTTCAGCAGCTTGTTTACTAGCCCTGTAAAAAGAACCATGCGAACTGTAAACGTACATTGTTGAAGCATAAATAAATTTTTTAACATTATTTTTTATAGCAGCCTCTAAGGCTTTGGTTAATCCCATAATATTTAATTCGATTGTTTTGTATGGGTCAGACTTTGCCTCGTCGATATCAGCTATGCCTGCAAAGTAGTAAATATAATCAATGTCTTTCATTGATGAGTTTAAGAAATTTTGATCCATTATATTTCCAGTTATCATTTCTTGATCTTTATTTAACCAAGGTGATATTACTTTGTCTAAAATAGTAACTTTAAAGCCTTTTTTGGTTAGAGCATCTGCAGTGTGGCTCCCAATAAAACCTGAGCCTCCTATAACTAAAATATTTTTTGATGATTTATTCACAATTGTTTTCCTTTAATTTCATATTCCTTTATTTGTAACTCGCAACTCAATGACTTCCCTCAACTTGTACTTAACAAATTGTTTATCACATCAATCTCCTTTTAGTTCTAAGTTCAATTTATACAGAGCTATTATTTAAATTCATCAAGCATCTCTTTATTTTTTTAAAATCAGTATATGTTTCCTTTTCAAAAACATCAACAGCAGCACTACTTAAATGACCTGACTAAATAATACTATAAAGATCATTTTCCTAGATAATTCTTCCACAAAAATTATTTAAAATGATTGTAACTTTCTTTATTAACATGAAATTTTTTCTGTTTTTGAAAATCTAACTAAATTATTCAAATAATTTTATTCAAATTACTATTGATATGTAAACATCCTAGTCAACAATTCGATATACTTCAAATGCTTCAGCCATTTCGCAACCAACTGTATAACCACGATGTTGAGCTAGTATTTTTGAATGTTTTATACTTCGTGAATGCGGTTCGGTTCGCATTTCATCTTTGTACATCTGTAATGCTTTAATTTTAATAGCATGATATTTTAAAATATCTACAAAGAATGTAGGTGCAAAAGTGAATTTTTGAGTTGTTGACCACTCAGTACTTGATAAAACTTCGAAACCATAAATTTCCCTAATACTAGATTTTGGAATGGGTCTGCATGCAGTCATGACTGCAGTATGGGTTATTTGATGATCAATATTTAAGTCACAATGACAATGTGTATAAATTACTGATGGTTTTAATTTAAAAATAATTTCTTCTAGCTTTTTTACAATGTCAAGAAATGGAACACTATCCATGGAATTATCAGGAAAATTTAAATAATGAGAGGAAGAAATACCAAGAAAGGATTGGACTAATTTTGAGACTTTCAATCTTTTTTTAATTTTTTCTTCAGATTGATTAGGACGTGCACCAATACCATTAGTCATAAAGACTGTGTGAACTATATCACTTTGAGCAACGTGTTTAGCAATAGTCCCTGCACAACCTAATGCTTCATCATCTGGATGAGCTGCTATAATGATAACTTTTTTTTTCATTTTTTAATAGTTACGCAATTCTGCCTTTTCAATTAAATAATTATAAATTTGATTTGAAACATTCATACTATTCATGCAAAATTTATTTTGATTTAGTTTTGTAAAAATGTAATTTTCTCTATTTTCGATTGCATTTTTAAGAATATTTTTAAAATCTTTGTAAGTTTTTAATCTCATTTTATCTATACAGTTTTCACCATATTTAGGTAAAAAGGAACATCTGAGTTCTGGGTCTACAAAGAAGGTCGGAAAATTATGACCATTAAGCTCATACCCCATAGTGGACCCGTAAGTAATTGCTATTTTTGAAGAAAATACAACTTCGTAACTATTTAAATTTTTGTTAAGCACTGTTATATTAGAGTCTTTTAAAATATTTTCTTCTATTATATCTCTTCCAGAACTTGCATGATGTATAAGAGCAATATTTAAATCTAAATTTTCCTTACTGAATTTTGCAGCCCAATTATATAAAGAGTAATAATCTTCCATAAAGCTATTATATGAATCTAATCTCTCGTATGCATTTGATGTATTGATGCCTATTATTACAATATCAAATTTTTTCTTTATTTCCTTTTTATTATCAAACCAATAATATTCCATAAAAAGAGAGCCAACTGGCTTTATATTTTTTATTTTTCCTCCATAGTTAAAAATTCTTTCATATCCACTCTCTCCAAGAGTGAATAATGTATCAATATCAATATAAAAAAAAATAGGATCTGATTGTATTATATTTTTTTGTAATGAAGATGTTAAAACTCCTCCTGATTTTTTAAATAGATAATTTTTGATTGGTTCTGTATTATAATGTTTTTCTTGTAAAAGTAACTTAGCATAATATGAATTAAATAATGATTTAAATGCCAAATAATCATGAATAATTCGAAGTGATATCGGTAGTAAATTTACTCTATTTTTAAATGAAATATATATGACTAGCCAAATACCATAAGATAATTCGTAAAATATTGATTTAATTAAATATAAGATATTTAGGTCGCGAAAATTTTTTATATTATAAGTCGTATAATTTAAATTTTCATCTTCTTTAATCTCTACATTTCTTAATATGCATAAAACATTTTTACTACCAAATAAATTTATTAATTTAGTAAATCGTTTTAACTCGCTTGATGATGCTAAATAATCAATGATAATTTTAAATTTCTTGATTTTTATACTTCTTTTGAAAAAAAATAGTCCATAAATTAAAGAACTATATTTAAAAATTGACATTGGTATTTTTTTTAATTTAAGGTTTTCTTTAAAACGACTAGATTTGAATAAATAAGATTTTGCTAAGTATTGTTTAAGTGTTTGTTTAATTACATGCTCTGGCAAATCATATTTCTTTCTAAAATAATTATAAAATCCACTTAATTGTTCACTTTCTGAGAAATCGTTAATTAAGTTATAAATTTTGTCAGATGTTATTTGAAAATCATCTTCTCTAAAATGTTTAAATTTTAAAAGGTCAATTTTCATATTGATTTATTTATCAGTTTAACAAACAATTAGTAGACAGTTATAATTAATTTGCATTTGATTATTAACTGTTATTTCATACCTATATTATCTAGAAATATTTATTTGTTAATTATCTTTTATAATAGTTTCAATATATCTTGCGATATTATTACCCGGATTGCCTTCGCTTATTGGATAAATAAGCTTGTCAATAACACTTTCACTCCATTTGGACTCTAGTTTTGAAGCAAGAAACTCGTTTAATAAAACTTCTAAATCATCTTTTTGCTTTGCTACATAACACCTTTCAGTAATAATTTTTAAATCTTTTTTACTTATTTTCATTTTATCAAAATCTTGGTCATAAATAATAATAGGTACTTTTAATCCGATTAAATGTCTAAATGATGTTGATGAAATATAATCAGTTATAATGATTTTATAATAATCTGCGATATTCTCTACGTTGCTACCATATAAAATTTTTGAATTTTTAAAATTGTGATTTTGAATTATTTTCTGATAATTAAAGAAGCTTTCTTTTTCTCCAGTCGGATGTAATTTAATGTCAATAGGAATATGCAATTTTTCAGCAATTGACATAATATCTAGAGATTGTCTATGTTTTTTATAAGTACTATAATTTTCAATCATGTGTCTAAAAGAAAAATCTATATCTGGCCCTAAACATAAAAAAATATTTCTCTTTTTTTTTATATTTTTTTGATTTTTGTTTCTCTCATACTGCTGAATAGAACCAAAACAAACCGTTTCTGTTTTTGGATTTTTCAATCTCCCAACATCTCTTTTTGATTGAACAATCAATGTTTTATGAACACGTTGATTAAATTCTAAACTTTCGTCATAAGCTTTATCATTTAAAATTCTTGAGCCTGTATGTTGAAAAAAAATAACATTTATTTTTAGTTCATTAAAAACATAACAACATAGTGTATCAAATACATCTCTTGTACCAGACCCCAATAATAATACTTTTGGAGCATCTTTTTTTACTAAGAATTCAAATTTTTTTTTAAAAATCACCAATCTCCCAACGATCTCAACAAAATAAGATTTTAAAACTTTATTACAGTAACTTCCCAAAAATGAAAAATTATCATTACTAAAATTATTAATTTCATGATCTAATTTTACAAAATTCAGTTTTTGAGGTTTTATTAATTCAATCTCCTGTCTTAACTTCGTAAATGGATTTTCATAGCTTAAATTAGGCAGATATTTTTTTAAGGGTAATATCTCATAAGAGTCTTGTATGGAATATACTTTTATATTTTTTGATTTTTCTTTTTTTATATTTTTAAAATTCTTTAGAACAAGATTTTTATAAAAATAATTATTTAATCTATGGGTATTTTTTATGAGTTTTTGTATAAAGGGTATGCTTTTTTTTAATAGAAAATTATCTTTAATGAATACTGGCTCAAGAGCATTATAAAGAATTTTTAATTGATTTTTTTGAGATCTTAAATATCTAAAGGAAATAGTGCCATTTATTTTACTTGAGTTTAATTGTGAAAAACTAAAATTATCTTGTTGGTTTTTCACAGGCTGAGATGAAGAAAAAAAATAAAATCTAATATACTTTTTTTTTATTATTTTAATTAAAGTATCTAAAAATAACAAATCATCAAACCATGTTGAAAAGTAATGTTCATTTCCACTAAATGAGTATGGAAAATCTATTTTTTTTATTAAGGTTGTATCTAAGTAGTTCAATAAGTCAGAAACTTTAATTCTAAATTTATGAACATCATTATAATATTCTTCTTTTGAATAAAAATCTTCAACAACCTTATATTTTATATTTTTTGAGTCTAAAGTAATCATAATAGATTGATCAAAAACTAAAATATCTGTTTCATCATTGATGAAATTTTTTAATAATGAAAAATTATTAAGTGACTGTAATACAATCAGGTCCATAGAATTTATTTTTTTTTATTTCTTTTTTTTAGAATAAGATCAACTAATACTTCTAATTTTGGATGCATTGAAAAATATTGACAACCTTCATTTATTTTTTGTTTTTTGAAACGTATTTTACCATTATTAATTAATTGTTTTACTGGGTTTAGATAAGCAAAAAGTTTGTGACGGTAATATATTTTTTTTTCCAATTCACTAATTGTGCACGGCAACTCTTTTTTGATATTTACTTTGCCTTTTGAAATTATATTGCCAGTATCAACACCAGTATTTAAAAGTATAGTTGACACTCCTACTTCTTTTTCGTTATTTAAAACGCACCATTTTGAACAATCCACACCTCGATATTTTGGTAGAATGCCTCCATGTGATGAAACCACTCCATACTTAGAAGTACTTATAAAATCATTGTTTACAATTACATCTAGAACAACTTGTAAAATCAAATCAATTTTTAAACTTTTAAGCAAATTAATTGTTTTTGAATTTATAACATTATCAACCTTATAAAGAGAGATATTCAATACTTTGCACTGAAAATCTAAAGTTGAAACTGTATTTGCGGAGTAATCATCTAATAAATCTTTGGCTATGTGATTTCTACTTGGTTTAACAATAACTACGGCGGAAGGAAACACATCTATGCTTCCTAGTAAATAAATTAACTTGATTACTTGTATGGGTTTTTGTGAAACAATTACAATATTCATAAAACTGTTCTTTTAAGTTCTTTAAAACTATATTCTGCAGCTTGCTTTAATCTATGTTTTTCAGACTTAATCTTTTTGGAGTCTAAAACTTTAAAAGCTAAATTTATATATCTCCAGTCTTTAGTTTGAGTAGAAAATTCACAACAATCAATAGCAAATTCTATAATTTTCTTATCATCAAAATTGAATATTTTTCTTTCCTGTTCTGATTTATTGTATAGTCGTCTCCTCTCAATAAGAAGTAGGTTGCTTTTCATGATTTTGGGATTCATGATGATAAAATTTTCTAATTTATAATGTCAACTAGATAGCCTATGATTTACTGTAATTGAATAAATGAAATATTAGGTTCAAATGGTAAACATTCAATTTTACAATTCCTTATATTCATACTCTCAAGCATTGCCATTGTTTCACCTTTCCAATCTTCATTATTAATCTCATCAAAAGCAATTACGGCCCCTTTGCTCATACGTGGTAAAAAGTTCTTAATTGCAGTTTTTGTTGGTTCATAAATATCAAAATCTAAATATAAAAGAGATACTAATAAGTGCTGATTATCTTGAATATATTTTGGAATAGTAATGTTTGCATCTCCTTTTACTAATTCTATCTTTTCAATATTATTTAAAAATCTGTTATCATTGTATTCTGTTATACACTCATTTAATTCATCAAATGTATTGTAGTCTTCAGCAAACATACCTATTTTTGATTCATCAATATCATTAACCGAAGGAAAACCTTTAAAAGTATCAAAACCAATAATTTTTCTATGATAACTATAGGGTTCAAGAATACTTGAAATTTTTGCCCATGCCATCATACCCCCTCCATGATGTACACCACACTCGACAATACTACCCATTATATTTTGTTGTCTCTTAAAAATTTCATATTGCACCATAAATCTAGCAATATTTTGTCTACGGACGTATTTAGTAAAATTTGCTAATTTATCTTCTGTTGAGCATTTTGATTTATCAAACATTATTCTCTAAATTGTTAGATTATCTTTCATGATAATATCTCTCACAGACTTATTATCATAATTCATAATTAAGTCTAATATTGATAAGTGGGAATGAAAAGCCTTTTTATTTCCATATTGTTCATATATCGGGTGATTATATTCCTGAAGAATTAAATTAATATCATTTTTTCTAAAATTTTCTATTTGAGCATAATTTTTACCCTCACCACCAAAAATATATGTAGAAGCATTTAATTTGATACACATGTCTAAAACTAAATTACTTTTTTTTCCTTTAAGATTATATTCACTTGCAAAAACAATTTTAATATCTTTATCTAATAATCTTAATATGTATTTATAAAAGTGCACATTAAGACTCGATAGTTTGTCCCATTTTCTTGATAAATACATATCTTCTAGAAAAGGCTTATGTTCTCTAAAAAATGGATGTTTCCCATAATTTAAAAAAATTGATTTATAATGTTTTTTTGACCAGTTGGTTTGATTATCGATTTCAATGTCCCCTATAGTTTTTTTAAAATGATTCTTTGATTTTGTGGGCACACTCAACATTAATCCTCCGTTATGTGTGTAAATTGTGTTTCTGTTATCCCATTCTTTTTTTTGATATTGAGCTATATCAAAAAAACAAAATGTATCAGCTAAAAGTATTTTGTGAAATGTACCCAACCAAGGGAGATAAGTTGGTTGATGGGCTGTTAAAATCAGTAAATACTCCTTTTACAGTAACCTAGTTTCAGAAATTATTATAAGTTAACTTTTTCTTTTAAAATAGGTTTTCCTAAGCTATCTAAATCTTGTCTAGTTCTAATTGGTTTTAAATCACCTTTAATCTTTGAATTAATTTCATGAATAAAAGTTTTTTGTTTATTATTATTTGATTTTCCGATTAGATATCTGAGTGAAATTCTAAATTTATCTGACTCATTTGCCACGGGTCTTGTCCCATGTAATGTACAATTATGCCAAATTGCAGCATAGCCGGCTTTACCAGTTAAAACCATCTCCTCACAGTCAATAGTTTCACCATTATCATCCTTATATTGCCAAAAATTATTATTCATTTTTTTTAATTTATGTGGAAACAATGTTGCACCAAGTTTATGGCTTTTTTTCAAAAGATATAGAGGGGAATCATCTGATCCAACATCATGAAGATAAACATAAAGTGTAAGAAACGTTGACGGATCTAATTTAGTCTTACCTTTGGGCCAATCGATAATATCTTGATGAAAATCAATCCCTCTGAAATATGTAATATCACGATATTCTTTTTTTATAAAAGGTCCTAGATTAGGAACATTAACACCTTTAATTTTAATATTCACCCAATCTGGAAGCCATGAGGAGGGAACTCCACAAACAGCTTTTCTTATCACTATCTCGTAATCTTCACCTAATAACTCTTTTATTAAATCTCTGACATTAATATCTTGTTCAATAAATTTTAAATCTTCATTAAATTGATTCAGAAAATTAAAATCTGGTGTTGGGTTATGTTTTAAATGAGACTCTTCTAATTCATACTCTTCTTCAGTTTGAAAAATATCTGAAGTAAATTTTCTTTTATATATTATTTTTTTATGTAGTTCTTCAATGTTTATTTGGTCCAATATATCATTGAATATATAAAGGCCATTATCTGATAATTCTAAACTAGGTTTTTTCATATTAAAGTAATTATCCTCTAAAAAATACTTAATATTAACTAATAGTCAATATTAAGAAACACATCTAAATTAATTTTTAGAAACACTCTTTACAATTTCAGCAATTTTTCTAATTTGATTTTCACTAAGTGCTAAATGAGCAGGCAAAGAAACTGTTGAGTGTGCTAATTTTAATGCAAAAAAATACTTTTTCGACTTATCAAGTAACTCTTTTTCCTCAATTGGAATTATTGCTTTAATATTCTTCTTACTTAAACTTTCAATTACTTCATGAGGATTTGTACATTGATGCACTATTCTATACCTAACTGGTGTATAGTTCTTATTTTTGGACTCAATAAGATTAAGATTAAAATCTTTGTAAATATTGAACCATTTTTCTCGCTGTTTTATGAACACTGGAAGCTTTTTAAGTTGTACTCTACCTATTGCTGCCTGTAAATCAGTCATCTGAAAATTAAATCTTAGTTTAGTGTCATCTCTACAATCAAACTCTCTATAATCTCTTATATTATCTATTAACTTTTTATCTTTAGAAATTATAGCACCACCTTGCCCACCACTGGTAAACATTTTAGTTGCATAAAAAGAACATATGCCAACTTCTCCTCTTAAACCAATAAGTTCTCCTTCTACCTTAGCGCCAAATGATTGTGCTAAATCTTCAATAACTTGGTAATTTCTTTTATTGGGTAATTCAATAGGAATTCCAAACATTGAAGGTGCCATTAAAATATCAATTCCTTTTTTTTCGGCTTCATTAAAATTGATATTGGGGCTATCCTCTGCACAATCCAAAAAAACTTCTTCGCTTCCAAGCATTCCAACGGCGTTACGTAAGGCTGCGCAAGAATAAACTGGAAAACCTACTTTTTTTCCCTTTCCTTTTAGTGCCCATAACGCTAAAAATAGTGCTGAGGAACCACTCGATACTACAACAGCATGTCCCTCTGGAAGTCCAAAAAAATTACAAAGATCATTCTCAAAATTTAAAACCTCTTCACCTTGGGATACCCGCTGGGAAGATAGTACTTTAAATACAGCTTTTTTTTCTTCAGATCCTAAAAAGGGTTTGTTATGTAATATCATTTTTTAAGTAATAACCTGATTTTACATTTGGTGGATTTCCAACTACCAATGAATAAGGAGGAATATTTATTGGACCTACAATTGTTCCTGCCCCTATGACAGAATGATGTCCAATATGAGCTCCTCCTTTTATCATTGAATGCGATCCAATAAACACATTTTTTTCTATAATAATATCTTTACGAGCTACTTCATTTGATTGATTAATACATTTAAGATGAGAGTCTGCACTATTTATCGAAACAAAAGAAGCAATGTCACAATTATCTCCTATTTGAATAGTTACATTTTTTGCATTAACTTCTGAAAAAGCACCGATATAGACATTTTTGCCAATAGTTGGATGACCTACAATCCATACCAATGGATGAAAATTATTTGATGAAAAGCTAGTTAATTTTGTAAACCATTCTTGAAGTTTTTTTTTGTCTGGATCAAATTTCATTATTAATATCCCCAATTGATAACCTATCACCTTGCTTTATATCTCTTGAGGCAGTTAAGCCCAGTATCTCATTTATAAATTTTGGAGCCAAACCTCCTCCAGGGCGCTTGGCTCCAATATTTTCAGATAAAAACTTCTCACCTTTAGAAATGTTTTTTAAAGCTACCAAACTTCTTCTTGCGATTAATTTCATTTCTAATTCTGCTTTTGTTGGTATAACTCTGGGGTCACCTATTATCATATTTGAAATATTTATATTATTAACCCAATTATTTAAGCCTTCGGGATTTTCTGAAAACCAGTGGTCAGGCCCTGGTAAATTTTTATCTAAAGTAAAATGCTTTTCAAAAATTCTTGCTCCTCTTGAAACTGCTAAAGACGCAGCCAAAGAGCCTTCAGTATGATCAGAAAAACCAACTAACAATCCTGGAAATGCATTTGTTAAGGTTGTTAATTTTGAAATATTTACATCTTTATACGGAGTTGGGTATTGAGATGTACATAAAAGAAGTGCCACAGGATAACCCTCAAACCAACCAGCGACTTCTAAAGCTTGATGAACTTCAGACAAATCACTCATACCACATGACAAAATTAATGGTAAATTTAACGATTTATAATCTGAAATTAATGGAAGATTAGTAAAATCGTCTGATCCCACTTTAATTACTGGTATCCCAATTTTTTTAAGAATCTGTAAATCAGTTACATTCTGAGGAGTTGAAAAAAAAGTTATATCCTTCTTATTACAATAATCTTTAATTTCTAACCAATCATCAAAAGATAGTTCATAACGTTCAAACATATCAAGCATAGGCTCAGTTACTTTTTTTCCTTGAGATTTATAGGTAAACATTTGGCCTGGTAAGCAAAATTCCTTTGCTTTAAAAGTTTGAAATTTTACTGCGTCTGCTCCAGCTTTTTTTGCTACATTTATCATTTCTTTTGCAGTATTTACAGAACCATTATGGTTTATACCTACTTCAGCAATACAGTAAGGTGGATAATTTGGGCCAATTTTTCTATTATTTATTTCAAGATAATTTTTGTTCATTTTGATTTAAATGATTAATAACTCTTTCGATGCCATTTCCATCACAAATAGAATATGCTTTTTTACTAATTTTTAAATAAATTTTACTATTTGTGCAAAGTAAAAAAGAAAATTCTCTAATGTTATTTTCTAAATTTTTATTTGGCTTCAAAACAATAGCGGCCTTCGTTAGCTCCATAGCTTTTGAATTTAATTTTTGATTTAATGAAGAATTTATTAAAATTGTAGGTAGACCTAAACAACACCTCTCCCATGTGGTAGACCCAGCGGTACCAATTGAAAAATCTGCTTTCATCATCAAACCAGATAAATCGGGAAGATCATAGTGAATGCAACTATTTCTTCTTCTTTTTAAAGACTCTGCTATTTCTTTTGATTTTTTAAAATTTTTGTCGACAACAATATCTAAGAAAATTTTTCTATAAAAATTTTCATTAAAAATTTTTAAGATGGTTTTTATATATTTAGTTGTATGACTTCCACTTCCAAAATAAATTAAGGCCCTCTTTACGTCTGTATTTCTTGATTTTAACTTTAATCTTGCTTTTAAAAAATTTTGATTTACGAGAGCATATTTAGAACCAAGTAATAACTTGCAATGTTTTGGTACTGAATTTTTATATAATTGTTTTTTTATTCCGTAGCTTTGATTAAGTAATAAATCACAGTAATGTTTTCGTTTTACAAAATCATCAATAACCATAATTTTTTTAGCAAAAGGTCTAATTTTTTTTTCCCATTGGTAACTTAATAAATAATGATCAATTATTACCCAATCAAATTTGTGTTTATGCAATTTTTCGATCACATATTGTGAGTCAATCTTCCAATTTAAATCAAGATATTTTTTAAGGACTGAGATTTTTTCATATTTTTTTATTTTTAGCATTATTACTTCAAATCCATTCTTCTTTATTTTATTTATAGAGTTGCCCTTTAAATCTTGACAAATAAATTTGCAATCATGCCCATGAGCTTTTAAAGCAAATGCTAATGATAAACACCTAGTTACATGGCCAGTCCCGATTTTAGCAGAGGAGTCAGTACGAAATAAAATTTTCAAGGTTTTCTAATATATTATAATAAAGTCATAAAACTTTTTTGAATAAATTAATTTAATCTTGAAAATGGACTAAAGCATTCTCTACCATTTAAAGCTTTTTTTAAACTTGTTTTATTTAAATTTGATATTTTGTCAAAAATGATCCTGAACTGACTAAAATATTTTTTTAAAATTCTATCGTTATGGCAAATTGATAAATATATAATATTTGAAGCAATATATCCTCTCTTGAGCATCTCTTGTGTAAAAAAAGTTTTTTTTAAATTATTGTTCTCTTTAAAAGTAAAAGAAGGCATGGTATCTAAACCAGATATAATTATTTCATTGTTAGTTTCTTGAGCTAATTTTTTCCACTCTAATTTTATTTTTTTTCCTTGTAGCTTTAAGAATTCGAAAGTTTTGTTTTCTTGCATATATTTAATCGTTGCTAGAGCTGCTGCTGAACCAACTCGTTCAGTCCAAAAAGTACTACTGACAAAAGTTTTATCAAAATTTTTCATAATTTTTTTTCTTCCAATTAGGGCATTTATTGCATAACCATTTCCAATTGCTTTTCCAAACATTGCGATGTCTGGATAAACTTTGTATTTTAAGTGCATACCACCTAAGTTCTCCCTAAAGCCTGATGTGCATTCATCAAAAATTAAAATTATGCCAGTTTGATTACATAATAATCTTACTTTTTTTAAAAAATTATTCTTTGGAGGTATATTCCTTCTAACTTCCATTATAATTATTCCAATTTTCTTTTTTTTAATTAATTTTTTAAGTCCATCAAAATCATTGTATAAAAAAGGAAAACAAGAGTCTCTTAGCTCTAAAGGGACTCCAAATGATTTTAAATTGGACATTAAGTGTACATCTAGGTTTTTTTTGTTATTTTGATTTGATGCAAGGTACCAATCATGCCAGCCATGATAACCACAAAAGGCAATATTATTTTTTTTTGTTGATGCTCTTGCGACCCTAATTGCTGCAGAGTTAGCTTCTCCACCTCCTCTAAAGAAACGTACTTGATCAGACCACGGATGAAGTTTTACTAGTAGCTTTGCTAATTTAACTTCATCAGCATTATTTAAAGAAGTCATGTTCCCTTTTTTGATAGATGATATAACACTATTATCAACATGTTTATTACAATACCCCAAAGTATTAGTGCCAACAGCAAACATCATATCTAAATATTTTTTTCCGTCTATACCCCAAACGAAACATCCTTTTGATTTCTCATAATATGATGGCCAATGATCAGGTGAATGTAACTCTGCTTTTTTAGAGTACAACATTGCACCTCCTGAAATAAGAGTTTTTGCATTTTTATAAAATTCTATACCTAGATTATTATTTTTTTTTATTACCATAATCCTGGGTCAAGCAGATTAATTTTATGACTATAATCAAACATACTATATTTATAGTTTTTATTTACTTTAAAATTTTTTATTTCCATTAAATGTTTTTTTGAGTTTATTCCAAATATATATTTATCGATTTTTTTTACATTTATAACATAGTTTAAACAAAAATCTAAAGGGTTAATATTTTTTGACTTAATATAATCAAAATAATGATTGAGCTGTTTGCTAAACTGTCTTAATTTTTTTTTTTTTTTCAGATTTTCATTTAGTAAAATACCCTGCAGAAAAATTGATCTAACATGAACTTTAATATTCATTTTTTTCAATTTATTCAAATGACCATGGTTAACCAGTCTTTGATCGAAAACATTAAATGGACATTGAACTACATCAAATTTAAATTTTTTTAAATCACTATATAATGAGTCATACGTATAAATACTTATTCCAGTTTTTTTAAAAAGGCCTTCTTTCTTGAGTCTTGATAGGCTAGATAGTAGCTTTTTTGAACTATTATTTATTAAAAATTTTGGATTATGGATATAAAGTGTATCAATATATTTAAAGCCTAGACTTTCTTTTATTTTTAATAAATGTTTTTTACAATGCTCATAATTTTTCCAGTCATCATCTAAAAAAACTTTTGTATCTACTTTGATGTTAAACTTGTTTTTTTTAAGTTCACTATAAGAATTTTTATATACATCTGCTGTATCAAAAAAATTTATTTTATTTTCATTACAAAAATCGAAAATTTTTATTAATTCATTTTTTTTAATTTTTATCGAATCTAATCCATAAGTATTACCAAAATTTGCACAACCTACAGCGATCTTTTTTAGCATATCTAAAATTTATAGATTTTCTCTGCTATTTTAAAATCTTCCAAAGTGTCTATGTCTATTGATTTATACAAAGGTAATTCGTATGGATAATATTTAATATTATTAAAATTATTTAAAATTTTTTTCCAAGAATAGACATTAATCATACCGGCATCACAATAAGTATTCAATAAATCTTGAGATCTCAATTTTATTCCTCTTTTGTCTAGTGGCACTAAAAAACCTCTATCGTTTATCTTATGGGCCCACTGAATGGGATAGTTGTACTTTGTTACTGTAATAAGGGCATTTGAGCTTTTATTAGAAATTTCATTATATTTTAGACTACACTTTTTTATTATTTCTTGGCTAATGAAAGGATTAGTTGCATAAACTAACCAAATCTCATCGAATACACATCCCATTCTCTTATATTGTTCAGCTACATATTTGACAACTGGAAACACGCCTACTTGATCATCAGATAACTTTTTAGGTCGTACAAAATCATTTACGATACCTAAGTTTTTTGAATAATTCAAAATTTTTTGTGACTCTGAAGATATATGAACTTTATCAAATATTCCTGAATTTAATGTTGACGTAATTGAGTAATAAATTAAAGGTTTGTGATGAAATTTTTTTAAATTTTTATTTTTAATTCTTTTCGAACCCTCTCTTGCTGGTATAATAGCTAATCTTTTTTTTTTCATCTTAATATAAAAGATCAACCTTTAAGTGTTTTATTTGGATTAGATAATAGCCTAAGTCTTGAATAATCGTAGTTAAAAGATAATCTTTTACTTCATTTATGTATTTAGTAAAAATTTTATATTTCATAGCAATTTACTAATCAAATGTACTGTATCGATTTATGATCAATGTAATTAAATCATATATCTATTAAATTTTATTAGATACAATTATCTGAAATAACATTAATAATTTTACTTTGATTTTCAGAATTTAAACCAACAAAAATAGGTATTGAGATGGCAGATTTAAAATAAATCTCTGCATTTGGACAATAACCTCTAGCAAAGTTTAGTGATTGATAATAAGGTTGCAAATATACTGGAATATAGTGAAGACTTACGGCTATGTTATTTTGCCATAAAGCATCATAAATTTCTTTTTGGGTCCTCTTTATTTCATTTATTGAGATACAAATTGGATATAAGTGATAACTAGAATAGGTGTCTGAAAATTGATAGGGTATTTTTAAGGGAAGATTAGCAAGTTCATTATCATAACGCCTAGCAATTTTACGTCTCGTATTTACATAAGAGTCCAAACGGTTCAATTGACTTAATCCTAACGCTGCTTGAATATCGTTCATTCTGTAATTATAACCAAGTTCAATTTGCTGATAATTCCAAATTTCATTTTTTGGTTGTGGTTGCATAAATAATTTATTTCTTGTATTTCCACTATTGCGAAAATGAAAAAGACGATCAGCAATAATTTCATTATTTGTAACAGCCATTCCTCCTTCAGCAGAGGTGATGATTTTTACTGGATGGAAACTAAATACAGTAATATCGCTGTGAGTACATGAACCTATTTTGATTTTATTATAAGATGCTCCTATTGCATGAGACGCATCTTCAATAATTTTAAAACCATATTTTTTTGATAATTCATAAATCGCAACCATGTCGCAAGGTTGTCCAGCTAAATGAACTGGGACTAAAATTTTGGGAAGTAAACCTGATTTTTCTGCCTCTTCTAATTTTTCAGTTAGAGCCTCGACACTAATATTATAAGTATTTGGATCAATATCAACGAAATCAACATGCGCCCCGCAATAAAGACCACAATTTGCACTTGCGACGAAAGTATTAGGAGATGTCCATAACCAGTCACCTGGACCGAGATCTAAAGCTAGACATGCTATATGCAATGCACTTGTAGCACTATTGACCGCAACAGCATGTGAGGCACCACAATAAGTAGCCACAGATTGCTCAAACTTTGGAATGATCGGACCCTGTGTTATAAAATCTGAGCGTAAAACTTTTTCAACTTCAGTTATATCATCTTCAGTTATTTCTTGTCTGGAATAAGGTATCATTTTTAAATCTTGCCAATATGATCTTTATTAGTGTCAATCCATTTTTGTAAATCAGATATTGTCATCCATTCTTTATTATTGTCACTGCTATAAACGAAACCCTCAGATACTTTTTTACCCTGTTTTATTCGTGAATTATCTTTTGCCCAGTTATTAATTTGAGGTAAAATTTTATAATATCTATCATATGAATAAGTAGAATAAGAATCCTCAGCGCTTATCATTTGCTCGTGTAATTTTTCACCTGGTAAAATCCCAATTATTTTATGTTTAGCTTCTGGAGCAATTGCTTTTGCTATGTCAACTAATTTTATAGAAGGAATTTTTTTAACATAAATTTCACCACCAACCATGTCATCAAAAGCATGCCATACTAATTCAACACCTTGCTCTAATGAAATCATGAAACGCGTCATACGTTCATCGGTAATAGGAAGTAATCCTTGATCTTTGATTGACATAAAAAAGGGAATTACTGACCCCCGTGAACCCATTACATTGCCGTATCTTACAACAGCAAATGAAGTTTGATGTATTGTAGAATAAGAAGAATTACTTGCAATTATAAGTTTATCAGATGCAAGTTTTGATGCTCCATAGAGATTGGCGGGACTGCTAGCTTTATCAGTTGAGAGGGCAACAACTTTTTTTACATTTTGATCAATACTTGCATCAATTAAGTTCATAACACCATTGACATTTGTCTTAATGCATTCAAAAGGATCGTACTCTGCAGTAGGAACTATTTTAGTTGCTGCTGCATGCACAACATAATCTACTCCGTTTAATGCACGATGAAGTCGATTTTTATCACGAACATCACCAATAAAAAAACGAACTCTGGGATCATCCTTATATAATTTTGCCATTTCCCATTGTTTCATTTCATCACGTGAAAAAATTACTAAACGCTTAGGATTAAATTTTTTCAAAGTAAGTGGAACAAAAGTATGACCAAACGAACCAGTTCCTCCGGTTACAAGAAGTGATGAATTATTTAACATTACCTAAAATACTGAAACTAAATAATACTTATAAATTAAATATTAAAAAAAGAAAATTATTTATATATTTTTATTAATAATCTAGGTTAGAGGCTGTAGTCTTAAATTGTAAGTTAGAATGATATAGTTCTTCATAAGTACCCTGTCCCACAAGCTTACCCTTATCAAGCAAAAAAATATTGTCACATTTTTTGACTGTAGTGAGTCGATGAGTAATAAGGATGACTGTTAAATCATTTCTTAGTTTTTCCACCTCTTCCATAACTTTTTGTTCGGTGAGATTATCTAATGCACTAGTTGCCTCATCTAAAATTAGAACTTGTGGGTTACGATAAAGAGCTCTCGCAATACCAATTCGTTGTCTTTGACCGCCTGAAAGTCTAACACCACGTTCGCCAATTGTAGTTTGATATTGATCACTTAATTCATTAATTACAAATTCATGCAAATTTGCGATTTTAGATGCATTTAAAACAGCCTCATGATTTATTTCGTTACTTTCGATCCCTAATGCGATATTTGCTGATAGAGTGTCATCAATCAAATTTATATGCTGAGGTACATATCCAATAGAACGTTGCCAAGATCTTTTATTACTGTCATTAATTAAAACACCATCTACTTTTAAACTACCTTTTTTTGGCTCAAGTAAGCCTAGTACAATATCTACAGTTGTAGTTTTACCACTTCCAGTTGCGCCAACTATTCCAACAATTGAATTTGCAGAAATTTTTAAATCAACATTTTTTAAAATATTACGAGATGAGTTTGGGTAATCATAATAAATATTATTCATAGTAATATTATGCTTTAAAGGTAAAACTGAAACGTGATTATCAGTAAATGTTGATTTAAGATTATTCATGTCTTTGTACATTTCATCTAAGGCAGGGCTTACAAAGCGTAGTTGAGTTACAGCCATATAGATACTCTGCAGTGCTGGCATTAAACGATAACCTGCAAATGTATAAAGAGCTATTATTGGTATTATATTTACAAAACTCCCATTTTTTAACATTAGATAAAGTATGGCTAACAACATTCCTCCAAAAGCAATCACTTCAAGAGCAAAACGAGGAAGTTGACTAAGAACCTGAGAAGCTGCAGTATGCCTAGCAAAGATCTTTGCAGGGATTGAAAATCTTTTTATATAAGGCTCTTCTAACCCTCCAACTTTTACTTCTTTAGCTGAGCCAAAAGCTTCGCTAACTGCGGTAAAACGTAATTCATTAGCTGTAAGCCTTTCCTTACCAATACGTTTTAAGTAACTCCTGGTAAAATTATAAATGAGTCCATATGCAACTAAGATTGTAAACCCAGCTATGATTGCAATTTTAGTGTCAATGAAAATTAGTAATGTTATTAAAGCCACAACAACAAAACTTTTTGAAAAAAGCTCCATTAATGGAGTTAAACCATGACCGACTATAATTCCAACCTCAGAAAGAATTGATTTTCCAAGATCAGCGCTATGGCGACTCAAAAACCAGCTATATGGTTGATTAAGATAACCCTCAACTAAACGTTTACTTATTGTAAATTCCAACATATTTGTAAATCGTAATACTAAATAATTTGTTAAGGCTTTAAATGTAATTGAAATAACTAATATAATGAAAACAAGTATGCCTAAAGCAAATAGAAATTGTTCTGAAGTTTCAACTCCAAACATGTTTGACTTCTGAAACATGAAATTTAAGAAGATATTTGTTTCTATAATCTCTGGATTAATAAGAACTGTAATAAAAGGTAAAATGGAAGCTACACCAATCATATCAATAAAAGCCATGATTAGAATCATAAATAATAGGATAACTGAGTATTTTCTCTCATTTGGGGAGAGTAAATATAGGAACTTTTTTAAAATTTTCATAACATTAAGTAAAACATGAGAATCGCTATTAATTGTTCGAACTTATGAAAATACTGTTTATTTTTCATGTTTCGTTTAAATTCTAGATATTATTTATAAATTAAAATATTTAAAATGAAAATTCTTTTAACAGGAGGTCTTGGTTATATCGGTTCACATATAGCAAACTTGCTTGGAAAAAGAGCAGTTATCATAGACAATCAAGTTAATTCCTCTTTAGATTATAAAAAATTTTTACCTGAAGCTACATATTATAATTTTGATTTAAACTCTAAATTAATAGATCAGATTTTTTTAGATCATAAAATAGAAGGTGTAATACATTTAGCTGCTTTAAAAGCAGTAAATGAGTCATTAAAGAATCCCATAAATTACTACAAAAATAATATTTGCTCTTCAATCAATTTACTCGAAACTATGAAAAAATATAAAGTCCAAAAAATAGTTTTTTCATCATCAGCTACAGTTTATGGAGATAAAAATGAGAGTCCTTTAAAAGAAAATATGAATCTTGAGGCAATAAATCCTTATGGTCGTACCAAAATAATAATAGAAAATTTATTAAAAGATTATGCTAAATCTGAACCTAATTTTAAATCAATTGTCCTCCGTTATTTTAATCCTATTGGTGCTGATATAAAAGCAGGTTTGCTTGAACAACCCCTAGGCAAACCACAAAATATAATTCCATCAATAATAAAGTCAATCAAAGAAAAAAAAACTTTTAAAATATATGGTAATAACTATAAAACTAAAGATGGTACTTGCATTAGAGATTATATCCATGTAAAGGATCTAGCAGTAGCTCACATATTAGCTCTAAAAAAATTAAAAATTTTAAAAAACCACAATGTCATTAATTTGGGATTAGGTAAAGGTGCTAGTGTTTTAGAAATTGTAAAATTATTTGAGAAAATAAATAAAATAAAAGTTAATTATAGAATTACAAATCGAAGAAAAGGAGATGTTGCAATATCTTATGCTGACAATAAGATTGCAAAAAAAGTTCTTGGTTGGAAACCTAAATATGACCATATTGAAATGGTCAGAGATGCTTGGCAGTCTTATTTAAACAAATAAATTAATGATCAATTTAAACTTATTAATCCTATTTTTCATAATTGCAACATTGTGCAATTTTATTGTCATGAGATTTGGACTTAGATTATCTATAAATAAAAAAAGGCAAATACAGAATATTCATCATGGGGATATTTCAAGACTTGGTGGTTTTTCAATTTTTTTAGTATTTTCGTTATATGTAATTTTCTTTAATAAAAGCTTAATTTTATTTTGGTTTTTTAGTTTGATAGTAATCATACCTGCGCTTGTAGAAGATATAAATATTACTATAGCCCCAAAAAAAAGATTTTTATTAATAATTTTTGCATGTGCTTTCATAATTTTAAGTTTAGATCAATTACCCAATGTTGACTTAAAATTTGTTAGTTTTTTTAATAATTATTATTTTCAAATAATATTTTATTCTCTTGCATTAGCTACATTAATAAATGGACAGAATATTATCGATGGTACAAATGGTCTTTCAGCATTGACCAGTCTTTCGATTTTTGGTTCTTTGTTGTACATAGGTATGCACTTAAACAATATAGAATTAATAAATAATTGTCTGATTATTATTACATTATTAATATCTTTTTTATTATTTAATTATCCATTTGGTAAAATTTTTTTGGGTGATACTGGAAGTTATTTTATAGGCTTATTAGCAGGATATTTAATAATTAAAATATTTGGTCAGTATCCACAACTTTCGTCTTACTCTGCTGTTGTAATTGTTTTTTATCCATGTCTTGAAATAATTTTTTCATATTTAAGAAGAATTATAAAGAATAAATCACCATTTATTGCAGATAACCTTCATTTACACTATAAAATGTACTTCTTACTAAAAGGAAATAACAAACCATCTTTTCTTCATAATGCATTAGTTGCACCACTTTTAGGAATAATTTGGTTATCACCTATCGCATTAATACCATTCATAGTAAATATACCCTATCTTTCAATAGTTGCCGTTGTTATTTTGGTGATCTTATACTTATTTATGTATTTTATAATTCCAAATCCAAAAAAAGATATAAGTAAAAAAATTTAAAAGTTTGATTTTATTTCTTCTCGACATAAATAGATTGTGATGGGAAAGCAAACGAACTATTGTTATTCTCAACTATATCTTTTATTATAAAAGCTAAATCCTCTTTTATTTTTAAATATTTTTCCCACTCATTAGTATTAGTAAAAGTATTAATTAATATATCTATACTACTATCATTAAATTTTTCTACTCTCACAAATAATTTATAGGTATCATTTATTATAAAATTGTCATTATTTTTAATAGAGGACTCTATCTTACTGCAAATATTCTTTAATTGCTCAGTTGAGGTGTCATAGGTCAAACCAATAATCCAATTAATCCTTCGTAGTTTTCTTTCAGAAAAATTAATAATTGAGGTATCAGAGAAAACATAGTTTGGTATTGAAATTGGGGTAGAGTCAAATAATCTAATTAAAGTTGAGCGAAAACCAATATGCTCAACAGTACCCATGGCGTGACCCGGGACCTCGATGACGTCATTAATTTGAAATCTTTTTTCTAATATAATCATTATACCAGAAATAAGGTTTTTAAATAAATCCTGAGCGCCTAATGCAACAGCAACTCCAAAAAGCCCTAAACCTGCTATGACAGGTCCAACTTTAATACCCCATATTTCTAGAACTGCAACTATTCCTAAAAAAATAAATAAATATTTTAATGATTTAATAAGCCAGAGAACTAATGCCTTAGAGAGCAATTGTTCAAGTTTTTCGAACGTTTGTGATAGTGGAACTAAAGATTGATGAATAAACCAGAATACAAATATGGTGACAAGTGAAGTATTTATTTTTTCAAAATATAAACCTAACTTTGATACAGTATTTACGTATAAACTAAAAAATATAAATATAAATATTATTGGAAGTAACTTAAGTGGAGAGGCAAGAGCATCAAAAAGTTGATCGTCAATTTTATTTCCTGACTTTTTTACAATTTTTTTTATTTTTAAAACTATAAATTTTGCAAAAATACTTCTAATTGCAATTGCAAAAATTAAAGAAATAATAATTAGAAATAATTCTGTAAAATTAAATCCTAAGCTACCTTGTTCAAATGTATCAAATAGATACTGCTTAAATCGAATAAACACTTCCATACTACTTTGATGTATATAAATATTTCATTAAAAATCCTAAAGGTAACATCATTAGGGTATTATTCCAATTATTATATAAGCTCATGTGAGGAATAAGGGGCCACCAGTAAACAAATAAAATCAAAAAAAAAGAAAAATTCTTAAAAGGTATAAGTCGATCTTTTCTTAATTTAATCTGAAATATTAATTGCCTAATAAGAAAATACGATAAATAACCAAAAAAATAACATATAAAAAAAAATCCTACTATACCTAGCTCAGCTAATATCTGAATGAAAAAATTATGTGGATGGCTAGTACAAGATTTATCTTTATAAATATATTTACTCTTTAAACAATGATTACGAAATGTATTTGTACCTAAACCAAAAATTGGATTATCATTGAACATTTTCAATGCAGAAATATAGTGCTGTTCGTGATGCTCACTATATGGCAAAAAAGGAAATTTTGTTTCTGATATTTGTTTCATTGATAAATCAATGACTCTTGTTTTTGCAGATGGGTTGAATTGCAATGTTAATGAAACAATTAAAATTGATAGAACTAAACCTAAGAATTGATAGAAGCGGTATTTTTTGAGAAAAATAAAAATTAAAAATACAAATATTATTAGATAAAAAAGTGGAGCCCTTTCCCCTGTCAAAAAAATTGCTATTCCACTTATCAATAGAAATGAGATACTTAAAATAAATATTAATCGAGAAAACTTAAAATTTTCTAAAATAAGGCCAAAAATAAAAATTGATAAAAATGATATATATCTTCCAATTATTGGTTCCTCGTTAAATAACCCAGTAAGTCTTGTAGGAGAGTGTTTTTGAAATCCCAGAAAATTAAATCCCACAAAATATTGGTAAATTCCATCAATAATGACAATTGAGACACAAGCAAAAGTAATTATAAATAAATTTTTAGACAAATATGGGTTGTGATCTAGTAGATACCATACGCCCATAGCAAAGAAAATATAACGGAAATAAAATACACTTCCCTCGTTTATTAATGAATTTATGGGAAATTCAGATAGTAGTGCTCTGATAATTCCATATATACTGAAAAGCAAAAAACCATAAACAATGGTATTATTATAGTAACTCCAATATTTACGACTAATTGATTTAATCAAAAAATATAATGCGATTAAAGATAAGCAAATATCTGGAATTGCAGGGCCAGTAATTAAAGTTATTGGAATTAATAATAAAACAAATGAGAAAATGGTTATATCAATAGGTACTGATTTATAAGTAAAAAAATTACTTAAATTAGATATGTATGATCTAGTCAATTTAAATTAAAATGATTTAAGGTTAAATCTATACAATTATATTTTAATTATATACAGAAAGTTTTGTTATTATAAATTCATAATTTATAGAATTTTAAATAAATAATAGGTTTATTTATTACTTATTTTTCTTGCAAAATGTTAATTAAAGATATTATTATTTCTAGATATAAAGATGCTTAGTAATGAATATTGTCGAAATATTTTTGTAAAAATCTAACTTGATAAACTTAACAGATATTTCTTTTATTGTTCCGGTGAGAAAAGGTAGTGTTCGAGTTAAAAATAAGAATATAAGAAAATTTCATAGAAGTTCTCTATTAGAAATTAAATTAAAACAAATAAGAAGCAACTTTCCTAATAATCCTTTGCTACTTTCCTCAGATTGCAATGAGTCACTTATTAAAGGTAAAAAATATGGTTGCATCATTGACAAAAGATCAAAAAAATATTGTTCAAGCTCAATCCCGATGAGAGAGGTTTATTCTTACCTAGCTAGTAAAATTGATACTAAGTATATTTGTTATTTAAATGTAACCTCACCCTTGCTTAAAGATAAATCTTTGATGGAAGCAATTAAAATATTCATTCAGAATTATCCAAAATACAAAAGCTTAGCATCAGTTAGCATTATTAAGGAATACTTATGGTATAGAAACAAGGCAATTAATTATGACCCCCTCAACCATCCAAAGTCTCAAAATTTACCGGATTACTTTTCAGTAAATTTTGGAGTCAATATAATCTCAACAAAAGTTATGAGAGATGAAAAACTTTTAGTTAAAAAAGGATTTTTACCTTATAGACTTACTTTCCCAGAAAATATTGACATAGATACAGAAGATGATTTTTTCTTGGCAGAATATTTTTATAAAAGAAACTTTAAATAATTAAAAGTTCAGTACTAATTTAACTAACAATAGAATTCAACTACAAAACTTTACCAAATTGGATATTTTAATTAAATCTTAGAGATGTTCAGGCGGCAAATAATCCATACCGCCTGAATAAAAAAATTTTATTTACATCATGCCGGGCATACCGCCACCCATTCCACCCATTCCACCCATATCAGGCATTGCAGGTGCTGATGATTTATCCTCTGGTTTATCTGTAATCATCGCTTCTGTTGTAGTTAATAAAGCAGCGACTGACACAGCATCAATCAGAGCAGTTCTCACAACTTTGGTAGGATCGACAATACCAGCTTTAACTAAGTCACAAAATTTTCCAGATTGTGCGTCAAAACCATGAGAGTTGTCTTTGCTCTCAAGAATTTTTCCAGCA
>MDTG01354278.1_pt1 | contig 28280 bp, 25 predicted proteins | sample 811421 | NCBI WGS metagenome assembly MDTG01 (sample SAMN05326645, study PRJNA326480) | marine metagenome | isolation source: seawater | place: Pacific Ocean: South East | collected 2011
GCACGAAAGCAGGAAGACTGCGGAGGTGAGCTGGAGTCGTTCCTGCTTTCTTGCTTTCCTTCTTCACACACTCGGGTCAGAGGGAGCTGTCGCTCGTGCGACAGCTCCTTCTCGCTCTCGAGGTTTCGCGACAGCCTCCCGTGCCCCGTGCCCGTGCCCGTGCCCGAAATCGGGAGGACAGGCCGAGGCGACTCGTGCTGGGTCTCAACCGTCCCGCGCCTTCTCCCGCCCCTCGATCTCCTTGAGGTATTGCCGCGCCAGGCTCGCCCCGCGGGTGTTGGGGTAGCGCTTGAGGATCTCCTGGTAGCGGGCCTTGGCCTCGCTCGGGTTCTGGGCCTGGAGCGCGCGGGCGGCCTTGATCGCGTCGTCGGCCGCGGCGGTCTCCTCCTGGGTCGGGGGGCGGAAGTCGTCGGCCGGGCCGAAGCCGGGGCCCGAGAGGGACATGAAGACCATGGCCCCCACCACCGCGATGATCACGGCCGGGATCACCATCAGCCAGATCGTCTCGCCGCTGCTCGAGCCGCGGCGGACGTGGCGTCCGCGCCCTCCGGCGGCGGGGCGCTTGCGCCGACCGCTGGCGTCGGGGGCCCGGCGGGCGGCCGAGTCGTTGACCCCCGCCCCGCGGCCGCTCTTGCGGCTGCTGGGGCGCTTGCGGCGACCCGAGCGCCCGCGCCCGCTGCTGCGGCTGCGCGAGCTCTTGCCGGCCAGCACGTTCTCGAGCTCGTCGATCAGCTCCGCGGGGGTCTGAGGGCGGTCCTCCTTGTCCTTCTCCATCATGTGGAGCACCAGCTCGCTGGCGCCCTTGCTGATCTGGTCGTTGAGGTCGCGCGGCGGCTCGGGCTCCTCGGTCAGGTGCTTGGTCATGAGCACCATCGGGCTCTGACCCTCGAAGGGAGTCTCGCCCGTGAGCATGTGATAGAGCGTCGCGCCGAGGCTGTAGATGTCGCTGCGAATGTCGACGTCGGCCTCGCCCCGCGCCTGCTCGGGCGAGAGGTAGTGCGGCGTGCCGACCGGGATCCCGGTCGGGTCCCCCGCAGCGTCGCTCTGCATCTTGGCCAGGCCCAGGTCGCAGAGCTTGGCCATGTTGTTGCGCGTGACCAGCACGTTCTGCGGCTTGACGTCGCGGTGGACGAGGCCGTTCTTGTGCGCGTGGTCGAGGGCGTTGGCGATCTGGAGCGCGATCTGGAGCGAGAAGCGCTCCTCGAGCGGGCCGGTGCGGTCGATCAGCTCGGCGACCGACTCGCCCTCGACGTACTCCATCACGAAGTAGTAGATGCCGCCCGGCGACTCGCCGACGTCGATCCCCGCGATGATGTTCTCGTGGTTGAGCTTCGCGACCGTGCGCGCCTCGCTGTAGAAGCGCTTGATGAACGCGGTCTCCTTGGCGGCGCTCGGCGGCAGGACCTTGAGCGCCACCACCCGGTCCAGCGACTTCTGGCGCGCCTTGAACACCATGCCCATCCCGCCCTCGCCGAGCAGCTCGAGCACCTCGTAGCCGGGGATGTTGCGGACGGCGCGGTTGAGCTTCTTGGGCGGGGTCGCGACGTGGCTGGTCCGCAGGCGCCCCTTGCCCGAGCGGATGTCGGTCACGCCGCTGCGGCTGTCCATGCGGGAGCCGCCCAGGCGCTGCACGTCGAGGATCGCCTGCACGTCCGCGTCGCGGAGGTAGCCCTTCTCGACCATGATCTCGCCCAGGCGCTTGGGCTCGACCCCGAAGCTCTTCAGCTTCGACTGGATCTCCAGGCACTCGCGGACCGCCTTGCGAGAGGCGAAGCCCTCTCGCACTGCGATCTCACCGAAGCGATTGCCTGTCTTCTTCCCCATGAGCGCGCCCAGGCAACCGCAGCAGCCGCCGCGCTACCCGCCTCCCGGCGGCCTAGCTCGCCTCGCCGACCGACGCCTCGTCCTCGCCGTCGGGCAGGGCCGAGAGCTCGTCCGTCGCGTTCGGGTCGAAGCGGCGCGTCCCCTCGGGAGGGGTGTCGCTGATCCGGTCGGAGAACATCTTCCAGATCCCCTCGGGCGTAAAGAACTGACAGGTGACGTCCGGCCCGAAGCGAAGGGTGACCCCGTCCTCGAGCTTGACCTTGCCGTGGCTGGGAGGGATCTCCTTACCGCCCACGAAGGTGCCGTTGCTGCTGTTGGCGTCCGAGAGGTACCAGGCCTTGTCCCGCGCCACGTGCGTGAAGTAGGCGTGGAACTTGGACACGCTGGGCACGTTGAGGCGGAGGTCGCTGTTGGCGGCCCGCCCCACGGTCAGCATCGAGGCGAAGCGCCCCTTCTTCTTGAGCATGAAGGCCCACTTGCCCATCCGCTGCAGCACGCGCGTGTGCTCGGCGGTCGTCCCGCCGTCGGTCGGGCTCGTGATCGTGTGGAAGTGGGCGTTCTCGAGGTTCTCGCCCGGGTTGTCCGTGACCACCACAGGGAGATCGTGCTTCTCGAGGAATTGCTCCTTCGAGAGGGAGAGGAAGCTCTCGAAGAGCTTCGACATCGAGACGATGTTCTCCTGCAGCGGTTGGTCGCTCACGGTTCCTCAGGTGGAGGGGCGGCGGCGGGAAGCCTTCATGCTAGGGCAAGGCGCCTCGGATACAAGTCTTTGCGGGTAGCGAGCTTCAGAGCTCGACGTAGTCCAGCGGATAGGGCACGTGGGCGTGGATCCCCATGGACTCGAGGTAGGCCGCGAAGGCGAGCGAGGCCGACTCCTCCCCGTGCACCACGAACACGCTCTTGAGCCCGGGGATGTGCTTGACGTAAGTCGCTAGCTCGTCACGGTCGGCGTGGGCCGAGAAGCCGTTCATCTTCATGACCCGGGCCCCGAGGTGGTACTTGCGCCCGTAGATCTTGACGGTCGAGTGCCGCTCCAGGATCCGGCGCCCCAGGGTGTGCTCGGCCTGGAAGCCCACGATCAGGATCGTGTTGCGCGGCTCCTCGATCGAGTGCTTGAGGTGGTGCAGGATCCGCCCGCCCTCGCACATGCCCGAGGCCGAGATCACGATGCAGGGGCCCTTGCGCGCGTTGAGCTCCTTGCTCTGCTGCGTGGTCCGGGTGTAGGTCACGAGGTCGAAGCCGAACACGCTCCCGCCAGCCTGGAGCAGCTCCTTGGTCTCGGCGTCGTAGCACTCGGGGTGGTCCCGGTAGGCCTTGGTCGCGTCGATCGCCAGCGGGCTGTCGACGAAGATCGGGACCTTGGGCATGCGCCCTTCCTGGAACAGCTCCGCCATGTAGTAGAGGAGGTTCTGGGTCCGCCCGACCGAGAAGGCTGGGATCACGAGCCGGCCCCCGGCGTCGAAGGTCTGGTTCACGACCGTGAACAGCTTCTCCTTCATGCTCGTGGCGGCCTCGTGGGTCCGGTTGCCGTAGGTGCTCTCGGTGATCAGGTAGTCGATTCGAGGCAGGAGCTGCGGGTCGCGCAGGATCGGGTGGTGCGGGCGCCCGAGGTCCCCCGTGAAGCCGAGCCGGACCGTCTTCCCCTTCTCCTCCAGCTCGTAGAGGGTGACCGCGCTGCCGAGGATGTGCCCCGCGTCGTAGCAGGTCATGCGCACGCCCGGGGCGATCTCCTTGGTCTCGTGGTAGCGGACCGTGTCGAAGCGGCTGGCGGCCTCGTCGGCGTCCTGCTGGGTGTAGAGCGGCTCGACCTCGGGCTCCCCGGGCTCGCGCTTGCGGTTGAGGTATTCAGCGTCCTTCTCGGCGATGTGCGCCGAGTCCCGCAGCAGAACCCGCGCGAGGTCCGCGGTGGCCTCCGTCGCCGTGATCCGCCCTTCGTAGCCGCTCTTGACCAGGTTGGGCAGGTTCCCCGAGTGGTCGATGTGCGCGTGGCTGAGGACCGTATGGTCGATCTTGCTCGCGTCGAAGGGGAGCTCCTTGTTGCGCTTGCGCGCCTCGCTCCGGCGCCCCTGGTAGAGCCCGCACTCGAGCAGGATTCGCCGCTCCCCGATCTCGAGCACGTGCATCGAGCCGGTCACCGAGCGCACGCCGCCGCAGAACTGAATCCTCATCAGGCCCCCCTTTGCCGCCACAGGGTGACCCCTGCGTGCGCCTCGCGCCAACTCCTGCTCTAGGGAGCGATCAGGGCGGCGCGGACGGGGCTGGCGTCGGCGTGGGCGAGCCGGAGGGGCAGCGCGATCAAGGTGTAGAGCCCCGGCGCCACGTGGTCGAGCACGATCCCCTCGAGGTTGGCCATGTCGCAGCGCAGGAGCGCGTTGTGGGTCTCGAGCGCCTTGCTCTGGAAGGGGTCGACCGAGGGCGTGTCGATCCCGACCAGCACCCCGCCCGCCGCGTGGACGTGCTCGATCAGCTCGGGCGAGAGGCTGTTGAAGTCGGTGTTGAACGCGTTGGGGTCGGGGAAGGAGCCCGTGCGGATCAGGAGGCGCGGGGCCTCGACTGGCCCGGGCAGGTGCTCGGGGAGCACGCGCTCGCCGCGGGGCAGGTCCACGTGGACCACCTGGCAGGGACCGTAGTAGTAGCCGAGGTCCCGGCTGGCGATGTCCATACCCTCGGGCGTGTAGTGGTTGGGCGCGTCGGCGTGCGCCCCCACGTGGACCGTGCTGGTGAAGGAGCTGAGCGTGAGGTTGGCGCCCTGCTTCATGTCGAGGGCGACCTCGCGCGTGTAGGGGACGTCGCCCGGCCACACGGCGATCCCCTCCTGCACCAGCGGCGAAATGTCGATCAGCTTGCTCACGGCAGTCCCTAGGTGGGGCGCGCCACGACCTTCAGCTCGACCGCGATCGGGGTGGGCAGCGCGCCGATCTGGAGCGTGGTCCGCGTGGCCTGGATCCCCTCGAAATACTCCTTGTAGACCGCGTTGTAGGCGGCGAAGTCGCGCTTCATGTCGATCAGGAAGGCCGTCACGTCGACCACGTCCTCGAGCTTGCTCCCGCAGCCCTCGAGGATCGTCTTCACGTTCTCGATCGTGGCCCGCGTCTGGGCGGCCGCGTCGTAGGGGCGCTTGGCGCCGGTGGCGTCGACGATCGCGCCGCCGGGGATCGCGTCGGTGCCGGGCTGGCGGGGGCCGACCCCCGAGAGGAAGAGCAGCTCGCCGACGCGGCGCGCGTGGGGGTAGGCGCCGACGGGCTTGGGCGCTGCGCTGACGTTGAGCACCTCGTCGCTCTTGGAGGTCGACTCGGCCTTGCTCTTCTGGGGCGTGACCAGCTTCTCGGTCTTCTTGGGCTTCTTCTTCTTCTCGCCCTTCTTGGCCTTCTGCTTCTCCTTCTTGGGCTTCTTGGGCTTGTCGTCCTTCTTCGGCTTCTTGCTCTTGTCCTTCGCCACGCTGCTCCTCCTCAATCGCTCAACTTGATGCACACGTTCTTGCTCTCGCTGAAGAACTCCAGCGAGTAGCGCCCGCCCTCGCGCCCGACGCCGCTCTCCTTCACCCCGCCGAAGGGGACGCGCAGGTCACGCAGCAGCCAGGTGTTGACCCACACCATGCCCACGTCGAGGGCCGCTGCCACCCGGTGCGCGCGATCCAGGTCCCGGGTCCAGACCGAGGACGCCAGCCCGTAGCGCACCCCGTTGGCGATCTGGAGCGCCTCGGCCTCGTCGCGGAAGGGGTGGACGGTCACGACCGGCCCGAAGATCTCCTCTTGCTCGGTCCGGCACCCGGGCGCGAGCCCCGTGATCACGGTCGGCTCGAGGAAGGCGCCCCGATCGAAGGGGGCCGGGAGCTCGGGGCGCTCGCCGCCGCAGCGGATCGTGCCGCCCTCCTCCTGCGCCAGGGCGACGTAGCCCTCGACCTTCTCGCGGTGCCCGAGCGAGACCAAGGACCCCGTCGTGGTGGCGGGGTCGCTCGGGTCGCCCAGCTTGAGGGCGCGGGTCCGCTCGACCAGGCCCTCGACGAAGCGGTCGTGGAGCGACTCCTCGACCAGGATCCGCGAGCCGCAGAGGCAGATCTGGCCCTGGTTGGCGAAGGCCGCCCGGGTCACGCCCTCGAGGGTCTTCTCCAGGTCGCAGTCGGCGAAGACCAGGGTCGGGTTCTTGCCGCCCAGCTCCAGGCTGACCTTCTTGAAGTGGGGCGCCGCCGTCGCGGCCACCCGCGCGCCCGTGGCCGTGCCGCCGGTGAAGCTGATCGCGCGCACGTCGGGGTGAGCGACGAGGGGCTCGCCGACCTCGGGGCCCAGGCCGTGGACGAGGTTGAAGGCGCCGGCCGGCAGGCCGACCTCGGTCAGGAGCTCGGCCAGGGCCGCGGCGGTGCGCGGGGTCAGCTCGCTCGGCTTGGCCACGATCGCGTTGCCCATGGCCAGCGCGGGGGCGGTCTTCCAGGTCAGCAAGTAGAGGGGCAGGTTCCAGGGCGTGATCAGCCCGACCACGCCGACCGGGCGCCGGAGGGTGTAGTTGAAGGCGCCCGCCATGGGGTGGAAGCCCTCGGCCGAGTGGCGAATCGCGCCCGCGAAGAAGCGGAAGTTGCTGACCGCGCGCGGAATGTCGACCGCCCGCGCCAGCGAGACGGGCTTGCCCGTGTCCTGGGACTCGAGCTCGGCCCAGGCGTCCAGCCGGGCCTCGATCGCGTCGGCGACCCGGTCGAGGAGGTCGGCCCGCTCGCCGCTGCTGGTGCGGCCCCAAGGCCCCGCCAGGGCAGCCCGGGCCGCCTCGACCGCGGCCTGCACGTCGCGCCCGTCGCCGCGCGGGATCTGGGCGATCACCTCGTCGGTGGCGGGGTTCTTGTCCTCGAGGGTCTCGCCGCTCGAGGGCGCGCGCGGCTCGCCGCCGATCCATTGACTGAGAGTGACGACGCTCATGGATCCTCCCGGACGCGATAGCTTACGGGCTCGTCCCGGAGAAGGATGTCCCCCTCGTGCGTCGTGCTGCCTACCTGCTCCTGCTCTGCCTGGTCCTCGCCGGCTCGATCGCCTGCTGCGCGGGGCCCGAGCTGATCGGCGGTCGCTACGAGGAGAAGCTCCTCCTGCAGCGGCGCCAGACCTTCGCCCTGGTCGGCCCCGTGCTCGACGACCCCCAGGCTTGGGCCTACGCCGAGCCGCCCGCCGCGATCGCCGCGCTCTACAGCCACTACCAGGTCGCCGCGCTCAGCAGCGGGATCCCGCCCGCGGGCGCCGAGTTCCCTGGGGTCCGCCCGCTGGGCGAGGCGCCGCCGCCGCTGCGCGGTGCCCTGGGCGCCGCGCGTGAGGCGCTGATCGCGTCGGGCTACCGCCCCGTCGGCGAGGGCGAGACGCCCGACTTCGTGCTCTCGCTCGGCCTGACGAGCGGCGAGCGGGGCGAGGTGGTCAAGTTGGACCTGAACGTCGGCGCGGAGGTCGAAGGGACCTTCGACCCGCAGCAAGCCTCGATCGTGGTCGGGCTGACGCAGGAGGAGGGCTGCGAGGTCGACCTCGACGAGCTGGTGCGCGAGGTCGTGGGGGCGCTGCCCCCGCAGGACCCCGCAGGGGAGCGCTGAGCTTGGAGTCGGGGTCCGAGTCGGAGGGAGCGGGGATCCAGCCCGGGTCGGAGGCTGAGGCCGAGGGCACCGAGGCCGAGGCCGAGTCCGAAGGGCCGAGGTCCGAGTCCGAAGGGCCGAGGTCCGAGTCCGAGGCCGAGCCCGAGGCCGAGGGGCCGACGTCCGAGTCCGAGGCCGAAGGGCCGAGGTCCGAGTCCGAGCCCGAAGGGCCGAGGTCCGAGTCCGAGTCCGAGTCCGAGTCCGAGCCCGAAAGGCCGAGGTCCGAGTCCGAGTCCGAGTCCGAGCCCGAGCCCGAGCCCGAGCCCGAAGGGCCGAGGTCCGAGGCCGAGCCCGAGCCCGAAAGGCCGAGGTCCGAGTCCGAGCCCGCAGGGCCGACGTCCGAGCCCGAGTCCGAGCCCGAGGCCGAGCCCGAGGCCGAGGGGCCGACGTCCGAGTCCCAGCCCGAGGCCGAGGGGCGGGTTCGGGTGCCGGCGCTGCCCGTTGGGTGGGCGGTGGTGGCGGTCGCGCTGCTCCTCTGCTCGGCGGTGCTGCCCAGCGGGCTGCCGCGGCGACTCGCGCGGCAGAGCGCCTACCCGTGGCGCGGGCTGGGCTTCGAGCTGGACGAGCACCTGTTCCACGGGATCGAGGTGGCGGGTCAGCGGCTCGAGGGCGGGCGCCTGCGCTGGGAGCGCTCGGTGATCCAGCCCGACGGGAACGAGATCGAGCTGGCGAGCCGCTCCTCGCTCGGCGCCGAGGTCGTGATCGTGGCGATCTACCTGGCCTCGCTCCTGGCGGGGGCCTGGCTCCTGCGCCGGGGCGCGCGACGGGTCCTGCAGACGAGCCCCTGGGCGCGCGCAGGGCCAGCGCTGCTCGACGTGCTCAGCGTGCTGGTGCCGCTCTTCCTGCTCGGCGGACTGATCGGGGGAGTGATCGCCGCGCGCCTGGACGGGGGCTTGCCCCTGCGGCGGGCGATCTACCTCTTCGCGCAGCCCCTGCTCTCGGTGCCGCTCTTCGCCGCCTTCCTGGTGTTCCGCTTCGTCCTGCTCGCGCCCCTCGCCGAGGAGCTGGTGTGGCGCGGCGTGGTCTATCTCGGCCTGCGCTCGCGCCTGGGCGCGGTCCCCTCGGCGGTCGCCTGCAGCCTGGCCTTCGCGGGCTGGCACTTCCTCGCCGGCTGGAGCACCCCGCACGCCCTGGCCGTCCAATACGTGTTCGCCTTGGCCGCCTGCTACCTCGTCGAGCGCACGGGCTCCCTCTGGCCGGGCGTCGCCCTGCACGCGGTCGGCAACGCCTGCGCCTTGCTCCTCTATGCCCTGTGCATGAACGCGCCCGAGCACCTGGTAGGGCTGTTCGGGGCCTGAGCGCTAGCGCTCTCGCGCGCGGCGACGGGCGGCCTGGAGGGCGGAGGGCCTGAGCCGGGCGTACGAGCCGAGGCACAGCGCTCCCATACAGAGCGGCAGCAGCAGGATCGGAGAGGCGACGACCAGGCCGAGCGCGACTCCGCCGCCCAGGAGGCAGAGCAGCCAGCGCGCGGGGCTGCTCGAGCTCGACATGCTCCGAGCTCGGCGGCGGGGCTCAGGGGCGCGGCGACGCAGGGCGGGGCTCCCTTGGCGGGCGCTGGCTCCGCGCCGACGCCCTCGTCGGCTCGGGCGCTTCAGGGGGCGCTCAGGCGCGAAGGCGCGGCGGATCACATGGTTCACGACGAAGTTCATGCGAGGGCCGGGCGCAAGCCAAGGGCCAGCCCCCTTGACCACGACTCAATGCCTTACGCAGGCCGGCGTCCTCGTTTTGGTCGCGCGCGTCCCGCGAGTGACAACCGCGGCGACGCCGGGACGGCTCGCGGCGAAGGCGCTCAATCCTCCTCCGCGAAGATCTCCGGCTCGACCGCGACCGAGATCGGGCAGTGGTCGCTGCCGAGGACCTCGGGGTGGATCGCGGCGCTGCGCACGAAGGGCAGCGCGCCCGGCGAGGCGAGCACGTAGTCGATCCGCCAGCCGACGTTGCGCTCGCGGCAGCCGGCGCGCTGGCTCCACCAGGTGTAGTGGCCCGCCTGCCCCTCGTGGAAGTGGCGGAAGGTGTCGGTCCAGCCCTCGCGCAGCCAGCGGTCGAGCTCCTCCCGCTCTTCGGGCAGGAAGCCGCTCGTCTTGTTGTTGCTCTTGGGACGGGCCAGGTCGAGCTCGGCGTGGGCGGTGTTGAAGTCACCCATGACCAGGATCCGCTCGCCCGCGGCGCGGGCCGGCTCGAGGCGCTCGAAGAGTCGCCGGTAGAAGTCGAGCTTGAAGGGCACCCGGCTGTGGTCGCGGTTCTTGCCGCTCCCGTTGGGGAAGTAGCCGTTGACGATCGTGAGCCCGCCGAAGCGCGCGATCTGCAGCCGCCCCTCGCGGTCGATCTCGGCCTCGCCGAGGGTCGTCTCGAGCTCGCTGGGGGCCTCCTTGCTGTAGAGGGCCACCCCGCTGTAGCCCTTGCGCTCGGCGGCGCTGAAGTGACTCCGCCAGCGGCCGGGGCGGGGGCGCTGCACCTCGGCGTCGAGCTGCTCGGGGAGCGCCCGGACCTCCTGGAGCGCGACCAGGGTGGCGCGGGACTGGGGCAGCCAGTCCAGGAAGGCGTCCTTGGCCGAGCGGAGGCCGTTGACGTTCCAGGAGTAGATCCGGCGGGCGGGGCGGCGGCGGGGCATGGGCCGGAGTCTAGGAGCCCGCGCGGGTCGACGGAATGGCTGGCGCTTCCGGGGCCAGACCGCCATGTCGAGCTTCTGGAGCCGCTAGGAGGACCACCGGCGGGCGGACCTCGCTAACCTCTGCCCCATGAAGATCGCCACCGTCACCTGCCGCGAGCTCCCCGAGCCCGACCACGATCAGGAGCCTCTGAGCGCCGCCCTGCGCGCCGCGGGCCACGAGGAGTCGCTGATCGCCTGGGACGAGGGCGAGGCGGACTGGAGCGCCTTCGACCTGGTCGTGATCCGCTCGACCTGGGACTACCACCGCAACCTGAAGCGCTTCCTGGAGTGGGTCCGCGCGACCGACGCTTGCGCCAACCTGCACAACCCGGCCGAGACGGTCGTGTGGAACGCCCACAAGCGCTACCTGATCGACCTGGCCGAGCGCGGGATCCCCACCGTCCCGACCGCGCTGATCCCGGCGGGGAGCGACCAGGAGCTCCAGCCCCTGTGCGAGGAGCGCGGCTGGCGCGACGTGGTGGTCAAGCCGGCCGCCTCGGCGGGCTCCTACATGACCCACCGCGCGGGCGCCGCCGACTGGAGCGCGGGCGAGTCGCACCTGGCCGCGCTGCGCGCCACGGAGGACGTGCTCGTCCAGCCCTACCAGACCTCGGTCGAGGGTCACGGCGAGCGGGCGGTGTGCGTGATCGGGGGCGAGCCGACCCACGCCGTGCGCAAGTCGCCCCGCTTCGGCGACGACGCCGAGGCCGTCGAGCTGGTCCCGATCGAGGAGGACGAGGCGGCCCTGGCGCGCGAGATCCTGGCCGAGGTCGCGCCGGGCCTGCTCTACGCGCGGGTGGACCTGGCCCGCGACGAGCAGGGGAAGCCCCAGGTCATGGAGCTGGAGCTGATCGAGCCCTCGCTCTTCTTCCGGCAGCACCCGCCGGCGCTGGACGCCTACCTGGCGGCGCTCGAGCGCTACGCGCGCGGGTGAGGTCTACTCGCGCAGGCGCGCCACGCCGGGCTCGTCCTTGCCCAGCCGAGAGGGCCTAGCCATTGAGGGTGACCTTCAAGCTGGGGTAGAGCTTGGTCCCCAGCACCGGCCCGAACCAGTAGCGGAACACGTGGGCGCACACCAAGCCGGCCTCTTCGGGGTCGAGCTCGCGGGTGTGCTTGTCCTCGCGCGGAAGGATCGAGCCCAGCTCGAAGCGGAGGTGGTTGTCGACCAGGCCGAGCTTGAAGCTCCGCTCGCCGATCGCGGTGGTCACGACGTTGATCAGCCCGCCCGGCCCGGGCCCGATCGCCTCGACCATGAAGTCGGGCATGGGCTCGTCCTCCCAGCCCTCGGGCAAGGCTTCGCGCAGCGCCTGAGCGAAGCGCGTCAGCTCCTCGCGCTCTCCCTCGACCCACATGTAGGACACAGGCCCTCCTGCTGCGCGCCGCTCGCCGGAGGGTGCGCCAGGCGCTAGCCTACCTGCATGCTGGAGCTGACCCTGCCCTTCGAGCACAGCGTCGTGGCGCCCGTCCCGCCGAGCGCGGTCTACGAGCTGCTCGACGACATCCCCGACTCGCTGGCCCACTTCCCCAAGCTCGACCGCGTCCGCCGCGAGGGCGAGACCTGGTTCTGGGAGATGGAGAAGATCGGGCTGGGCAAGTTCAACGTGCAGGTCGTCTACGCGGTCCGCTACGAGAAGGACCCCGTCGCCCACTCGATCACCTGGGCGCCCGTGGACGAGAGCGGCAACGCCTGGGCCACCGGGCGCTGGGTGTTGAGCGAGCAGGGCGCGGGCACGCGCATGACCCTGCGCAACGACCTGAAGGTGCGCTTCCGCGGGATCCCCGGCGTGGTGCGCCGCGTGGTCGAGCCCCTCGCGCGGCGCGAGAACCGCGGCCTGATCCAGAGCTACATGGAGAACCTGGTCAGGACCCTGGGCGGCGGCGACGGGCGCCTGCGCACGCGCGCCCAGACCGAAGGAGCGAGCTCGTGAGCGACGTCGACACGGTCGTGATCGGCAGCGGGGCGGGCGGCATGGCCGCCGCGCTCGTGCTGGCCCAGGCGGGCGAGCGCGTGCTGGTCTGCGAGCAGCACTACGTCCCGGGCGGCTGGTGCCACTCCTTCACCCTGGGCGGCTACCGCTTCAGCCCCGGCGTGCACTACATAGGCGAGCTGGGCGAAGGCGGTGGCCTGCGCGAGCTCTACGAGGGGCTGGGGCTGGCCAACGACCTCGAGTTCTTCCAGCTCGACCCGGCGGGCTACGAGGTGGCCCGGATCGGCGACGCCGAGCCCTTCCGCTACCCCGCCGGCAAGGACGCGCTGATCGCGGCGCTCTCGCAGCGCTTCCCCGCCGAGGCCAAGGGGATCAGCCGCTACGTCGAGACGCTCCAGCGCCTGAGCGACCAGCTGGCCCTGCTGAGCCGCGTGCGCGGGCCGCTGGACGCGCTGCTCCTGCCCTGGCGGGCGCGGACCGTGGTGCGCCACGGCTTCGGCTCGCTCGAGAAGCTCCAGCGCCGCTACCTGCGCGACCCGCTCCTGCGCCAGATCTGCTCGGTCCAGGGCGGCGACTACGGGCTCCCGCCCCACCGCACGCCGGCGGTCCTGCACGGGGCGCTGGCCGAGCACTACTTCGAGGGCGGCTGGTATCCGCGCGGCGGCGGCTTCGCGCTCCCGCGCGCCTTCCTGCGCGGGCTGAAGCGCGCCGGCGGCGAGCTGAAGCTCCGGGCCGAGGTCAGCGAGATCCTGACCGAAGGGCGCCCGGGCAAGCTGCGCGCGATCGGCGTCCGCCTCGCCGACGGGACCGAGGTCCGCGCCAAGCGCGTGATCAGCAACGCCGACCCACGGGTCACCTTCCGCCTGGTCGGCCACGAGCGCCTCTCGGTCAAGCTGCGTAAGAAGCTGGCCAAGACCCGCTACTCCTGCGCGGTGCTGAGCCTCTTCCTGGCGGTCGACATGGACCTCCGCGCGGCGGGGCTGACCTCGGGCAACCTGTGGTGGAGCGAGGGCGTCGACGTCGACCCCTACGCCGCGGTCCAGGACCCCTCGCGCTGGGAGGAGCTGGGCCCCGCGGGCCTGTTCCTGACCGCGACCACGCTCAAGGACCCGACCAAGCACGCCCAGGGGCGGCACCTGCTCGAGGTGTTCTGCATGGTCCCCTACGAGCCCTTCCGCCGCTGGGAGGGGACCGAGCACGGCCAGCGCGGCGCCGCCTACGAGGCCCTCAAGGCGCGCTGGAGCGAGCGGATCCTCGCGGTGGTCGAGCGCCTCGTGCCCGGGGTCCGCGACGCGATCGCGTTCCAGGAGTTGGGCACGCCGCTGACCAACGACTTCTACGTGGCCGCCAGCGAGGGCTCGATCTACGGGATCGAGAAGACCCTCGACCAGCTCGGCCCCGGCGCCTTCCCGCTCCAGACCGAGGTCACCGACCTGCACATGTGCGGGGCGAGCACCCTCAGCCACGGCGTCGTCGGCGCCACGCGCTCGGGGATCGCGGTCGCCAAGGGGATCCTCGGCGTGCGCCAGCGCGAGCTCTACCGCTACGGCGAGGGCCAGCGCCTGCGCTGCTACTCGGCCGAGGACCCCAGCGCCTGGCCCGAGGAGATCCAGCGCGCCGCCGCCCGCGCCCGCGAGCGCGGGGAGCCCGTCAGCTCGGACGCTTGAGCCCCTCCTTGATCAAGGCGTAGGTCTCGCTCGGCTCGAAGGACATGAAGAGCTGGCCGGCGAGCGCGAGCTGGATCCAGGGGTGGACCGCGCGCAGCAGCCGCCCTACGCCCAGCGAGAAGGGGAAGGTCAACGAGACCCCGGCCAGGACCTGGATCGCCATGGTCGCCGCGCGGCTCTGGGCGAAGACCATGGCGACCGCCAGCAGGGGCACCGCCACGAACCACAACGCCATGCAGAAGGCGAAGAGCCTCCGCTCGCGCAGGAGCCCCAGACCGAGCACGGCCAGGCCGGTCCACACGATCGTCAGGATCGGCCCCGGCTCGGACCCAACCGAGAGCGGCAGCCAGTGGCTCAGCTCATAGAGGGCCTGCGCCAAGGCGCCCCGCGGACCGAGCTGGGGGGCGTGGTAGGAGAAGAGCGTCTGCGCGAGGGTCAGTGTGGCCGCCAGGGCGGCCGCGAGCGCGAAGAGCGGGATCAGCAGCGCGCGCCGGACGCGCTCGACCCGACGGGCGCGCCCCTCCAACCAGGCCAGCCCGATCGAGGCCGTGACGGCGACGGCGACCGCGGACAGCGTCTCGAGCACGATCGAGACGCCCAGGCCGCGCCCGAGACCTTCGAGCACCCAGGGCTGAAAGAGCCCTGCGAGGGCTCCCGCCTCCGAGGCGGGCGCCGCGAGCGGCACCCACTCGGAGGCCGGAAAGGTGACCTCGCCCTCGGCGCGGGGCTGCTCGCCCGCCCAGCGCTCGACCTCGACCCCCTCGGAGACGAAGACCTCGACCCCTCCGTAGCCCCAGCAGCGCCCTTCGTGCCGCTCGAAGCGCTCGAGTCGTCCCAGCCAGCCAGCGGCAGGCTCGGGAATGGGCCGCTCCTCTCCGAGCCAGCCTCCACGCGCCAAGGGGAGGAGCGCCGTCCCCTGCAAGCCCTGCCACACGAAGTCGGCGCCATGAGCCGAGAGGCAGAGCACCCCCCGCGCTCGCTCCGCGCCAGGCAGGCGCGCCGAGACACAGGTCAAGGGCTCGATCCCGAGCCCCGAGACCCACTTCCCCACCCGCTTGACGTGCTGCCCGCGCTCGCGCTCCTCCAGCCAGGGCAGCGCCAACCCGAGCCCAAAGGCGCAGAGCAGGCCCGGGACGAAGACCACTGCGACACCGCTCAGCACGCCGCTCCCCCAGCCGCGACCGCTCTGCGCGACGACCTCGGCGCTGGCCAGGACCACCACCCCCAGCAGCGAGCCGAGGATCAGCCCCAGCAGGAGCCCGGCCCGGCGCAAGCCGGCCCGATTGCGGGAGGAGAACAGGGTGGTGGGCTGAGCCTGGGGCACGGGGCCACGCTCCGCCCGCGCGGCGCCGCTGTCAAGCCGCTCGCTGGCGAACGCGCAGCTCCCAGAGCGCGGCCAGGATCGCCCAGGCGAAGACCACCCCGCCGACGGCCGCGAGGGGCTCGGGCACGAGCAGCAGCTCGCGGAAGGGAAGCACCTGCGGGTTGGACTGGACGTATTGCCGCACGTAGGCGGCGGGCACCAGCAGGGCCGCCAGCGAGAGCGTCACCCGGCGCGCCCGCGCCGCGACGTGGGCGAAGCGCTCCACGCGCGGCGTCGCGGGCGCGCCCGCCGCGAGCGGGTCCCGCTCCCAGAGGCGAAGCAGCCACACGGGCAAGAACACGAGCAAGGGCTGGAGCGCGCTCGCGCCCAGCCAGATCGCCGAGCCGAGCACGAGCGCGCAGGCCGCCAGGAGGTAGCGCCAGGGGCGCACGCTCGGGCGCGCGCCGCTCCACCAGCTGAGGCCCGCCGAGACGGGTCCCCACAGGAGGGCCCAGAGCAGGAAGAGCAGCGCCCAGTAGAAGACGAAGGGCAGCGCGCGGACGAGGGCGGTGTCGGAGCAAGAGGCGCAGGCGAGCGCGATCGGCATGGAGTCCTCCCAGGCGATCGCCTGTTGCAAGCGCGAGGCCGCCCGCAAGTCGAGCGCCCTCGAGCGGACTGGGTAGCGACTGACTCGCCTGGGAAGAGCGGGACGAGGCGCCTCAGGGCGCGGGCAGCGCGCCAGGCCCAGGGACCTCGCCCCCCTCCGCCTCGTACTTCTTCAGCTTGCGGTAGAGGGTCGCGACCCCGATCCCGAGGGCGCGCGCCGTCTCGCCGCGGGCGCCCTCGTTCGCCGCGAGCGCGCCCAGGATCGCGTCGCGCTCGACCTCGGCCAGGGGCCGCACCGCAGCCGGGGCGCTCGCGGCCTCCGGGGGCGCGGCGGCGGGGGAGCCCGCCTCGCCGGCGCAGCGCACGCCCTCGGGCAGGTCGTCTCGTTCGATCCGCGCTCCCTGCGCGACGACCAGCGCCCGCTCGACGGCGTTGCTCAGCTCGCGCACGTTGCCCGGCCAGGAGTAGCGCAGAAGCTGGTCGGCGGCCTGCGGAGTGAAGCCCTCGGCCTGACTGCCGAGCCGGGTCGCGAGCTCTCTGAGGAGGTGGCGCGCGAGGGGCAGCACGTCGGCCGGCCGTTCGCGCAGGGGCGGGACCTGCAGCTCGATCACCTTGAGCCGGTAGAGCAGGTCCTGGCGAAAGCGGCCCGCGGCGACGGCCCGCTCGAGGTCGACGTTGGTCGCGGCCACGACCCGGACGTCGATCCGGCGCGGCTCGTTCTCGCCCAGGCGACGGACTTCGCGCTCCTGCAGCACGCGCAGCAGCTTGACCTGGGTCTGGGGCGGCAGCTCGCCGACCTCGTCCAGGAAGAGGGTCCCCCCGGCGGCGGCCTCGAACAAGCCGACGCGCTCGCGGGTCGCGCCCGTGAACGCTCCCTTGGCGTGGCCGAAGAGCTCGCTCTCGATCAGGTTCTCCGCGACCGCCCCGCAGTTGAGCGCGACCCATGGGCGCGCCGTGCGGCTCGAGGCGTCGTGAATCAGCTGCGCCAGGCGCTCCTTGCCGACCCCGCTCTCGCCGGTGATCAACACCGTGCTGTCCACCCGCGCCACCCGCTGGGCCAGACCGACCACCTTGCGCATGGCCTCGCTGCGCGCGACCAGCCCCTCGACCTCGCCCGGCTCCTCGGGCTCCCGCGCGCGACGAGCCTTGCTCAGCTTGCGCTCCGCCTTGCGCAGGGAGCTGCACACCGAGCGCATGGCCTTGAGCAGGCAGCCCTCTTCGTAGAAGGGGAGCACGCCCTCGAGCTCGCGCGGCTCCCAGTCCTCCTTCGGGCGCGCCTCGAGCTGGCAGATCGCGTCGCCCCGCCCCACGCAGCGCTGCTCGAGCGCGTAGACCGGCGAGCCGTGGACCCGGGTCATGTAGCCCGAGGCGTAGCCGCTCAGGGTCCAGCAGGTGGGCTCTTCGCTGCGCCCGAGGTGGAGCAGGTGCTGCTCTGCCTCGTAGCTGTCGTGCCAGATCGCCGAGCCCTGCCCCGGCCCGCCCTGGTTGGCGAGGGGCTCGACCCGCACCAGGCCCTGGAGGGTGTGCAGCCGCCCGCCCGCGCGGCGCCACTCCGAGACGTCATCCCAGGGGAAGCCGCGCTCGAGCGCCTCGGCCGAGCGCCAGCCGTGAGAGAAGCCGAAGCGCGTCAGCACCCCGCGGGCGGCCGCCAGCCCGAGCAGCTCGACCAGCTGCTTGCGGAGCAGGCCGAGGGCGACGGCGTCGAAGATCAGCGCTCGCTGCCGCGCGAAGCGCAGGCGCCCCCCGACGGGGTCCACCTCCAGCAGCTCGTCGAGGTCGAGGTCGTGGGCGCGCATGGGCTCTCCTTCGCGGGGCAGCGCCGTCTCTCGTGAGGCAGCGCTGCGCGCTCGCTGCGATCGATCGATCGATCGGGTCGTTCATATTGATCTGCTTGTTACGCAGTGACAAGGCTTAGGTCACCTTTGGGTTGGCCTGCGCTTCGCAATTGGTTGAGCACCACCCAACGAAGGAGATCCCCATGAACCTCTCGACCCTGACCAAGGCTCGCCCTGACGCCGCCCTGCTCCTGATCCGCCTGATGGTCGGCGTGGTCTTCGTGTTCCACGGCTCTCAGAAGGCCTTCGGCGCCTTCGGCGGGCCCGGGATCGAGGGCTTCGCCGGCTGGCTCGGCAGCATGGGCTTCCCCCTGCCGACCCTCAACGCCTACCTGGCGGCGGGGACCGAGCTGCTGGGCGGGATCGCGCTCTTGACGGGCGTCGGGCTGCGCCTGATCTCGCTGCCCCTCGTGTTCACGATGTTGGTCGCCGCGATCTCGGTCCACTGGGGCAGCTTCAGCGCCCAGGCCAACGGCATGGAGTACCCGCTCACCCTCGCCGCGGTCGTGGCCGGCCTCGGCCTGGCCGGCCCGGGGCGCTACTCGCTGAGCGCCCTCCTCCCGACCCCCCGCCTCTCGCGCGAGGAGGCCTCCGAGCCGAATCCGGCCCGAGAGCTGACCACCGCTGCTTGAGGCCGTCGTCGATCGCATCGATCGCCCGATCACTCGAAGTGGTCGGTCGATTCGATCGACATGCGCCCTAAGTCAATGTTTCTCAGACCAAGGAGGTCGGTCCGAATCTTGCAATTCATTCGTCAGCCAAACCCAGAAGGAGAACCCCATGATCGTCGCCGTCGCCGGAGCCACTGCCGCCTACACCCTCTTCCTCGCCTCGGCGCTCGCCTTTCACGAGCACGAGCACGACCACGAGGCCCAAGGGTGAGCCGCACCCTCGCTGCCTTCGCCCTCCTCTTCCTGCTGGCCGCCCCGGCGGCGGCCTTGGAGGCGAGCGTCCGAAGCGCTGCCCAGGACATCACCCCCGCCCGCGCCCCCACGATCTCGCTGGAGGCCCCGATCGAGCTCGCGGAGCTCGAGCTGCACCGCCGCCTGAGCGAGTGCGTCCTCCTGCGGGGTGCCCCTGACTACCTGCGCCTCCAGGACGTGGCCAGCGCCGAGCTCGAGCTGCGCTTCGCGATCCACCCCAAGCTCTGGTTCGAGATCGGGAGCGACCTCGACGCCGAGCTGCCCCGCCTCGACGCGGTCGACGGGGACACCTACTTCAGCGCCGGCTTCGAGCTCCTCGTCGACGAGCGCCTCTCGATCTACGTGGAGGACTTCCAGCCCGCGAGCGCCTTCACCGGCGGAGGCACCTTCCGCATGGACGAAGACGAGCACCCGCCCAGCTACTCCTGGGACGGACACCAGCTGGCGCTCGGCTTGCGCTACCAGCTCCACGCGCGCGTCCGCTTCGAGGGCGCGGGCGTGCTCTACGCCCTCTCGCCGCGCCAGCGCAGCGGGGGTCTCGGCGGCTACGCCAACGTGAGCTTCGACTATTAGGTGTCGCTGCCGATCAGCCCAAGCTGAGACGAACGGGCAGATCTTGCCCACGCGACCTCTCTGAGTTCACGCATTTCAACGCCGCCAAGCCACTTGGCAACGGCCCGCTGCTTGCCTACTCCCTGGCGTGACGATCCCCCGCCGCTTCCTCCCGGGCCACTGCCACGCGGCCTCCCGCCGCTGCGCCGAGCGCCGCTTCTTTCTGCGCCCGAGCCTCGAGACCATGCACCTCCTGCTCTACGCCTTAGGCAGGGCGCTGCAGGGCAAGCGGCTCGCCCTCCTCGTGTTCAGCGTCCAGGCCACCCATTACCACGTCGTGATCGCCGACCTCTCGAAGCCCGGTCACCCCTCGGACCTGCCGCTCTTCTTTCAGCACTTCAACTCCATGGCCGCTCGCGGGCTCAACCAGCACCTCGGCCGCAGCGAGAGCGTCTGGACCCAGGGCAGCTACCACTCCCTCGAGCTCTGGGGCGAGTATTCCCTCCTGGAGCAGCTCCTCTACGCCTGGATCCAGCCCGTCAAGGACGGCCAGGCCAAGAGCCCCTACCACTGGCCCGGACTGACCTTCCAGGACCCCAAGACCAAGGACGTGGTTCAGTTCCTCCCTGAGGGCCTGGGCACCACGCTCACGGTCTCCCGCCCCGACTTCGCCAACTACGGCGGCCGCCGCTCCCCGCACCGTCCACCCACAGACCCGATCGCGCTCAAGCGGTGGATCCGAATCCGCAAGCGCGAGGAGGAGCGGGTCAAGGCGCGTCACCGCGCGACCCTCCGGGCTCGTGCCCAGGGCAAGAGGAACAAGCGCCAGCGCGGCCGCAAGGTCCCCACGCTCACCAGGGCCCGCCAGACCCAGCTCCTCAAGGACTACATGAAGGCCTGGCGCGAGGAGAACCGTCCGGTCTACCGCCCTCGTCCCAGCCGCTCGACGCTCCCCCAGGAGGTCGAGATCCCGATCGCGGTCCCGCCCGGTTTCGAGCACATGGACCTCGAGGCCATGCGCCAGCACTTCCGCAAACGGCTCGACGAGAAGATCCGCCAATCCCTCGGCAAGCGCGACGAGGACGACCTTCCGCCCTTCGAGGGCAACAAAGCCCAGGTCGAGGCCGACGTCGCCAAGACCGACCCCTTCGCCGCCGCGGGCCCCTGCTGGCCCAACCCGAAGAACAAGCGCCGCCTCGACACCCGCGGCCTGCCGAAGGAGGAGCGCAAGGAGATCGTGGACGGCTGGTGGTGGTTCCGCGGCCTCTACAAGGGGGCCCTCTCCATGCGCGAGGACGGCAATCGAGAGGTGGCCTTCCCGCTCGGCACCTACGACTTGCTCCGCAACCACCAGGTCCGAATCGCGGGCGCGCCGCCCTGACGGCGAGCCCGCGAGCCAGTCGAGCACTCGCCCTTTCCCACAAGCTCGACGCCAGGCAGCTCCGGCCCCAGGGTCGGGGCTGCCGCTACGTACGGCCGGCTCGGCGGGCTGGCACTCGCGGGCCCGCGGAGCGGCCGCGGCGGGGTCGGCGGCGCGGGCGGCGGGGGAGGTGCCAGACACAACTCTCGGTTGTGTCAGGCAAGTCCGAGGGGACCCTGGCGCCTCGCGATCATGGCCTGGGCACCTGCACGCGCTCGAAGGCCCCGGCGTGGCGCTCGGCCAGATCGGCGCAGGCCTCCGGGTGCAGACAGGCCGCGAGAATCTCCGCTGACTCGACCAGGCGCGGCCCCGGCCGGTTGAAGTAGGCGTTGCCGTCGGCAACGTAGACCCGCCCGGTGTTCAGCGCAGGCCACTCCAAGCCGGACAGCCCTTCCAAGAAGGCGGAGAGCTCGCGGCGCGTTTGGGCCAGGGGGAAGCCGCAGGGCTTGATGAGCACCAGGTCGGGGCGTAGGCCGGCCAGGTCTCCTCGGGTCAAAGTCGGCGCGTGCTGCCCCGGCTCGGTCACGAGCGCCTCGCCTCCGGCGGCGGTCACCAGCTCGGGCATCCAGGTCCCGCCCACCATGACCGGATCGAGCCACTCGATCGTGAGCACGCTCGCCCGCGGGAGCTGGGCCGTGCGCTCGGTGAGGGCCGCGATCCGGCCGGCGAGCTCTGCGGCGACGCGCTCGCCTCGCTCGGAGTGACCCAGGGCCTGGCCAACCCGGCGGACGTCGTCCCACACCTCGTTCAGGCGAGTGGGGTGCAGGTTGATCAACGCGACGTCGCCGCGGCCGAGCTGCTGCAGCGCGTCGCGCACGTCGCTCAAGCTGACCGCGCACACGTCACACAGGTCCTGGGTCACCACGGCGCTGGGGTCGGCGCGCTCGAGGGCCTCGACGTCGACCTCGTAGACCGCGAGCGCGTCCTCGAGCAGGCGACGCACGTCGCGGTCGGTCTCACCGCTGAGGCCGTCGACCCGCACCCGACTGCGGGTCAGGACCGGCAGCGACTCCAGTCCAGGCGGGAAGTCGCACTCGTGGCTGCGGCCCACCAACTGCTCGCCCAGACCCAGGGCGCACACGATCTCGGTCGCGGAGGGGAGGAGCGAGGCGATTCGGTGTCGGGTCAGGCGGCTACTTGATGCAGACGCGGCGGATCTCGGTGATGTCGCTGAAGCCCTGGAGCACCTTGCGAATGCCGTCCTGCTTGAGCGTGAGCATGCCCTCCTTGAGCGCCTGCTCGCGCAGCTCGGCCACCTTGCCGTTGCGGTAGATGATCGCGCGCAGCTCGTCGGAGTTGGTCATGTACTCGTGGATGCCCATGCGGCCCTTGTAGCCACCGCCGCCGCACTTGTCGCAGCCCTCGCCGCCGGTCTCGAACATGACCGGCTCCTTCTCGAGCTCGTACTTGTCCCAGCCCTCGTCGTAGCCGAACTCCTTCTTGAGCTTGCTGAGGTTGTCCTCGTTCAGCTCGACCGGCTTCTTGCACTTGCCGCACTGGCGACGAATCAGGCGCTGCGCGAGCACGCCGAGGAGCGAGTCGCCGAAGGAGTAGGGGTCGAGGCCCATGTCCAGCAGACGCACGACCGTCTCCGGCGCGCTGTTGGTGTGCAGGGTCGAGAACACCATGTGACCCGTCAGCGAGGCCTCGATGCCGGCCTCGGCCGTCTCGTGGTCACGCATCTCGCCGATCATGATCACGTCGGGGTCAGCACGGAGGAAGGCGCGCAGCGCAGCGGCGAAGGTGAAGCCGATCTTGGCGTGCACCTGGACCTGACGGAGGCCGTCCTGGGTGATCTCGACCGGGTCCTCGGCGGTCCAGATCTTGGTCTCGGGCTTGTTGATATAGCCGAGCGCCGAGTGAAGGGTCGTCGTCTTGCCGGAGCCCGTCGGCCCCACCACCAGCACCAGGCCGTAGGGCTGCTTGACCGACTCCTTGAACTTCGACAGGTTCTCGGGCGAGAAGCCCATGTTGTCGAGCGGGATCGGCTTGCTGGCGGCCAGGATCCGCATCACGACGTCCTCGACGCCGCCGACCGTGGGCAGGGTCGCCACACGGAGCTCGATGTCGAGCTTGCCGAACTTGTTGTATTTGATCTTGCCGTCTTGCGGCTTGCGGCGCTCGGCGATGTCGAGGTCCGACATGATCTTGAGGCGCGAGACGATCGCGCGCGCGAAGCGGCGCGGGAGGGTCGTGAAGGGCTGGCACACGCCGTCGATCCGGTAGCGGACCAGGACGTCGCCCTCCATGCGCGGCTCGATGTGGATATCGGACACGTCGCGGACGTAGGCCTGCTCGATGATCTGGTTGACCACCTTCATCAGGCCGGTGTCTTCCTCGTTCTCCTCTTCCTTGGCCTCGGCCGAGCCCTTCTTCTTCTCCTCGGGCTTCTCCTCGTCGAGGAGGCTGATCAGCTCGGACATGTCGGTCCCGACCGCGGGGCCGCCCTCGTCCTTCTTGCCGAGGATCTCGCCGATCTGGTCGTTGATCTTGGCCTCGGTCGCGACGAAGGCCTCTTCGATGATCAGGTCGGTCGCGGACTCGAACCCGCTGCGGCGGTTCATGTCCATCGGGTTGACCATGATGACCATCACGCCCTTACCCGAGAGCGACTTGACCGGGAGGACGTTGTACTTGCGGATCGTCTCTTCGCCGATCAGCTCCCACAGGCGGAGGTCGTAGTCCCAGCGCTCCTTGTTGCTGGGGTCGACGACCTCGGTCTTCGCCATCCGGGCGTAGTAGGTCGCGATCTCGGCGTCGGTCCGCTCGAGCTTGGGGTCGCGGTTGAGGTGGATCAGGCGCCCGAGGTAGCCCGCGAGGGTCTCCATCAGCTTCAGGTCTTGATAGCTGAAGAACTCCTCGCCGCTGAGCGGGTCCTTGTTCATGACCTGGATCGCGCCGTAGATCGGCACGCCCTCGGTCGGGTCCTCCTTACCGGCGGCCTTGTTCTGGTCGACCATGGCCGAGTCCATGATCGGCACGGTCAGCATGGTGCGCACGGCGTAGCCCGTCGCGCGGCCGAGGTGGTTGAGAAAGTCGGTGTCGGCGCTCGCGTCGAGCGAGGTGATCGACTTGCGGCCCTCGATCGAGCGCCCAATGATCCCGTCGCCGTGCTTGATCTTGAGCTGCCCGAGGGACTCGAGGCTGCTGTTGAACTTGTCCTCGAGGCCCGGGTGGTTCTTGAAGAGCGACTTCGAATAGAAGAGGTGGGCGAAGTGGGCGTCCTGCTTGTCGTTGAGGAAGTAGACGACCACGACCTCGGCGCTGATCGGATCGACGATCTTGCCGACCGTCAGGCGGAAGATCGTGTCGAGCTGGGACTCCTTGATCGGGTCGCTGCGCGTCAGGTAACGCACCAGCGTGTTCATGACGCGGTCGATCTTCTGCTCGTCGGACGAGCGGCGGCGCCGCACGCGGCGGCGACCCTCCTGGACCTGCGTCTTGTCGGCCTCGGGGACCTCCTGGACCGGGGCCGTCGTCTCCATGTCCTCGAAGAAGTCGTCGAGGGCCATCGAGAAGATGGACTGCTGGTCGTCGGCCTCGTCCTCGTCGGGGTCCTCGACGAGGGCCGGGCTGGCCTCCGCGCCTTCGCCGCCGTCGAGCCAAGCCAAGCCGTCGTCCTCACCCGCCGGGGCGGGCTCCTCGCTGGTCGAGCTCTCCTGGAGCCAGTCGAGGGCGTCCTGGAACTCCTCCCCCGCGTTCTGGACGGAGCTTCCGCCGCCGCCGCCTCCACCGCCGCTCGCGTCTTCGCCGCCGTCGAGCCAGCCGAGGGGGTCGTCGTCGTTCGTCGCGTTCATTCGGGCTCGCTTGATTCCTCTGTGAGGGGATGAGGATGACCGCACCAGGGGAGGTTCAGGAGTTCTTCGACCCCTGTCCAGTCGGCGCGTCACCTCAGGGGAGCCAAAGCTCGCCCTAAACCCTGACGGATCCTAGCTACTAGGGACTTCACCTTCAAGCTGAGCAGCCTTTGCCCCCCGTGCGACTCCGGGCGCCCGCCAGGTTCAGAGGGTCCGGCTCAGGATCGCCCCCCGCGGCAGGTCGCCCGAGACCACGAGCGCGCTCAGGCGCGCGTGAATCCGCTCGCCCGTGGCCCGCTCTCCGCCTGCGAGGGCCAGCTCGGCGACGGGGAGGGTCGCCGCGAAGCCCTGCTCGGCGCAGGCCAGGCAGCCGAGCCCGATCCAGTCGCCAGGGCCGCGCTCGAAGCGACAGCGAGGGCAGAGGGTCGCGACGCGGCGGCGGACCAGCACGCCCGCCAGGGTGGCGTCGAGCAAGGTCCGCGGGACACCCGCCAGCTCGAGTCGCGCGAGGGCCGTCGGCGCGTCCCAGGCCGGGACGGTCACCACGGCGGCTCCGCCGCCCAGGACCATGTCGAGGGCGACCTCGAGGGCGGCCGGATCGAGCAGACCGTCGACCCCGACCCAGTCGGGGCGAGGCTCCAGCAGGCCGCGCAAGTCCTCTCCGGCGCTGACCTGGAGCTGAGTCGCGGCCAGCGTGCGCCGCACCTCCCGCTCCAGGGAGACCACGGCTCCGCCCTGGCGCAGGGCCCGCCCGAGGATGGCGTGGTAGGCCGCGCTGCGCTCGGCAGCCCGCGGGGCGCCCAGCACGAAGAGCCCCCGCTCTTGGGCCAGGAGCTGCTCGAAGGTGGCCAGGGCCTCCAGGCCGAGGCCGAGCTGGGAGAGCCCCTCGTCCTCGAGCTCGTCGGGCTCGATGGTCATGGCCAGGGAGGGCCCGAAGGTGGTCTGGGCGGAGCGGTAGCTGATCGAGATCGGCAAGCCGTGGACCTCGAGCCGGACGCTCCCGCGAGCCACCGCGCCGTGGGGCGGAGCGGGGGCGAGGCGGGCCGCGAGGGCCTGAGCCAGCTCGCGCGGCACGCTCCGCTCGCGGCGCAGCTCCCCCAAGACCCGGAAGCGCAACGCCGCGCCGCCCTCGGGTCGAGGCTCGAGGAGCACCTCCTCCGCGCCCTCCTCGAGGGCCTCGAGGAGCAGGTCGTCGGCGTCGAGGAGCTCGGTCTCGCTGTCGGCGAGGGGGTCCTCCTCGAGCGCCGAGGCTTCGTCCTCGGCCGGAGGCAAGGCCGCGGCCAGCGCCGCGGGGTCGCCCAGGACCGCGTGGACCGGTCCGCCCGTGATCCGCTCCAGGTCCCGCAGGAGGGCCGAGTCGAGGGGGTCGTAGACCGCGACCACCAGGGCCTCACCCTCGCGACGGAGGGGCACGGCGCGCAGCAGGCGGCGCGCGCGCTCCGGCAGGAGGTCGTCGGCGACGGGGCCGCCCTGAAAGCACTCCAGCCCGGCCTCGGCGCCGATCGAGCGCACGCTCGCGGCCTGGCGCGCGCGCAGCCGGCGCGCCAGGAGCTCGCTCAGGGCGCCGCCCCGCTCGCGCCGCTCGGCGAGGGCTCGCTCGACCTCCTGGGGCATGACGACCTCCCGCAGGGGGGCCGCCTGATAGCGGTGGGAGTCGCCCTCGAGCTCGAGGACCAGGCGCAGGTCGCGACGCAGGCAGCCCGAGTCGATCACGCGGTCGAGGTCGAGCTCCTCCTCCGCGCCCTCCAGCCCCAGCCCGAGCGCCTCGAGCTGAGCGCGCAGCGCGGAGGCGCCGCCCTCTGCGAGCGCGACTCGGGCCCGCCCCAGGGCCAGGCTGTTGGCGCAGCTCGGGCAGAGGGCCTCGAGCAGGTTCTCGGAGAGGCGGACCAGGCCCGCGGCACCGCACCAGCCGCAGGGAACGGCGACGGCGCCGACGCCGGCGGGCTGCCAGGCGAAGAAGGCTCGCGCAGCTCCGCGCGTCAGCGCGCTTCCCCCTCCGCCGGTCCCCTTCAGCGCTGGAGCTCCTCGAGGAAGGTCTGCCAGGCCGACTCCATGGCCCGCTCGAAGGCCTGGCGCAGGCGCGGATCCGCCGGATCGAAGGACGAGGCCGCCGCGAGGGCCGCCGCGCGAGACGAGGACGCGGGGCTGGGCTCCACGGGCCCCTGGTCGCTCGAAGACGAGAGCGCGCGCTTGACCGCGTCCGTGACGGCGGACTCGATCAGGGCCCGACGCTCCTCGGAGGGCGCGTCCCGCGGATCGATCAGGTCCTCGCTGGCCGAGCCGATCACCTCCGCTGGCGGCGCGTGCGGGGCGACGCCCATAGGCACGTTGGGGACGGGCACGTTGTCGAAGTCGTTGACCGACTCCACGAGGGGGTCGACCTCGACCGGCCCGAAGTCGGTCGGCGGGGGCGGCGGCGCCGGCGCCGGCGCCGGCGACGCGGCCTCGGCCTCGGCCTTCGCGATGTCGCTCAGGTTCTCGTCGAACACGTTGCCGCCGGGGATCCCGGCGCGCGGGGCGCTCGGGACGGAGGGGCGCGGCGCCCTGGGCGCCGCGGGGGCCGGGGGCGGAGGCGGCGCGGCCGGGGGGGTCGGCGGCAGCGCGGGCTGCGCCTCCGAGGAGGGCCGCTGGTGAATCGGGCGGTCGTCGAAGGCCTCGGCGGCCCAGTCGGCCGCCTCCTCGAGCTCCTCCTCGGAGCCCATCTCCTCCAGGGCCTGCAGGTCCTCCTCGTCGAGGTGGACCTCGCTGTCGAGCTCGCTCGTCACCTGCGCGAGGTCGGCCTCGTCCTCACCGTCGAGGTCGGCGACGTCGAGGTCGGCCTCGTCGAGGTCGTCGAGGTTCAGGGCGGCGAGGTCCGAGGAGCCTCCCTCGGCGGGCTCGGCCGCCGGAGCGTCGCCGAGCGCGTCCTCCAGCTCGTCGTCGAGCCCGGCCAGGTCCTCGTCGTCGAGGTCGACGTCGTCGAGGTCCTCGTCGTCGAGGTCGTCCACGCTGCCCAGGTCGCTGTCGAGGTCCTCGTCGTCCAGGTCGTCCACGCTGCCCAGGTCGCTGTCGAGGTCCTCGTCGTCGAGGTCGTCCACGCTGCCCAGGTCGCTGTCGAGGTCCTCGTCGTCCAGGTCCTCGAGCCCCTCGAGGTCCTCGTCGTCGAGGTCGACGTCGTCGAGGTTCACGTCGTCGAGGTCGCCCAGCCCGTCGAGGTCCTCGTCGTCCAGGTCCTCGTCGTCGAGGTCACCGTCGTCGAGGTCACCGTCCAGGAGGTCGTCGTCCTCGCCCTTGGCGCCCCGGTCGAGGACGGGGGTCGGCCCGCTGACCGCCAGGGGGCGCCCGGTGGGCGCCCCGCGGCCGCGGGTGCGCGCCCGATCGCGCTCGGCGATCCCCTTGTGCACGCTCTCGATCTCATCCGTGCTGAGCTGGCCGCCCTCCTCGAGCAGGTCGCCGAGGGCCGTGACCGTGCCGGTGTGGGAGTAGTCGCCCTTCTGCTTGTCGAGGGCGACCTCGATCTCCTCCTGGCTGAGGAGGTCCATCCGGAGCATCTGGCGCGCGAAGCGCTTGTCGTAGTCGCGCTGCTCCCGATAGCGGCAGGCGTTGAGCACCGACTGGTGCTGGCGCTCGGTCAGGAAACCGAGCCGGACCATCACGTTGCCGAGGTCGAGCTCCTGACCGTCGGCGTTGAGGTCCTCTTGCTCCTTGCAGGCCTGGCGCACCTGGAAGCGCGTGATCAGCTTGTTGTCCAGCGCGATCTTCGTGTAGAGGTCCTCGCTGCTGCTTTGAGGGCCTCCGGCCAGCCGGTTCACGGGCACGAGCTGCCTCCGCGTCGGGGGTCGTCTCGGGGCGCTCGAAGCGAGCGCCCATCGCAGAGACTTTCGCCCGAGAGGCTTTCGAAGTCCACTCCCCATGTCCTGGAGCCTCAGCCCGGCCCCGGCGAGCTAGGCTCGGGCCGTGCGAGGCGACCGAGGACGACGCGAGCGCGAGCGTGAGCTGTGGGCCGCCGGCGGCGAGCCCGAGGACTGGCTGCGCCTGGCGCGCGAGGCCAGCCGCCGCGGCGAGGACCAGCGCGCCCTGGCGCGGGTCCTCGAGGGCCTGCGCCAGCACCCCGACGCGGCGCTCCTGCGCGCGGCGCTGGGCGACTTCGGCTTCGCGGGGGCCTGGCCCTGCGAGGCACGCCCGGGCGCGGCCGCGGGC
>MDTG01217464.1_pt1 | contig 28271 bp, 26 predicted proteins | sample 811421 | NCBI WGS metagenome assembly MDTG01 (sample SAMN05326645, study PRJNA326480) | marine metagenome | isolation source: seawater | place: Pacific Ocean: South East | collected 2011
AATGCTGATGCTATTTTTTTAGAGGAGTTAACCAAAGCAGGCTTATATGATCAAGTGAGCCAAGCATTTTGTGCATTTCTTCCAATAAAATCGGTAGGAGTTGTTGGAGATCAGAGGAGATATGCAGATGTAATAGCAATAAGAGCAGTTGAGACAGTAGATTTCATGACTGCTACCTGGGCAAGACTCCCATATGATTTCTTGGCACATGTCTCAAATCGAATTGTGAATGAGTTGGAGGGAGTCAGTAGAGTGGTTTATGATATTTCAAGCAAGCCACCTGCCACCATTGAGTGGGAGTAAAATAAATACGCATACTTGAAAAATTCATAAATATTTATAAGGAGTAAAAACTTGTCACATATAAGGTCTTTAAAGTTTATTACTTTTTGTATTGCAGCATATGCAATCTTATTCTTATTTAGCGTCTTTTTTCAAAGCTCAACAACCGGACAAAATTTTGATAATTTGTATTTTTTCAAGCTTATTGTAATGTTCCTAATCGCGGAACCTCACTTTGCATTTACAATACCTTTGCTTGTCGGCTACAAAGAGCAGTTTACGAAAAGGCCAATAGAATTTAAGGTCATACCTCTAATTATTATAGCCACAGGCAGCATCCTTTTCTTTTACTCAATGACTTTATTTGCGTTTATTTTTTTATTTGCAAACATATATCATGTTAATAGGCAAAGCTTAGGTTTCTTCAAACTACAAGCTCGTGCTTCAGTAACACTTAATGCAACCTATGAGCCCTTATTGCATGGGTTTACTTTATTTTTTTTTCTTACTCGACTTATAGAAACAAACTTTAGCGAGCGACTGATATTTTTTGGATGTTTCTTAATTGCGTTAATAATTTTGGGATGGTATTTATTTAAAGAGGCAAAGGAAGATAAGTGGCTGAAGATTTGTTCCTATACACAAGGTTTTATGATTTTTTTACCCGTTGCTGTTTTTGAAGATATTTTACTTGCTTTTGCAATAGGTATAGCGATTCACTATATCCAATATATGGTAATTTCATGGCTAATATGTAGAAATTCTTTTAACTTCCCTTATTATAATTTGCTATTGATTGTACTACTTTATGCAACTCTTACCTCTAGTGCCTTAGGCGGTTTTATTACTCAAGAAAATCAAAGCCTAATAATATTTATTCCTACAATACTGCAGTTTCTTCATTTTTATTTTGATGGATTTTTGTGGAGAAGAGATAATGAAGATGTCGCACTAGTTATTAAAAAGGGTTTGGCATAAGCAAATCAAAGCCTGTCATTAAATAAAAATAAGAAATAAAATTGAAAAAATGAAAATAATTAAAGAAGCAAAAAAATCAAAATTTATAAATGATAATGGTATTTTATCTTCAAAAATTGATGATAGAACGACTCTCGAAGTAAGCCAGTTTTACAGCGAGGCTCCATTTCCAAATTATCAAGGTTATGAAAATTCATTTGTATTGAGTGAAATAGTTACAGAAAATAATTTTCTTAATGATCTAAAAAACCATGTACGATTTAACAAACGTTTTATTGAGGTTGGGTCTGGTACATGTCAATTATCCTTAGCTATGGCTGTTGGTGGTAATAGTCTTATTGTTGCCATGGATCCTACGAAAGAGTCTTTAAAACTTGGCAAGGAGTTTGCTGAAAAGAATAATATTAGTAATGTGGTCTTTTTGAATTCTGATATTTTCGATGATGATGTTCAAGATAATTTTTTTGATGTGGTGTGGTGCAGTGGAGTATTACATCATACAAAAGATTCAAAGAAAGGTTTTGAAATAATCTCTAAATGGGTAAAAAAGGACGGAATAATAATTATTGGTGTCTATAACACAATAGGAAGATTGCGAACTAACTTTAGACAATTACTTTACAGACTTTTAAGAGGATCTGATTTTGGTAAAAAACTTGTTTCATTTTTAGATCCATATCTCAGAAAAAACCTAAGTGAAGAAAAGAAACTAGCTTGGTTCCGTGATCAATATGAGCATCCCGTAGAGAGAAAGCATTCTATCGATGAGGTTATGAGCTGGTTTGAAGAAAATGATATTTCTTTCTTGGGGTCAATACCTAGTACAAATTTTGAATTTAAAAATATCTCTCAAATGAATGGTGACAAAGGAACATACCTCAGTAGATTATTTTCACAATTAGCAATGTTGTTATCTAATCTTGGAGGCGAAGGGGGACTATGTATTCTTGTTGGAAAAAAAAATTTTAATGAAGAAGTTATTTCTTCTAATTAGAGCATATGATGTTTGGAAACCAATATGGGTATCTAACATTTTCCGCATTAGACCCAACCATTCATTAGCTAAAAATTGTATAATTAATTAATGAAAATTGTTAGAAATCAGAGTCTCTAAGCGTTTTCATTTAAAACTAGGGAAAAATATATTATTACTTCATTTAAAATTAATAGAAAATCTTATGAAATTCATATCAAAATGGATTTCAGAGAGGATCATTCACTGAGTATTGACAATCTATAATTTAATTTTTATCTAAACTGTAATCACACAATGCCAAATGGATATTTCTAAAGCAGAGCTACCTTCTAATAAAAAATTTGGTTTCTTTTTTTCATCTGTTTTTTTAATATGTGCTATTTATTTTTTCTACACTAATCAGCTAACTTATAGCCTAGGCTTCTTTTCACTTGCAATCATTTTTGTTTATATAAGTATTTTAAAAGATGGATTGCTACTTCCATTTAATCGATTGTGGATGCGTTTTGGAATGCTGCTTGGAATGATTATAAGTCCAATTATTCTTGCTATTCTCTTCTTTTTAATCTTTACACCTATTGCTATAGTAATGAAAATTTTTAAAAGAGACGAGTTGATACTTAAGGCACGAAATGCAGATTCATTTTGGCGTCAACGTATTCATGAAAGTCCGAATGCTAAATCATTTACACAACAATTTTAACAATGGAGTAAAGAATGAAACTTCTTAAAGAGCTTTTCATTTTCTTGCAAAGCCGTAAAAAGCTTTGGCTAGGACCTATAATTATTATTATGTTAGTACTAGGGGGATTATTAATCGTTGCTCAGAGCTCTGTAATAGCGCCTTTTATATACACTATTTTTTAAAATTTTATGTATATTCTTGGTGTATCTTCTTATTACCATGATAGCGGAGCGTGCTTATTGCATGATGGGAAAATCCTTTCAGCAGCTCAAGAGGAACGTTTTTCTAGAATCAAGCACGATAATAGCTTCCCTCGACACGCTATTGAATATTGCATCAAGCATGCTGGAATTCAACCAGCAGAAATAGATAATATTGTATTTTATGAGAAACCATTTTTAAAATTTGAACGATTGCTTGAGACATACTTAGCCTTTGCACCTAAGGGATTCCGCAGTTTTGCGTCCGCGATGCCAGTTTGGATTAAGGAAAAGCTGTATCAAAAATATAACCTCATTAAATTATTTGAAAAAATATTAGATGCTGATGTTGATTGGTCCAAAAAATTACTATTTTCTGAGCACCATCTTTCTCATGCTGCTAGTGCCTTTTATCCATCTCCATTTAAAGAGGCCGCAATTTTAACACTGGATGGAGTCGGTGAATGGACAACTACATCATTAGCTATTGGTGAGGGAAAAAATATTAAAGTTTTAAAAGAGATACACTTTCCTCACTCACTAGGATTATTATATTCTGCCTTTACCTACTACACAGGCTTTAAGGTTAATTCTGGTGAGTATAAGGTTATGGGCTTAGCTCCATATGGAGATCCAAAATATGCTGATTTAATTAAAGATAATCTTATTCAGGTAAAAGAAGATGGAAGCTTTCATCTAGATATGAGTTATTTTGATTTTTGTACTGGCTTAACGATGACGAATAAAAAATTTCATGCTTTATTTGGTGGCCCTCCTCGAGAATTAGAAGCTGAGCTATCTCAGAGAGAAATGGATTTAGCTGCATCGATTCAAAAAATAACAGAAGAGGTTTTAATTAAACTTGCTAAAAGTATTGCTAAAGAAACGGGTCAGAAAAATCTATGTTTGGCAGGAGGAGTGGCATTAAATTGTGTAGCAAATGGAATTCTATCTAGAGAAAAAATATTTGAAGAAATATGGGTTCAGCCAGCGGCCGGAGATGCAGGAGGGTCTTTAGGAGCAGCATTAGCTACTTGGCATATTGTTTATGGTAAAGAGCGTAAAACTGTTATAGGTGCTGATGCGATGAATGGCTCCTACTTGGGGCCTTCATTCAGTAGCAATGAAATTGAAGACTTTCTCAACCAAGCTGGTGCCATCTTTCATAAGCTTGATGAAAAAGAATTGATTGATAAAGTGGCCAATGCATTGTCAGCTGGAAAAGCAGTGGGTTGGATGCAAGGAAGAATGGAATTTGGCCCTCGCGCGCTTGGTAACAGGAGTATTATTGCTGATCCTAGATCTGAAGTAATGCAACGACAATTGAATATTAAGGTTAAATATCGGGAAAGTTTTAGACCATTTGCCCCCAGCATATTAAGAGAACATGTCGAAGAATGGTTTGAGCATAATGGCGACAGCCCCTATATGCTCCTTGTTGCTAATGTTAAAGATAACAAAAGGCTTGAAATTAGTGAAGAGGAAAAAGCTTTATTTGGAATAGATAAGCTGAATGTCCCAAGATCTCTTGTTCCAGCTATCACTCATGTTGACTACTCTGCAAGAATACAGACTGTTCATGCAGATACTAATCCAAAATACCACGCATTAATCAATCGTTTTAATGAAATTACAGGATGCCCACTTGTTGTAAATACTTCATTTAATGTAAGGGGGGAGCCTATTGTTTGCTCGCCAGAGGATGCATTCAAATGTTTTATGGGAACAGAATTAGATATCTTGGCAATGGGTGACTATTTGCTTTTAAAAAAAGAGCAAGACTCTTCTTTTAAAGATAATTATAAGGATAAATATGAGCTTGATTAAAAACACTTTTGTCATAATCTTTTTCTCCTTATTAACGCTTAAATTTTTTGATATTATATTTGGCCCTTTTCAGGATCAATTTCTCTTAAATACTTCTATATCAAAAGGAACGGCTCGATCAATTAATCTCCGAGAATTCAACCCGAATCAGTATGCTGTCGTTAGACCTTCAGACTATTATATGTTGGGAGTAGAAAATTTAGACCAAATTGATTATGTCATGGACTTAGATGAAAATGGTTTCATAAGCACTGGAAACCCTAAATCAGATAATCCTGAAATTAAAATTTTATTTTTAGGTGGCAGTACAACCGAGACAATGTATGTTCCAGAAAAACAAAGATTTCCAAGCATTGTAGAGAGAACCCTCAGAGAAAAGCTCAATAAAAATGTAGATGTTCTAAATAGTGGTGTCTCTGGCAATAACTCTATGCATTCACTATTAATTTTATTGAGTAAAGGTATCCCACTGAAGCCCTCATATGCTGTTCTTATGCACAATCATAATGATTTTGCTGTGCTTTATAAAACTGAGAGCTATTGGATTGCTCCATCAGGTAGATCCTTAATTATTGACCATAATTCTCACTTTGAATCTGCATCAATGTCGATTTCTTACAGGCTTTTAAAAGCAATGAAAGATTTTTTTATGCCGAATTTATATTCATACCTTGGGCCTCGTCTATTTGCTCTTAAGCCAAGAGATGAATTTGCAGGTTTTAGAAAGAAAGAATTTGAAGACCTAAATTTTCAGGAGTACGAAAATCAATTCACATCCTCCCTTATATCATTTATTAAACTATCACGCGCTTGGAATATTGAACCGATCTTGATGACTCAAGCTAATAGGATTAATTCTGAAGATGCATTATTTCAGCAATGGTTTTTGCAAAATGTACGAGAGGAATTAACAAGCAATGAATTTATTGAGCTTTATCAACTCACCAATCAATTAATACGAGAAATAGCTAAAACTTACTCAGTTCCTTTAGTTGATTTAGATTTACTAGTACCTAAAACTGATGAATTTATTTATGACACTACTCACTTTAATGAAGCAGGAAGCAAATTAGTAGCAGATTTTATAACTCAAAAGATGTTAAAAATAATTAATCAGCGTTAATAGCTTAACAATTTATTTACCCACCATCACGATAAAAATCCCACTAAAATTTTCTTAAAATCTTCATAGATAAATGGTTTCAATGGATATCAATCATTGTTAGTCGGTGTTGTTGGTGATGAGAGGAGATATGTCGATGTCATAGCAATTAGAACATTTGACACAGTATATTCTAATACACTGCAGTCTTTGAGTAATAATTACCTATCTTGAATTCAATGCCTTGGGAATAACTAAATGATGAATCTGGTTCTTTATATAACGAAGCAGGTATTACTCTAAAATCAAAGCTTACTCTTGTTTTAGATTCTTGATTCAACACGTTCCCATGTTTTAGTCCTGAATCAAAAATTAAAAGCTCTCCAAAATCAATATTTACAGGAGAATAATCTTCCTTATCGAATTCACTTTCAATCCATATTGTGTTTGTATTATTGGCTTTCGTAATGGGAACCCATATATTTATTTCTTCTAAAGGATGGTTATATTCCCTATCTCTATGCCAATCTCCAACGGCTTTATTGCCAGGAAAAGCTACTCTTAGTGTGGGTCTATTTTGATAAACTAGATCTTCTTTAAATACTGTCTTGGCAAGGAAGTACACAAAATCATCGAACTTAGAAAGAAACTTTCCTCTATTATTTATATGACACCCAGATAATTTATAGCCTTCATCAATTTTGTATAGAATTGAATATATATCTTGACTTTGATCGTTATCAACGGATATTTCAGATTTAGGTAGAAGAGAGTTATCAATATTTTCATGCAAACTATCAATAGATACTTCTTCCAGATTAAGTACTTTTGTAAACATTGATACAAAATCAAATTGATCTGTATCATATTCAAAAACTAATTTTTTATTTGTTATATCCAACATTTCCTGTAATTTTTAATTTTAACGTTTAAGATATTAGATTATCCTTAAAAAAATTAATAAGTTTTTATCAGTATATTTTACACGAAGATGTAAACATTATATGACCCTTTTCTAGGTTTATTTAATATTTTCATAAAAACTTTCCAAGTTTTATCAAAAAGAATATTTGCATATACAGTATGCTCTAAGTATTTTTTATCAACGTCCGACTCAGATGGGTCTAATATTGATTTAAAAGATTGGAAATACCCAAGTTTATTAAATAACTTAGATAAATTGAAATAATCATGAAGAATTTGTCCTGAGAGATTATCTGGAGCATTTAATTGTTTAGATTTAATTTCGCCTTTAAGTGACAGTGGCGTATGAGAAATAAAAATTTTGTCATTATGAAGAAAATGCATATCCTCGAAATCATTTAAGAAATTTGGCATATATTGGATCACGGATCCTAAGATAGAAATATCAAAGTCACAATTAAGGAGTTGATCCAATGAATTAATAATTCTAAATTTGAATTTAAAATCTATTGTCTGATAATCATTGTTTTTTAAAAAAGGATCGAAAATAGTCACATCCAAATGATCTATATTAATTTTATTTTTTAGGTTTGACCAAACTATTGGGTTAGATCCAAAATCTAGTATTCTCAAATCGCATCCCTTTTGCTTATTTTTTGTTGACCCAGATAAGATTATTGCTAGCAAATCTCTTACATGGTTATAAAATCTTGCTTCAATACAATTAAAGGTACTATTTTCATTTAATTCTAATATTTTCTTAGTATTAATAAGAAGATTTTTATTATAATTTCTCCAATAGCTCATAGTAATTTAAATATGTTTAATTTTTAATTGGACTAACATCTAATTGATTGAACTTAGTTTCTAGGACAGTCTATCAAGAATATCTGAAATCATATGTTGTTGATGAGTCACTGTCCTATAAATAAGTATAACTTCAATCACAATTAGAGAATTATTTTTAGTATGACAAGTCATTTTCTTCATTTCGTACAAATTATGACCATACTAAGATGTGGAAGCCATTTTTCTAAAATCAGCATTTTTTTCATAGAGTTCATCATATGAGCCTTTATAAGCTATTCTTCCTTTGTCAAAAAAGAAAATGGTATCACAATCTTTTATCGTATTTATTCTGTGTGCAATAATAATTATTGTTTTAAAAGTAGATAATTTGCCTATTTCTTCCATTATTTTTTTCTCAGTTATTCCATCAAGAGAACTAGATGCCTCATCTAAAATTAAAAGCGAGTTTTTTTCATACAGAGCTCTTGCAATCCCTATGCGCTGACATTGTCCCCCAGATAATTGGACACCTCTTTCACCCACGATTGTGTCAATTCCATCTTTAAGAGAATGCACAAATGAACTCAAATTTGATTTTTCCAGAGCTTCATTAACTTTATCAAAATCAATTTCACTTTTTGGTAAACCAAATGCAATATTTTCTTTGATTGAGGCATCGCTCAAATAAACTCTTTGTGAGACAAAGCCTATATTATTCTGCCATTTACGGATATTTTTTTCAGTTAGCTCTTCTCCATCAACGGTTATGATACCTTTTGATGGTTTCAGTAGCCCTGTGATGATATCTACCATGGTAGATTTACCAGATCCTGAATGCCCAACAAATCCTATTTTTGATTTAGCTTTTATTTCTAGGGAAACATCATCTATTATGCTGGCATTATCACCAGGATAATTAAAGCTTAAATTTTTGATTAATATCGAAGATCGAAGGCTAAGAACTTCTCGAGATAGATTGCTTTCAAGCTCAGCAATTTCAATTGGTGAGCTTTCTCTAAGATCATTTTCAAGGCCATTTAAAGCTGCAATGTTGCCCTGCATCGTTGTAAAGCTATAGTAAATTTGCTGGAATGCTGGAAGCAATTTAAAGCCAGCTAAGGCAAAAAATGATAATAATGGCAAAATTGTATTTAAGCTAGCCTGAGAGAAAATAGTTGTATAAATGATTACTGCTATGAGAGTTCCAAAAGCTGCTAACTCTGTAATATATCTTGGACCTTGAGACAGAGTATTATTTTCTGAATTAACCTTGACGAGTTTTTTATTCTCATTGATAAAGCCTTTGCTGAAATGATCAGATCTTCCGAGGAGTATAGTATCTCTGATACCTCCAAATCCCTCATTCATCAATTTAAATTTTCTTTCATTAACATGTGACACTATTCGCCCATTATTTATCATTCTTCGCTCAACAATTAAGTAAATCACCAAATACGTTGATAAAAAAATTACAGTAATTAAAAGTGCTGCATAAAAATCGTATAAAAATATAGCAACAGTCATTATCAAAGCCATAATAATCCTAGAATTAAGGTTTAATGAATGACTAATTATTCCAGACGAAACTCTTACGCATTCAATAGCAATTTTCGATGTTAGGGAACCGCTATTATGCAATGTATGAAATAGCCAATCTCTTTTCATGTAATAGACAAATAATCTATTTGATAAGTCAGCACCAATTTTTTGTCCAAACAATGAATATCTCCAGAGGGAAAACAAACAAAAGCAAGTACATATTAAAAGGACAATCAAGCAAGCTACTGCAAGATATAGCAAAATTTCATCATTACCTTGAAGGCTAAAAATTTCTGAAAATATTATTATCAATGAATTATCTTGCAAGTCTTGTGAATAATTTGATATAAAATTCATAAATCCAGCAAGCACTATTACTTGAGTCAGCTCCGCAAGGGCAGAAAAGATAACAAGCAGTTGAATGAAAACAAGACTAATTTTTCTTTTTCTATCTAGTAATTTATAAATATTTTTTAAAGCCTGAAACATGATTGTCTACCAGAATAATATTTGCTGCATTTAGCTAAAGGTTTCTTGTTAGTGATAAGCTAGCGTCCCTGATGTCTTGTAAGGGTTTCATCATATGTGATTTTATCTTTAATTGCTTTAAGAATTGACATTGATGATTAGAATTACACAAAAAGAATCAATTTTATATACAATATGGAAAAATCAGACAAATAATTTCACTGCTTACTTTTCCATAGCAGTCCTTATAAGATCAGGCTAAAATTATTATTACTTCTAATGAATCTTCAAAATTTATCAAATAAGAACATTTTAGTTATAGGTGCCTCAGGTCAATTAGGTATAGAGTTTTCAAAACTAGTTGTTAAACATTCCAATTATGTTTCTTTGCTAAGAAAAGGAAAGTGGAATGAAGGCAATACAGGCAATGCCTATAAAAAACTTTACTCTACTGATTTTTTTTCACTATCAAAAAGAAAGATAAAAAAACTGGTAGCCAACTATGATCTAATAATTTACTTGGCAGCAGTGACTCAAGTCCAAAATAGTTTTGCAAGAGAGCATTCTATATTTATCAAACAAATTTCATCATTGAAGAGTCTTTTGCATTCGTGTGTTAATACTAAAAAAAGGATTATTTTTGCTAGCTCATGCTCTACGTATGGGGCCACTAAAGAAAAAATTGTAAATGATGCTTCAAGAGAATTTCCATTAACATCTTATGATTACATAAAAGCTACATGCGATAATTTAATTGATTATTATAAGAAGATCTATAACTTAGACTGTGTCAGTATAAGATTTTCCAATATTTATGGCCCAGACCATCATTTGCAGAAAATAAAAAATCGAAGAATTATTAACTTGCTTTTAGATCAAATGCACATTGATAATGAGGTAAATATTGTTGGTGATGGCAAGTTTTTTAAAAATTATATTCATGTCAGTGATGCCGCAAAAGCCATATTAGCTACTTGTCAGATTGAGAAAATTAATAAGTCAATCTTGATCGCTGCCTCAAATGAGAACACTCATTTTATAGATGCAGTCAAGGTTCTTGCCAAGCATTACGAAACAATTTTTAGCAAAGAGGTTAACATTAAAATTGGAAAGAGCCTTAAATTTAAAGGTGATACTAAATCATACAGGATGGTGGCCTCTCCAGAGATAAAAAAATATCTAGCTAATCAGATCAGTTTAAATATTGGTCTCAAACAATTGGTAATAAAATATAAAGAAAATCTTCTTAATTTAAATATTAAATATGAATAGTAAAGTTGTACTAGGCATGGCTACTTATAACTCAGGAGAGGGCCATGTCTTTGAGTCTATAAAATCATTACTAGAACAAACCTTTAGAAATTTTGATTTAATAATTTATGAAGATCCATCAGAGAATCCTCTTTCAAAAGAGATATTTACATTAATTGAATCTGACCCAAGAATTACATACATTAAAGGCGATGAAAGATATGGAAGCTGCAGATCTTTTGATTTTCTTTTAAATAAAGGTCTTGAAAACAATCCTACATATTTTGCATGGGTTACTGATCATGATCTGTTTCATAAGAAATGGTTGGAATCTCTAATTGAGACTTTGGAGATAGATAGAAATGCTGTAGTTGCATATCCTCGATCACAATGCATAGATTCATTTGGCAATGAAGTTAAGCAAAACATTTTTTTAAATAAAACGGCTCCTTCCTATTCAAATAATCACATGAGTACAATTCAACGTATAGTATCATTAGCATTTTGTAGATCTGGCATTGGAGAGATTTCTCATGGGCTCTTTAACGCTAAAATTCTGACAATGAGTGCTGTAAGATGGCCAATAAAAATAACACCTGATAATTTGTTTTTGTTAAGATTGATGAGATTCGGCAGTGTTATTTTTTTGGATCAAACTTTATTCTTCAGAAGACAAAAAGAAGAAGAGATTGAATTTACTAAATTAGGCAGGATTGTAGAAAGACAAATGAATTCTATTTTCATTGGAAAACCCCCCAAAATCTACTCATTTTTCAATTACAGATTAGTAAATTTTTTTTATTTACTAAAACATGAGGTAATCTTTGGAATCAAGGCAAAACACAATATATTATTCTCGTTATTCATTCCTTTTTCATATATTTTTGGCTCGATGATGTTTTTGATATACCATTTACAAGGTTTTTTTTACGCTAGACTTAAAAAAATACAGATCAAATAACGTGACAATTTTAATGTAAAGCTTCATTCATTTTGAAACTAACTGTTCTATCAAATTCCCAATTGAGAGTGAGCTAGTTAATCCTGGGCTTTCAATGCCTTGCAAGAAATACAAGTTTTCTAAGCCATGATCATCTGGAGTAAGTATCGAAAAATCAACATTCTTTTCATGTGATGCCTGGATCTTTGGCCGAATTCCTACATAGTCTTCATACAAGAGAGACTCTGATACGCCTTCCCAGTATTCAGAAATATTTTGAATAAATTTATCTTTGATATTTGATTCAAATTTATAATCAATCAATTCAGTAAAATGAGTATCTGGACCAAATTTTCCTCTTCCTCCCAAATCGGGCGTAAAGTGAATTCCTAGACCATAGTCATTTGGAAGGGGGTAGATTAGTCTTTCAAATGGAGGCCTATTTACATAGAAATAGTGGCCCTTAGTAAAATTAAGTTTCTTAAGTTTATTAGATTGACTTATTTTTTTTATTTTTTGACCATTTTCAAAAGAGTGCAGGCCAGAAGCCACTATTAAAATTTTAGCTTTTATTTCAAATTGCTCCCCATTGGTAACTGCAGAAACTATATGATTTTTATTTTCAAGCCTGTGGTCAACAAAGGAAGTTTGTTTTGAAATGATGCCTCCTTTTTCTTGAAAATCATCTGCTATTGAATGCACTAGGGATGATGCATCAATTACACTAGAAGATTTAGATAAAATTCCAAAATTGATTCTCTCAGAAATATTGGGTTCAAGTTGCTTAATTTCCTCCTTGTCTACTAGCGAAAGATCTAGAATTTTATTATTCAGTCCATTCTTATAAAGCTTTAAGATACTTTTTTCATCTTTTTTTGACCCAACTATTAATTTACCTGCCTTAATAATTTTAATATTTTTTTTGGCTGCATACTGATGCATGATTTTATTTCCGTTTATGCATAGTTTTGCTTTTAAGGAATTTTTTGGATAGTAAATGCCGCTATGAATAACTCCAGAGTTTCTAGATGAAACTTCTTCGCCTAACTCACTGTTTTTTTCAATTACTATGGTTTGAAAATCATTCTGGAGATTCTTTGCTATTGAAAGTCCTATTATTCCGCCTCCAACAACTAATATTTCCGAATAAATTCTATCTTTCATATTTTAATTTCTATTTTTTTAACATCTTAATGCAAATATTAGATAGAATTACATTTCCAAATTAATTATGTATAAAAATCTCAGTATTCAGGGTTCTCACTTAATAAGCAAGCCTTCAATAAGCGATGAGAGAGGCTCATTTCATGAAGTAATGAATGAGGATATTTTGGATCAAATTTCTGCCATGCCTAATACTCAGATATATGTTTCAAATTCAAAAAGAGGTGTCTTCAGAGGCATGCATTATCAAATTCATACTCCTCAAAGTAAATTAATAACTTGTATTAGGGGAGCAGTTATAGATTTCGCAGTTGATTTACGAGTAGAATCTCCAACTTTCTTGAAAACTATAAAAGTTGAGTTGAATGAAAAGAATAATTATTCTGTGTTTTTACCCAAAGGTTTAGCACATGGGTTTATTAGTTTGGAGGACAACTCAACTCTTTTGTATCAAATTAATGGAGGATATTTCCCAGAAAATGAACGCGGAGTTCATTACTCCTCTTTAGAGATTGATCTTCCTTTTAAGCCATATTTAATAAATGACAGGGATAATAGCTGGCCTAATATTGATGATTGCGAATATTTTTTACAGGAGAAGATATGAAATGTAGACACGATGGCTCCGAGATACCAATTGTTCATGATTTTGGATTGCAACCTATCGCTAATGGCTTTTTAGATGAAAGCAATCCTCAGAATGAGTATTTTTTTAGTATGCAAGTTGCAGTCAATCCTGCTAATGGCTTATTTCAGCTTGTTGAGCAACCAGACCCAAAGCAAATGTTTCATGAAAATTATGCTTTTTTTACTAGGACATCAGATTTTATGAAGAATCATTTTAAAGATGTTTCAAACGAAATTATGAGTTATTTAAATTCAGAAGAAGCAAATCATGAAAACTTTGTTGTTGAGATTGGATCTAATGATGGCGCAATGTTAGAGCATCTTGTCAAAAATGGCACACCCTGTTTAGGAGTTGAGCCATCTAAAAATGTTGCTTTAGAGTCTGAAAAATATGGAGTGAAAACCATTAATGAATTTTTTGGATCAGATCTATCAAAACAATTGCTAAGCTCTCATGGAGCAGCAGATATCGTATATGCAGCAAATGTATTTTGTCACATCCCTGATATAAATGATCTTGCACAAGCATGCTCTATCCTTTTAAAAGATGGAGGAACATTAATGTTTGAAGATCCTTACTTGTTAGACGTATTAAACAAGACATCATATGATCAGATATATGATGAACATGTATACCTTTTCTCATGCTCTTCTGTACAAAGAATTTTTAAAGAATTTGATTTGCATCTATACGATTGTAAGACATTGCCCACTCATGGTGGATCAATGAGATATTACCTATCTAAAACAAAATGTTTTGATTCTACTTCTAACTTAATTAATCAAATTGATAAAGAGAACAGCGCTCAATTATTAAATCTTGAAACCTATGATCAATTTAGCAAAAAGTGTGAGTTTTCAAAAAATGCTTTTAAAGATTATCTGTCCAACTTTAAGAAAGAAAATAAAAGAATTGTTGGGTATGGAGCAACCTCAAAAAGCACGACAATATTAAACTATTGTGATATTGGTAATGACTTGATAGATTTTTTCACCGATACGACTCCAACTAAAATAAATAAGTTTTCACCTGGGAAGCATGTTCCAGTTTTAAGCTATGATCATTTTGAACCTCATCCTGATCTTGCGGTATTGTTTGCATGGAATCATAAACAGGAAATAATGCAAAAAGAAAAAGACTATAAGGGATTATGGATTACTCATCTTTATGAAGACTTTATTTAGTAAACTTTACTTTGCCAATCCAAAATTTGGGTTTGAAAAAATTCAAAAGCCAATTCTTGACGATATTGAGAAAGTCATATCATCTGGAAGCTATATTCAGGGTGGCCAAGTTACTAAGTTTGAAGATTCTTTTTTATCCTTTTTAGGCAAAAAAGGCTATGTTGTATCATGCGCAAATGGAACCGACGCAATCACACTTGCTCTATTATCATATGGATTAAAGGGAAAAAAAATTATTGTTCCTTCTCATACCGCACCTGCAACAATAATTGGTGTTTTAAATGCCGGATGTATACCACTTTATTGTGAAATAGATGAGCATTCTCTTTTAATTTCGCCTAGTCATGCGAGAGTTTTGCTTGAGAAAGAGTCTAATATTGCGGCAATACTGGCGGTAAATTTATATGGTTTCTCAGTAGATATTTTAGCTTTTAAAAAGCTGGCTAAAGAATATTCTATACGTCTAATTGAAGATTGTGCTCAAAGCACTGGAACGACTTTCAAGAATAAGATGTCTGGCACAATTGCTGATGGCGGAACTTTTAGCTTTTTTCCAACCAAGAATCTATCAACGATTGGAGATGGCGGAGCAGTATGGTTGCCAAATAAATCTTTAGCTAAAAAGGCTCGTTCACTATGTCAATACGGCTGGAATGCAAAGAGAATAGTAATAAATGAATATGGAATTAATTCAAGACTTGATGAGATTCATGCTGCTATATTGATTCAAAGATTAAAGTCTTTAAAAGCAGATATCAAAAAAAGGAGAATGCTTGCGAAAAGATATGATAAGTACCTTAAGAAAGATTATGTTAGACCCAAATTTAGCAATGATCAGATGCCTTCATATCATCTGTATTCAGTCAGGACTCAAAAAAGAAAAGCTTTAATGAAATATATGTCTAAGCATGGCATTACACTTGGTATTCATTACTATCCTGCAAATCATAATAATGGAATAATTTCCTCTAAATTTGATCTACCGATTACATCAAAGATAGCAAATGAAGTGGTTTCAATTCCGCTTTATCCTGAGCTTGACATAAGATCTCAGGATAGCGTTATTAAACTGTTGAATGGATTTAAATAATTTATTAATAAAAGTATTTTAATTTTTTGGCTTCTGTGTAATTCAGATAATAGCATTCAAATAAATTAAATTTTATTTAAAAGATTTACAAGTGTTTTTCTGATTGAATTATCTATATTTCCTTGGAATTTAAAACCTAATTGTTTGAACTTCTTATTGGACACATCATAACTAAGCTGATTCATAATTTTGTTATTTACAAATTTCACTTTCAATCTAGGCTTGTATTTCTTTAAAACATTTACAACATCTCTCACGCTAAGATTGTGTGTAAGAACGTTGTAGACTTCATTGTTAAAATTATTACTTTTAATTAAGAATATGATTGATCTGCAAGCATCGTTGAGATCTAAATACGGTCTTTTTTGATCAAAAGCAGTTTTCCAAACCGTTAGCTGTTGATTATTTGCAGCTTGCCAACAAAATTTATTTACAGCTGTATGGAATCTCATTCCAATAGAGAATCCATAAATTGTTCCAAATCTCAGGCAAACATAAGAAATACTATTTCTATGTTTTTTCAAAAACATTTCTTCTTTGAGCTTAGATTCAGCATAGGGGCTTTGTGGTTTAAGCTCTGATTTTTTACAATCTTCATCTACTAAATCTGACTGAGTGCCATAAACCGATGTTGAGGAAAGATGAATTAATTTACAACTTTTTTCCTCTGAGATACTTACAAGATTTTTTAGAATAGTAAAGTTATTTTTTTCAACTTTATGTGAATTTCCATAACTTCCTGCTGCATCAGTAATTGCTGCTAAATTTACGATAATAGAATTTTTTTTAAACATCTTAGAGTCAATTTTTTTAGAGAGGTCTATTTCATAAAAATAAATATTTTTATATTTTTTAAAATTAAAAATACTTGCAAATCTCATGGTCATAAGATTATCAATTACGCATATTTTATAATTAGGAAAACTTTTAGCAGCATCACAAGCTAACATTGATCCAATATGGCCTAAACCTCCAGTAATTATTATCTGCTTCATGTTTTTTTCATTTTAATAAATAATTCATGGTCTCTTATATATTCACTTTCATTGTATTCATGGCTGCACATAACTAACAAAGCGGATCTATCTATTAAATATTCTTGGACTCCCCAAATTCCTATAGGCAAATAAATTCCATTACCCTTTGATAGTAAATATGATTTTTTTTTGTTTCCGTCATCAAGATGTACTTTTAATTTACCTTGAGAGCATATAAGAAATTGCTCGCACTCTGTATGTGCATGCTCGCCCCTAATTGAACTTTCATCGCCTTCAACAGAAAAAATTCTTTTAACATTAAACGGTATTTCATGCAGATTTATTGGCAGCAAACTGCCGCTATCTAAAACATTAAAATTTTTTATCAAGCAATCATTAAGATTTGTAGAGGTAAAATTATTAGTGTTCATTTGGTTTTAATTTCATATGACTTTTAATATTAAGGCAAATTATATATTAAAAAAAGTTGACTCATATCTCGATTATTTAGCAGATTTTGGCCTCGACGTTATTTGATTAGGCACTTTTACCTAGTATTGCATCAACCTCATCCTGTATCCAACATGATTTATGAAGTTTCCTCCCCGCAGTTTTAAAGATTTTTATCAAATCGACAATAGTGTTATGTAAACCAATAAAAAAAGGGCAGCGAATTCATTTAAATCCATTAGCATAGATGATTTTTACGAAATAAGAGAGCAAGTTATTTTTAAAGATTGCTTGATTTGGAAAGATGCACAATATTGTACTGTAAGGTGAGATGCATGCAGAGAAAAATTCAGATTGGGCTTTGCTTCTATCCTTAATAGTAAGCGAGTAGGGCGCTAGAAGTTATAAACTTTGCACAGGAAATGTTAAACTGATCATATACAAACAAAATAACAAGGTAAAACCTTAAGAAATAAATCATTAATTTATGCGTAATTCAAAGCAAAACGTTACCGTAAAACATTCTATGCATCATGAATACAGTTCTAACGCATTAAAGAACTTTTTAAAAAAAATTCCTTTTGTATTTCATTTACTTAAATCTATATATATCTTTACGTTACATCTGATATCTAAAAGGCGTTGGAAAAAAATTATTTTGAATGACGAAGTTAAGTTAAATCTTGGATCAGGACCAACAAAAGGTAAAAGTGGATGGGTGAATGTTGACCTAATTGGAGCAGATATTAATCACGATCTTGCAAAAGGAATACCTCTCAAAGACAATACTGTTGATGCTGTTTATAGTTCCCATGTTTTTGAACATATTCCTTACAGTGATTTAATCCATGTAATTAATGAGATTAGAAGAATTTTAAAACCAGGTGGTAGATTATTGGTTTGTGTTCCAAATGCAGGCTTGTATTTAAGGGCATACTTTAATAATGAAATGTTTTTGAATTACGATGAAATGTTCTCTCCCGCAGCTGTTAATACTAATAGTAAGATAGATCAGTTAAACTATATCGCATACCTTAATGGCGATCATACCTTTATGTTTGATGAAGAAAATATTATAAATATATTCAAAATGTGTAATTTTAATAATGTTGAATTTAGAGATTTTAATCCAGAAATAGATTTATTGGAAAGAGACTTCGAATCAATGTACATCCAAGCTCTTAAGTAAATAATTAAGAAGTAATTTAGTTGATTTAATATTTATGAAAAAATGTTAAAAGATTTCTTTAAAGAATATCTATATTACTTAGTTGTTCTTTTTTCGATATGTTTGTCCCCATATTTTGTTTTTTATAATTATAATTTTGGCCAGATTACGTTTAATAGTACTTTGCAGCCTCTAGCCTTGCTTCTAGCCATATTTTGTATTTCATTAGCCGGCCTTTTCCTAATCGTAAAAATTATTCCAAGGCTTGACAGATTTTTTTTTATTTCTGCAATAGTATTAATTTCAATGACTCTCAATTTTGACTTTTTTCATAAAGGTTTAATTTGGGAAAATATAGCACCTCATTTAAGTTTCATTTCACCTAAAATGATATTTTTTTTAATGATTCCATTATTCATTTTGTTGCTAATGTTATTTTTAAAAATTAAATTTATAAAAACTTTTTTCTTTTTCTTTTGCTTATTTTTGTTGATAACTCCAGGCACTCAGATTTTTTTAAAATTTCTTGGAAACAACCAGAACGATATTCAATTTAGCAAAATAGATTCCAACAAATCAGCACCAATGCAGTTGACTGATAATTTAAATGAAAATGTATATTACATTTTGTTAGATGGGTATGCCTCAAAAAAAACATTTTCAAGAATGTCTAATGACAATCAATATTTTTACGATTTTCTCGATGCAAATAACTTTAAAATGCTTGGTGATAAAGCGTCATATAACGCGACATATCTGTCTTTAACCAGTCTTTTTCTTATGGACTATCCACTTTTGGAGGGTGACAAACCATTAGAACACGGGCCAAGCTTTTTTCCATTTATGCTCAATAGAATTAAAGCTCCACCCCTCATTGAAAAGCTCAAATTATTAAATTATGACTTTATTTTCTACGGTAATGCTTGGTCAAATTGCAATCCAAGACATGTCAAATGTGGCCAGGTCTCAAATGATTTTACTTTCCCCAAGTGGATCACATATCAATCTTTTACATTATTTAGTAAAACGGCTTTTGGAGGACTCATAAAATATAACTTTGATTATGATGCTATGGGTAGTTTTATTGATGCACATAAAAACAAAATAGCTCAAAGAAATTCAGAATTTTATTTTATTCATCAACTTTCGCCTCATCCACCATATTTATCCGAAGATTGTAAAACTATTAAAGCCCAGACCATAGATACTTATGACCCTCCTGAGGACTATATAACAACCGTTAATTGCGTCAATAAACAGATCATGGATTTGATTTCTATCTTAAATCAGGAAGATCCGACAGCATTCATTGTAATTCAAAGTGATCATGGTCCGGATACAAACATGGGCTGGTTATCAGATAAAACTTTGGATGAAAGTGTCCATCTTGATAATAAATTGTCCATAATTAATGTCATGAAATCTCCTCAAAAATGTAATAAGTGGTTGAAAGATAACATTGGACCAGTTAACACTACTATTTTTATACTGGCTTGCATTGATCAAAGTAAACCATCTTACGTTGATGACAAATCTTTCATAGGCTTATATCCTCATGATGAAAATTTTAATGGACGAGTCCAAGAGTATATAAATATAAATTAGTTATTAAAAAATACTTTGTATATATAGTAGATCAATGTTTGAAGAAAATCATGGCTTGCTAAGTAGGTAAATATTATTTCTATGAAGAAGTGCGAGACCATTATTTTAATGACAATAGAAATGGCAATAATACAATGAGGCAATTTAAATATTTTATTTATGTGCTTCTTCTCTCTATATTTTTTTTATATGGTCTCGGCGTTGGTTTGTACAGACTACCTCCTTTTGAACAATTAATGTTTATCAAAAAGTCACTATCATTTGAAAATAAATCTTTACAAAATAAAGTTAATATTGACCTTAGCATTCAAGAAAGAAGTTCATCAGATTTAATATCTTTGCGTCAGGATCTTATAAATTTTTTAGTACCATCTGAACCTTCATCGGTATCTTTAAGAAAAAAAAATAACGATGTTGTTAATATTTCAGCAAGATATTATGGTATTTCAGTGAATGCTGTATTAACTAAGACTAAAAAAATAAATAGTGATTGTCTAAAAATTTATATACAAGGTCATGGTGGAAATCCCTTTGATTTTGCTTATCATAATGAATTGGTCGATAGTTTCTTGGAGATTGGCTGCAATGTTCTTTCAATGTCTATGTTGGGGATTGGACTAAATAAAGGCAAAGCATCATTTTTGAGTCGTTTTGGAGAAATTAAGTTGAGCGCTAATCAGGCAGCCAACCATGGAAATTATAGTCTTTTCTTTGATGCTGCAAGTCCTCATATTGATCCATTGAGCCTATTTTTATATCCGCATATAACAATAATTAATACTGTACTAGATGAATCAAAATATGATGATGTATCAATTATGGGTATTTCTGGAGGTGGCTGGTATACAGTATGGCTTGCTGCACTTATGCCTAAGATTTCTACTTCTATAAGTTATGCAGGTAGTTTGCCGCTTCCATATAGCAAGTATGAAGAAAATCATGGTGACTGGGAGCAAATACATAGTAAGCTTTATGGAAAGGTTTCATATTTAGATTTGTATCAGTTGATGCTTGTTGATCAATTTGGAGTGAATAATAGAAGTGCTTTTTTAGTATATAACGACAATGATAGTTGTTGTTTTATGGATCCATACGTATCACATTTTCAAAATACAATTAATAGTAGCAATGCATTTCCCTCAATCATTATTGATGAAAGTACTCTGCATTCAATAAACCCAACTCTTGTCCTTGATATACTTAACAGTAATTAAGTAAATTATTTAATAAAATTATAAGCACATAAAAGTTCAGGACATTAATCATTGACTCATAAAATTAAGCAAATAAAAATGATCTATATGGGTTCTAAAGGTTTTGATAAGAAAATTGCTATAGCTTTAATGGTATGTATAGATTTTTTCAAAGGAATTACTTTCGATAATCATACTTATTATATTACGCATAGGAAAACTTAAAAGATGTGTGGAATTTTTGGAGTTGCTCTAGACAAAACTTTTATATCAAAAGAATTATTTGCGGAAAGTCTTGAGCTTATTAATCATCGAGGTCCAGATAGCACCGGCACTGCTTTTCATAATATTGAAAATGTTGGTTTTGGTCATAAGAGATTATCTATAGTAGATTTATCTAAAGCTGGGTCACAGCCAATGGACTCACAAGATTGCTGTTATCAAATCATTTTTAATGGAGAAATCTATAACTTTAGAGAAATTAGAGATCAGCTTAAAGAATTAGATTATCGTTTTAGATCTCAAACTGATACAGAAGTTTTGCTAAACTCATATCTAGAATGGGGAGTTGATTGCGTAAAAAAATTGCAGGGCATGTTTGCATTTGCAATTTTAGACAAAAATAAAAAAAATATTTTCATAGCAAGGGATAGAGCAGGTGAGAAACCTCTATACTATTCGATTTATGATAATAATTTTTTGTTTAGTTCAGAAATTAAACCGCTAATACATTTTGAAAAAAAACTTAATTTTATAGATCCCAATTCTTTCTCATTTTTGTTTGAGCATGGATTTACTCAAAGAAATAAATCAATTTTTAGAGATATCTCTAAATTAAAGCCAGGACATTCTCTTTTATTTAACCTCGAAGACAGAAGCTATAAAATCAATAATTATTGGAATATCACAAAAAAAGTTAATAATAACTTGCTTAAAAATAGCGATTTATCTGAGACTAAACTATTAAATAAATTAGAGCATTGTTTGGAGAGCGCTGTTCTTTCTCAATTATATGCAGATGTTCCAATAGGGATAATGCTAAGCGGAGGCCTAGATTCAAGTTTGATTACAGCATTAGCTGCACGGCATCAAAAAAAAGTTAATACCTTCACAGTAAGCTTTTCAGGTCATGGATCATTTGATGAATCAGTTCACGCTCAAATCATAGCTGATAAATTTCAAACAAATCATCATCAACTTGAGGCAAAAGAAATTAATCCTGAAATTTTAGATCGTTTACCACATTTCTACGATGATCCAATGTTTGATTCTTCTATGATCCCTTCATACTTATTGTCTGAGGTAATTTCTGAAAATTTTAAAGTTGCATTATCTGGTGATGGAGGTGATGAGTTATTTGGAGGGTATAATCATTATAAAAAATTATTGAGATTAAAATATTATTCTGATTTTATTCCACTTTTTTTTCGTCAATCTGCAAATACTTTTTTTCAACATTTTATGCCATTAGGTTCGCGTGGAAGAAAAACTATAGAATTATTTTCTTCAAATTTTAAAACTTCTTATCCAAATAATAATGAATTTTTTTCTACCAAAGAACAAATGTTGTTCTTTCAAGGTGAATTTTTGCGCGAAAGTAGAAAATCCTCAATTAAAAATCAAGACTTTTCAAGCAAGATTAATAATTTTTCAAATAGAGCAACTTATTATGATTTTCAGAATTATTTATCAGAAGATATATTGGTAAAAATTGATCGAGCCAGCATGGCGCATGGTTTAGAAGTAAGGGCTCCATTCTTAGATAAGGATATGATTGAATTTGCTTTTACTGAGGTGCCATCAGATCTTAAATTTAACCTCAAAGATAAAAAAATTTTATTAAAGAAGCTAGGTTTGAAGATTCTGCCAGCATCTTTCTCTATGCAAAGAAAGCAAGGATTCTCCATTCCTCTTGGAAATTTTTTATCTGAAAAAGAGTGGTTTGATTATTTTGCTCAAACTATTTTGGATTCTGATCCCATCCTCATTAATAAAAGAAGATGCATGGATCTCTTAGAAGATAAGAGTAGAATTCATCGAAATGCTGGCAGATTATTTGCTTTGGTTTTTTACATTTCTTGGATGAAGAGATTCAATCCATGTTTGTAATTATTTGATTTAAAACTAGTTTTTTTTCTTCAAAAGTTGCAAGTATTTATTAGATATTTTTGTGATTTCAAATTTATCTTTTATCATAGATATCGATTTCCTAGACATCACCTCTATCATTTCTGAATTCTCAATGAATTTTTGCATTTTTTCTTGCAGCACTTCTGAATTTCTTGCAGGAATCAAATAGCCATTATCTGATATACATTCATTACAGCCAGCTACATTTGTTAATATAAGGGGCATCCCATGAGAAGCAGCCTCTAATGCACTTTTAGGAAGGCCTTCGCCATAAGAGGGTAAAATAAATACATCTAAATCAGAATAAAAATCGCTCATACTTGAATGAGTCAGTTGGCCGTAATAAGTAATATATTTAGATTGTTGAAGTTTAGTGAATAAATTAGTTGAAATATAATCCAACTTATTAGGTAAATATTTTCCGGCGATATGAAGTTCAAATTTATAATTTTGTAAATACAAATTTTCAGAAGCTTCAAGCAATTCTTTCAACCCCTTTGAAATAGTTATATTTCCAGCAAAACAGAATTTAATTAATTTTCCTGAGCCAATAATGTGTGTTTTAGATTCACTAGTTTGCTTAATGCCACTCCCTTTTATTACTATCGAATTCTCTTTTTTAGCTAAGTTGAGGTCAATAAATGTATTTTGATTATTATAATTTTGAAAGATAAATGTTGTGTAAGAATTATTTAATTCAAGCTTAAAAATTATTGCGCAAATATTTCTAAATACTTTATATTTGATTCTCTGATCTTCAAAAAAAGGTCCAAGACCTGTAATTAGAAAGTATTTTTTTGAAAAATATCTTCTATCCATAAGCAGCGCACCAAATAAAGACATTTCTAAAGTAACAAAAAAAATATGATCAAATGAAGTCTGGTAGAGCTTTCTTCTTAGTTGAAAAAAAAATCTGAGAGGTGAGGCATTAAGCAAACTAGATCTTTGCTTTAAATGCTGAATTTTGATTTTATTTGATGTGCACTTATGAAGATCTATTTCGGTAGCAAGTGATGTGTCTGTAATTAATGTAACACTATTATTTTTAGCTAATTGCGAAAGCAAGTTAAATCTGTGAGATAAAAAGAAATTGAATTCATTAATGACAAAACAAATCTTCATGTATTATTTTTATTTATTAGTTTTTATTAAGTATAAACATTTAAAGCAATATTCCTTTCTGTGAAAATGCATTATCAACATGTTACTCTATTCTTGATAAAGAATTCTAATTTACAATCTTGAAAGGAGATCAAAATGAATGTTTCAGAAGCAGTTGCATCAAGAAAGTCCATAAGAGGTTTTGTGGATACCCCAATATCAAATTCTGTGCTAAAGAGACTTTTGGAGAATGCTTCAAGGGCACCATCTGGCGGCAACCTCCAACCATGGAAAATATATGTTGTGAATGGTGACAGTATGGATGATTTTTTAGATTTTCAAAAACAATGGACTCAGCCTGAATCTCCCTCATATCAAATATATCCGCCAAATTTACAAGAGCCATACAGAACTTCAAGATATGAAGTTGGTGAAGAGATGTATTCATTACTTGGAATTGAGAGAGATGATAAAGATGCAAGGATATCTCAAGTACTTAAAAACTTTGAATTTTTTGGCGCTCCTGTAGGAATATTTTGTTTCATAGATAAGGTAATGGGACCTCCACAATGGTCAGATTTAGGAATGTTCTTGCAAACTTTTATGCTGTTGGCTCAAGAAGCTGGAATAAGTACTTGTGCTCAGGAGGCCTGGTCCATGAAACAAGATAGCGTTTCTTCATTTCTAGGTATTGATCATGATGATATATTATTTTGTGGAATGGCTGTAGGTTATGCAGACCTCGAAAATCCTATCAATAACCTCAGGACATCTCGAAGACCAATTAGTGATTGGGTAACGTTCATTGAAAAGAATTAGATATCGCTAACAAATCTTTTGAATTATTTTTGAATAAGATTTATAAGATAAATCTTATGATAAAATTGCGTACATTAATAATTTTTTAAATATGCTTTATGCATAATTCAAATCAAAACCTAACATCAAAAAAAATTAATAATTTTTTACTTTATGAAGGATAGTAATAATAAAAATATTGATGACCAGGTTGTAGCTGATTTTGGTCGAGAGTGGAAACATTTTAATCATAAGCATCTTGATGATTCATTGCTTGATCAATCATTTAAAGATTATTTTAATATCTTTCCAATTGACAAGCTTTCAGACTCTGAAGGGTTTGATATGGGTTGTGGATCTGGTAGATGGGCTAAATTTATTGCTCCGAAAGTAAAATTTTTACATTGTATCGATGCTAGTAATGAGGCTTTGGATCAAGCAAAAAGCAATTTAAATAATTTTAATAATTGTGACTTTGAATGTTCTTCTGTTGATTTTTCGAGGCTGCCTGATAACTCGCAGGACTTTGGGTATTCTCTTGGTGTTTTACATCATATTCCTGATACAAAAGAGGCGTTGAGATCATGTTCTTTAAAATTAAAATCCGGGGCACCTTTTCTGCTATATCTTTACTATCGTTTTGACAATAAGCCAAAATGGTTTGTATTGATCTGGATAATTTCTGATTTCCTAAGGAGAATGATCTCAAAATTTCCATACCCTCTAAAATTGCTGACATCTCAAATAATTGCTTGCCTTGTATATTTTCCGCTAGCAAAGCTTGCTAGATTCTTTGAAATTTTAAATAAAGATGTTGCTAATTTTCCATTAAGCGAATACCGCTCCAAATCATTTTACATAATGCGTACTGACTCATTAGATAGATTTGGAACGCGGTTAGAGCAAAGATTTACAAAAAATGAAATCTTAGAAATGCTTGAAGATACTGGTTTTGAAAATATTAAATTCAATAATAAAGCACCTTATTGGGTTAGTCTTGCTTATAAAAAATAATTTATATGAACAAGCTTGCTGAACCAAAAATATCAGTGATTATTCCCTGCCTTGATGGCTTGGAATACATAGATCTTTTATTTGGAGCTTTACAACAGCAAACCTATTCTAATTTCGACATTATTTTCATAAATTCGCAATGTTCAAATTCTGAAAAAATAGAAGAAAAAATATCTACATATTCAAATCTAGATGTAAAAGTATTTTCCACTCCTCCATTATTTCCAGGTGATGCAAGAAACTTGGGCATAAGAAAATCTAGTTCAAAATTGGTAGCCTTTTTAGATATTAGAACTATTCCACGAGAGGACTGGCTAAAAAAAACATACGAATACATGATTTTAAATCATTTCGATATTGTATTAGGTAAATTTAATTGCAGAGTAGAAACAAGTTTTCAAGAAATTGTTCAGGCGGTAACATTTGGCAATCATCCGTCTGACTCTCTTCCTGGATCACTGTTATCAATCAAATTATTTGAAGAAATTGGTAACTTTCTTGAAGGAGCACGAGCAGGTGAAGACGAAGAGTGGCTTGATAGAGTCTATAATTCTCAATATAGCTTAGGAACCATGAGCCACTCTTTACTGAGATATGTGGGGCTTCCATTTGATTCAACTGAATTAGTTAGAAAGTGGTTTTTTTATTCTATAAAAAGTGCTCCTATCAATGTAGCAAATTCACAAAAGGGCGCTTATTTTTTTTTAGCTTTTTTGTTTTTGGCTTATTTCTTTTTGAACTGGAATTATATTTTTACTAATGATCAGTGGAGTGAAAGTGAGTATTTTATTCCTCACATAAATAAAATTGTCTGGAGCATTTTTTTGTTGATATATATGTTCTTGAGAGGTATTTTGTTGCCATACAGAAAAGGGGTAAAACTTAATTTTATCTTTCCCTATAACTGGCTAACTTTGATATACACTGGCCTATTGATTGACTTTAGTAAACTTCCCGGTCGTATTTTAGGCTATTTTTATTTTTTAAAATCTAAGTTAAAAAATTAAAATGATAGGTTTTTTTCAGTCTCTTAAAACTGTTCTATCGAATAATGACCTTTCAAAGATTTATTTTTTATCTATAGCAATGATCTTCGTTGCAGCCGCTGAAGTATTCGGCTTAATTTTACTTTCTTTTTTAATCGTGAATATAAATAGCCTTGATAGCGCTTTGGTATCATTTGAAATTTTTAATTCACTTCTTGGAGATTTTGACCTTCTTGATGAGAAGCTATATTTAATTGTTGCTTTGGTCATCATATCTTATGCAATAATTTCTAGCATTGTAATATTCTACACTCTTAAGCACGTCACTATAGCTAGTCAAGTCATTGGATCAAAGATTAAATTAAATCTTATACAAAAATTTCTTAAATTTGATTGGTCTTCAGTCTTAAATACACGCAATTCAGAGAATATTTCTCGTATCATCAATGATGGAAATGAATTGGGAACTCTGATTAATTTTTTATTACATTTATTTTGTAAATTGGTTATAGCAGTAATGATCGTTAGCATGCTTGCAATCTATAATTTATTATTAACAATATTTATTTCTCTGACTTTAATCTCAACATATTTAATAATTTTCTACTATTTTCGTCCGCTTGTTGATGATCTTAGCAAGAAGGCATCTACAGCCAAGGATAAAACGGTTCAAATTATCTCAAACTTATTTGGCTCCATGAAAGAAATTATTATCTATGGTAACCAAAAAGATATCCTTGATTCATTCGTCACTGTCAATGATCAACATGCTCATGCAATGGGAGAAAACTATTTTTTAGCTCAGGCACCTAGGACTCTTAT
>MDTG01012061.1_pt1 | contig 28265 bp, 29 predicted proteins | sample 811421 | NCBI WGS metagenome assembly MDTG01 (sample SAMN05326645, study PRJNA326480) | marine metagenome | isolation source: seawater | place: Pacific Ocean: South East | collected 2011
ATTAATTGTGCAGGAAAAGTTGGAGGTATTTTGGCCAACTCTCAATTTCCAACAGAGTTTTTGAACGAAAATTTATCAATTCAAACAAACTTAATAAATTTAGCCTACAAACATAATATAGATAATTTAATAAATCTAGGCAGTTCGTGTATATATCCAAGAAATTCAAAACAGCCAATTAAGGAAAAATACTTATTAACATCAGTTCTTGAAAAGACTAATGAGGCTTATGCATTGGCAAAAATCGTTGGATTAAAACTGTGTGAATACTATAATATTCAATACAATAAATCTTACATTACTTTAATGCCATGTAATTTATATGGGCCATATGATAATTTTGATGCAAAAAATAGCCATTTTATACCAGCATTAATAAAAAAAGTTGTAAATGCTAAAAAAAAAAATCTTCAAAAGATAGAAATATGGGGGACAGGTAAAGCAAAAAGAGAAATAATGCATGTAGATGATTTAGCTTCAGCTATTCATTTTATTCTTAAAAAAAAAATTAATAATGATAAAAAATTACTTAAAATAATTAGAAAAAGTTCCTTAATAAATGTTGGAACGGGATATGAGCTATCAATAAAAAAATTTGCTGAAATAATAATCAAAATTGAAAGTTCTAAATTAAATTTATTTTATAATAAAAATTATCCTGATGGCATGCTAAGAAAAGTTTTAGATAATAAAATTATGCGAAGTTTGGGTTGGAAAACTACAATTTCAGCTAGTGACGGTTTAAAAGAAACAATTAAATGGTATAAAAATAATTATTAGCTATAAAATCCATATTATATTGTAAAAGTTTTTTATAGTATTATAAATTTTTGAAATGATATAAAAATATATTTATGGATAATGATATTTTAGATACTATAAAACTTGCAGAAATTTATAATCCACCAGAAGTTATTTTAAATTTAATTATTGCATTTTTTTTAGGATTTATAATTAGTTTAATATATAAAAAAACTCATAAGGGTTTGAGTTATTCACAATCATTTGTATTAACTATTATTTTTGTTTCAGTAATTGTTTCAATGGTAATTATGGTAATTGGAAATAATTTAGCAAGAGCTTTTGCGCTAGTAGGAGCATTATCAATTATTAGGTTTAGAACTGTTGTAAAAGATACTAAAGATACAGCATACATATTTTGGTCATTAGCTGCAGGAATGGCTTCTGGAACAGGTAGCTATTTTTTAGCCTTAAGTGGTACAGCTATAATTTCAATGATTTCATTGGTTTTAAATTATACTAATTATGGCTCATTTTTTAAAAGTGAATTTATAGTTCAGTTTAGAACTAGTAATTCTAGCAGAGGAAAAAGTAAAAAGAGTTATGAAAAAATATTTTCTGAATTTTGTAAAACCTCAACATTATTAAATGCAGAAGCTTCCGGTGATAGCATGTCCTTGAAATTAAGTTTTGATATTGTTTTGAAGGAAGATAAATCTTATGAAGAATTTTTAAAGAAATTATCAAAATTAAGAAGTTTATCCGAAGTGCAGGCGGTAGCAGCAAAAAATGACGTAGACTACTAATAGTGAAATACATTAAAAATGTTTCAATTTAAGAAGACCAGATATATATTTTTATTAGTTATCTTAATTTTTTTTTCTATTATTACTTTTTTTGCTTTTGATCAAAATTCGAGAAGATCAATTATATCAAAAGTAATGGTTCTCCATGATTTTTATAGAATTAAATCTTTAACTCATGGATTGCAAACTAGAAATTTTACATTATTGTCAAAAAAACTAGAGGATTATATCGATTTTTCCAAGAAATTTTCAGAGGGAAAAACCTATATGTTTCCCGGCATATACGAAGCAACTGAATTAGTAATTTCAAGAGCAATTACTCAAGAGGATTATAATAAAATTGAAAATATTCTTAAATATTTGTTAGAATTTGATAATAGAGTTTACAAACTGCATGTTTGGTATGCAAGAGCCATAAGTGATACAGATTATAAAACTGCCTTAAAACATTTAGATAAAGCAATTAAAATATCGCCATCACAAAACGAGGCATATAGAGAAGGATTAATTATCGCTCAAAGATTAGGATATAAAGATTTAGGAAAATATTATTGTAATTTATATAACGACTCTTTTTTAGGTGGGGCTAAACCATTGCATGTTCCTACACTTTTTGACTCATATAATAATAAAGATTTTTCTTTAAAAGTTAATTCTGTGGTAGACGATAATTTTAAAAATTATATTAAATCCAATATTTCTATTAACGAAAAAAAAACATATGAATTTATTTTTCCATCATTAACAAATTTAAATGGTATAAATTTTTATTTTGCTCCTTTGTCAGGCTTAGAACTTGAGATAACTGAAGTTAAATACTATTCAGAAAATACAGAATATTCAATATCTCCGTTAGATATTACAATTACTTCAAACAATTCTTTTATTTCTCCAACCAATGGTAAAGCGTTAAGAATATTTATCCTTCAAATGAAAGAAGAGGTTCTTAGATTAAGACATAAGAGTTTAAATGAAGTAGAAAAAGTAAATGTTACTATGAATTTTAAAAAAATGAAATTAACTAATAATGCACTTTGTGAAATAAATGAAAAAAACTTTTAAACTCTTAGTTTTAGGTAGTTTACCTTTCATATTTATTTTATTAACAACATTTTTTTTAAGTGTAATTAAATCTGATTGGAATTATGCCCATAAATCAATGTATACCTATCAATCCCCATTTAATTGGTTAGGTTATAAAATTAAGTCTAGTTATGTTAAAATTATAATTAATTTTAGAGAGAACAATAAAATTGGACTACCAAAAAAGAGAATTTATGTTGATGAAAAACTTCAAAAAGAACTTTTAATAGATACGCCAAAATCAACTAAAGTTTGGCAAAGAGGTTTACATTATAATAAAAAAAATGAACTCAAAGATATTAGCGTAAGATTTAGAGGAGATAATCCTAAAAATTGGCTTTTAGAAAAAAAGCATTGGAGAATTAAAGTTAGAAAAGATGACATAATAAGTGATAGACGTTATTTTGATTACTTACCCTTTAATTTTACAAAATTTCTTTCTGGAAAAATTGCAAATGAAATAGGATTATTATCTCCAAATTTTAAATTAATTGAACTATTTGTAAATGATAGAAGCCATGGAGTTTATATTGATTCAGAAACTTTAAATGAGAGTTTTTTAAGAAGAAAAAATATAATGCCTGTTAATCTTTATAAAGCCGAACAAATTTTACAGGAATCGATTGTTGCATTGGAGAGTAATGTTTTTAATAGTCCAGGGGCAACTAGTAAACAAGCTATTTTTAATCAACGTTCATCTAGCGATGTATCAGATTTAATTTTTTTTTATAAACTCATGAGATTAAGCCAGGATAATAAAAAATATTATGAAAAAATAGCTGAAAAAATAGGAATTGAAAATTGGGCAAAATTCACAGCATATCAAATTTTAACTCAAAATTTTCATAATGATAATTCACATAACTTAAGAATTGTCGCAGACCCTTGGTCGGGACAACTAACTCCAATTGTTTATGACCCAATTTTTGGAAAATTAGATAATAAAAACTTTAATTTAAACTTTTCCTCTAATGATATGATTCTATTATTAAATAAAGGCAGTTTGTTTCAACAAAAAAAATTAAAACATCTTAACGATATATTAGACTCAAATATAATTGAAAATTTAATTATAAAATTACAAAAAAAAAATCGAAAAATAATTAATTCAGAAAATAGAGATGTGGAAGCAATAGTGAATAACTTCGATTTTTTTAAAACTTTAAAAGGATTATTTAATCAAAATTTTGTTGGAGATAGTACAAATATAATGAGAAAAAATTACTTAAATGAATATAAAGCATTTTTGAAGAGCTTAAATAATTTTATTAAATCAAAACCAAATGCAAATTGGAAAAAAAATGAAAAAGGTTTTGAAATTGTTGTAAAAGGTAATTTACCAGTTTCTAATTTGAAAATAATTTTTAATGACAAAGTGCCAGAATGGATTTCGATTGATATAAATGAGAATGGAGTAATTGATGAAAATGAAAAGGAACTAGTAATATTTAAAAAAGATAATGAATTGTTAATCCCTTTCAATTTTTATGCAAATAGAATGGATTATATTAAAAGGGCTTCATATTTATCACAACAAAATCTCAAGATTATAAATACTAGATTCAAATTCTTAACAGAAGGATCAATTAAACCTAATAGCATTAAGTATGAAAATATATTTTCAAAAAAAAAATATAATTTAGAAGAAAGCGAATTCAAAGCTGTTCCTGCAACTATATTAAATTATCCTATAAAAAATTATAATAAAAATATAGAGTTTTTAACATTATCCGGGACCATTAAAGTTGAAAAAACTAAGATCTTTAAAGAAAAAGTAACAATTGATCCAGGAACAATATTTTATATTAAAAAAAATAAAAGTTTAATTTTTGAAAATCAAGTTATCGCTAAGGCCACTAAAAATTTTCCAATTTTATTTAAAAGAGAAAATAAACTTGAACCTTGGGGAACTGTTGCATTTCAAGGTGAAAAAACAAAGGGAACAATACTTGAAAATATTATTTTTGATGGAGGAAGTGGTTATACGTATCGAGAAAAAGAAATGGAAAACTTCAAAGGAATTTATTTAGATAATAATATTAGATATATTTCATCTTTATCATTTCACAATACAAATGATATTAAATTAAAAAATATTACTTTAAAAAATAATTCAATATATGATGATGCACTACATATAATTTACTCAGATAATATCTATATAGAAAATTTTAAAATGGAATATGCATATAAAGATGCAATAGACATTGACATGTCTAACAATATACATTTAATTAATTCAAAAATTATATATCCTAATAATGATTCTGTAGATTTAATGCAGTCATCAGTTCTAATAGATAATTCTGAATTTATTGGCTCTCGAGACAAAGGTATATCAGTTGGAGAAAAATCAACTTTGTTTCTTAAAAATAGTAAAATTTTAAATAATAATATTGGAATAGCTACAAAAGATAATTCATATAGCTATATTTATAATTCAGAATTTAAAAATAATAACAACCATATTTATAATTATAAGAAAAACTGGAGATATGGAGGAGGAGGAATTGCTTACATAAAAAATTCATTTTTTTCTGTTAAAAAAAACTTGGAAAACAATATTGATTTTTTTATTTCTTTAGTTCCAGATAATACATCAAAAAATTTATTTAAATTGTTTAAAAATAAACCAATAATTGTAGATAAATTTTCTTCAATAAAAATTTCTGAAAGTCAATTTGAAAATCAAAATCTTGATATTAGTTATTATTCAAAAATTAAAGAAAAAGAACATATTAAAAAAATTAGTGAGAATGGCAAAATTAAAATTAATAAGATTTTTAAAAACAACACCCAACTTTATTAAATTCTAACTCATAATTAAAATGAAAAAAAAAACAAAATTAAAAGAAACACAAAGTTTTTCAAGATATGAATTTAAATTTTTGTTAAATAAAAAAAAAGCAAAGCAGATTGAGAACGAAATAAAAAATTTTATGATACTTGATGAGAATGCATTAAAAAATAAAAATAATAAATATTTTGTAAGGTCCCTATATTTTGATACTCCCAATTATGCAAATTTTTACGAAAAAGTTGATGGAATCAAAATAAGAAAAAAATTCAGAATAAGAAGTTATACTGATAAAATGAAAGAAAATTCATCTTTATTTTTAGAAATGAAAGGAAGAAGAAATCAAAGAACATATAAAATAAGAACACAAATATTACACAAACATTTAAAGTATATACTTGATAAAAATAAATTTAACTTACTTAAAAGTTTATATTCAAAAAAAAATATAGTTATTAACGATTTTATATATGATACCTTAAAAAAGAAAATAGAGCCAAAAGTTATTGTAGACTATTATAGAAAACCATACGTGAATAAATTTGGACTTTTATTCAGGCTAACTTTCGACACAAATGTGTTGTCATCTCCAGGAAAGAATATTTTTGAGAGTAAGGGAAATTTAAATTTTAAAGAATGTATGGCAGGAAAAACTATATTAGAATTAAAATTTGAAAGAAGTATACATCCATGGTTTCATAAAATTATTCAAAATTATGATTTAATGAGATTATCCATATCTAAATTTGCGCTAGGAATGGAAAAAAGTGGTTATGGAAGCGAAACATCAAATTAATAAAATTTATTTTAAAAATGAAAAATAAATATTTTTTTTTTGTTTTCAGACATAGATATAGAAATAGAGCTCTAAATAATTTTATAAAAATTAAAAAAATAAAAAATTATTATTTAATTAATCTAAGTGGAATAATAAAATATATTTTATTTGGGATACCTATAATTTATTTAGTTTCAATATTCAGAAAATTTTTTAAAAATTTTGTCTTAATTTCATGTGATGGGAAACCACAAATAAAATATAATAGTGTAAATTTTTGGTTTGGAGGAACTAGTTATAAAGTTCCTAAAGAATTTAGTTCTTATAAAAATAATTGTTTTTTTTTTGAAAATTTTTCTAAAAAAGAAGAAAATATAATTAACTTATATCCTTATAAACCAAAAAATATAATAGAGAAAAAAAAACCGAAAATTGTTTTTGTTGGAGCTTTTAATATTATAGAAGATGAACAAGTTGATATGATATGGGAAAAAGAAAAAGAAAATATCTTTAAATCTTATTCAATAATTGATAGCACCAAGTTTTGGAAAAATTATGATTTAGAAAATCATAGAAGGTTACAATATTACTATATTCAACTTAAGGAAAGAATAAGATTTTATTCTATAATTGCAATAAATAATAAATTTAAAAAAGATTTTATATTAATCGGCTCTAAATGGAAAAAGTATATTACAAACTCAAGCCCAGATGTATATGATATTGAGGTAATTAAAAAGTTATATAATGGAAACATATGTATAGACTTTGGATCAAAATGGGGATGTAATTATATCTACCCAAGATCAGTAGAAATTATTGAAAGTGGAGGACTGTTGGTACAAGTACAGCAAAATAATTTTTCTGATAAAAGTAAAAATTTAAATGATTTTAATAAATTTAATAGCATTCAAGAGTTAATAGATATTTTAAAAGTTATTTTAGAAAGTAAAAAATCTTTTGAAGATATATTTTTAAAGCAGTATAGATCTTTTAGTAATGATGAATTAAATTATTCTACTCTTACTAAGATTTTTAATATTTCAAAAAAAAATAATTTATAAATGAAAAAAATTGTTATTTTTATACCATCTATTGAATACGGAGGCGTAGAAAAAAATTTATATCAAATTTTGAATTATTTACAGCGTTTTTACTCAGAAATTTATTTATTAACCTCAGAAGAAGTTAAATTAAAATATTTAACAAAAAAAATAAAAATAATCTTTCCAAAATATAGAATTTGGAAAAATAGTAGTCGATTAGTGAAAAGTATAGTTTGTTTTTTTCTTTTAATAAAAAGTTTTAAAAATAAGAGAGTGCTATTATTTTCATTTCAATCAAATATTTTTTCAATAGTAGCATCAAAAATTATATCTTCACCTATTATAATTAGATTAAATACATCTCCAGAAAAATATATAAATAATATTTTTAAAAAATATTTATTTAAATTTTTTTATAGTTTAAGTGATGAAATAATAGTTAATAGTTACGATTTTAAAAAAAATATAAAAAAAATATTTAATCTTAAGTCAAATGTAATTTTAAATCCATTTAAGTTAAAAAAAATTAAACATAAAAAAATAATTTTTTTTAAAAATTTTAATGGATTAAAGATTTTAAGTATTGGAAGACTTACAGAACAAAAAGACCATATTACTTTATTAAAATCAATTAATCTTTTGTTAAAAAAAAATAAAATGAATGTTAAATTATATTTAATTGGAATGGGTTATAATTATGATCTACTTTCAAAATATATACATAAAAATAATTTAAAAAAAAATATAAAATTAGCTGGATATAAAAACAATGCTAAAGATTATTTAAAATCAGCTGACTTATTTATTTTATCATCAAAGTATGAGGGATTACCAAATGTCTTATTAGAAGCTCAATCTGCAGGAATACCAATTATTTCATCTAATTGTCCTACAGGACCAAGGGAGATTCTCTTAAATGGCAAACTAGGAAATTTATTTAAATCGGGAGATTATAATGATTTATCCAAAAAAATATTGTATTTCAAAAAAAATAAAAAAAAATATATTCAAAAAACAATATTAGCAAAAAAATATTTATTTAGATTTCATTATAATGCCAATTTAAAAAAATATTTAATTATTATAAATAAATATATTAAAAATTGAAAAAAAATTTTAAAATATCTGTAATTACTGTAACAAAAAATTCAGAAAAATTTCTAGAAGAAAATATTATTAGTCTGAAAAATCAAACATATACAAATTTTGAACATATAATCATTGATGGTAAATCTTCTGATAAAACGATTGATATAATTAAAAAATATTCAAATCAAATTTCATATTGGTCTAGTGAACCTGATAAAGGTTTATACGATGCTATGAACAAAGGAATAAAAAAATCTACTGGAGATATTATTGGAATATTAAATTCGGATGACGTCTATTACTCCCAAGCATTATCAATAGTTAATAAATATTTTGAAGAGAATACTAGTTTAGATTTTTTATTTGGAAGTGTTCATAAGCACAAACTTATGCACGGATTTTATCCTAAAAAAATTAAGTGGACATTTGGTTTTTATACCACTCATTCTATTGGATTTTTTATTAAAAAGAACTCCCAAGATAAATTAGGATTTTATGATACTCAATACAAGTATTCCGCAGACTATGATCTTTTTTATAGAATGATAGTCAAAAAAAAAATGTTAGGCATGTCCACAAAAAAAAATGAAATAATGGGAAAGTTTAGGCAAGGAGGAATATCATCTAGAATAAGTTACTTAGATTTTTTAAAAGAAAATAATAAAATTAGAATTAATAATGGACAAAACGTTTTTATAGTTTATTTGATTTTTTTGTTAAGAGTTATAAGAAATTTTAAAAGATTGTTCAGTTAAAAAATGAGTATAAATCCAAAAATTAGTATAATAATTCCATACCATCGAAAAAAAAATTTTTTTTTTAAAACAGTAAATTCGATTCTAAAACAAACTTATCAAAATTTTGAAATTATTTTAGTTTATGATGATCAAAATTTAAAAGAATTATTGTATTTAAAAAAATCTTTTAAAAAAATTAAAAATTTTAAAATTATAGTTAATAAAAAAATTTTAGGGCCAGGGTTATCAAGAAATAAGGGAATAAAGTTTTCATCAGGTAAATATATAGCATTTTGTGATGCAGATGATATTTGGAATAGAAATAAATTAAAAACGCAGATACAATTTATGATTAAAAATAAATTAAATTTTTCTCATTCAAGTTATTATATAATTAATAGACGAGATGAAAAAATTGGAAAATTTAAAATAAAACGGAAGTTAATTTTTGAAGATTTAATTAAAAGTTGTGACATAGGTCTTTCGACTGTAATGCTAAAAAAAAATTTAATTAATAATAAAATTAAATTTTGTAATCTTAAAACTAAAGAAGATTATTATTTATGGTTAAAAATTATAAAAAAAAATAGATCTATATATGGTTTAAAAAAATATTTAGTTTCTTGGAGATTTTTAGAAGGATCACTATCAAACTCTTTAAAACAAAAAATTATGGATGCATTTAAATTGTATTATTATTATGAAAAGTATAATGTTTTTATATCTATTTTTTATGTATTAAGACTATCTTTATATGCTTTAAAGAAAAAAATTAAAATTTATAATTAAAAATGAAAGATCTTACATTAGTAATTCCAGCAAAAAACGAAGCAGAATCTTTACCTGTAGTTTTAAATGAGATCAAAAACTTAAAAGTTAATAAGATAGTTGTCTTGCCAAAAGATGACATCTCAACTTTAAATTCAATTCAGAATTTTAATGTAAAAATTATTTACCAAAAAGGAAAAGGTTTTGGTAATGCTTTAATAACCGGAATAAACTCCGTAGAAACAAAATATTTTTGTATATTTAATGCAGATGGTTCATTTAATCCAATATACTTAAATGATCTAAGAAATATTTTAGAAAAAGGCTCAGATTTTGTATTTAGTTCCAGATATAAAACTGGAGGAGGTAGTGAAGATGATACAATAATCACTTATATTGGTAATAAATTTTTTACAGCGTTATGTAATTTATTGTTTAAATTAAGAATTTCAGATGTCTTATTCACATATGTTGTGGGAAAAACAAAAGCTTTTAAATGTTTAAATATGAAATTTGATGATTTTTCTTTTTGTGTAGAATTGCCAATTAAAGCAAAATATAAGAAATATATTTTGAGTGATTTTCCATCATTTGAAAGATCAAGAATTGCTGGAGAAAAAAAAGTTAATGAATTTAAAGATGGTTTTTTAATTCTTATTTCTATATTAAAGCTTTTAAAATTAAAAAAATGAAAAAAAAAGTAGCATTAATTACAGGTATAACTGGCCAAGATGGTTCTTATCTAGCAGAACTACTTTTAAAAAAAAACTATAAAGTTCATGGTGTAATTAGAAAATCTTCGTCATTTAATACATCGAGAATTGATCATATTTATATTGACCCTCATAACAAAACTAATTTTTTTCTTCATTATGGTGACTTAACAGACAGTAATAGTGTTTATAACATAATAAACAATATAAGACCTGATGAAGTGTATAACTTGGGTGCCCAAAGCCATGTTGGAGTTTCGTTTGATAATCCGGAATATACTGCGGAAGTCTCTGGTATAGGAACTTTAAGATTACTAGAAGCAATTAGATTTTTAAAAATAAAAAAAATAAAGTTTTACCAAGCAAGTACCTCTGAGCTTTTTGGAGAAACTTATAAAAAGAATATATTTAATGAAAATTCTAAATTTCATCCAAAATCACCATATGGTGTTGCAAAAATTTATTCTTATTGGATAACATCAGTTTATAGAGAATCATACGGAATATTTGCATCTAACGGAATTCTTTTTAATCATGAAAGTCCAAGAAGAGGGGAAACTTTTGTAACTAGAAAAATTACAAGATTTCTTACTAAAAAAAAACTAGGCTCTAAGGAGATATTGTACCTTGGTAATTTAAATGCAAAAAGAGATTGGGGTCATGCAAAAGATTATGTTGAAATGCAATGGAGAATCCTTCAACAAAAAAAACCAGAAGATTTTGTTGTTGCAACTGGTCAAACATACAGTGTTAGAGAATTTATAAATACTTCAGCAAAAATTTTAAATTTTAAAATTTTTTGGACTGGCAAAGGAATAAATGAGAAAGCGTATTTAGTGAAAGGAAAAAAAAAAGAACTTCTGATTAAAATAGATAAAAAATATTTTAGACCGAATGAAGTTCACTATTTAAAAGGTGATGCAAGAAAAGCTTATAAAAAATTAAAATTTAAACCTAAATATTCATTCAAAGATTTAGTATCTGACATGATTTCAGAAGATTTAAAACTTGCGAAAATAGAAAAAAATAAGTTTTAATGAATAATTATGAAAATTTTTTAATTATTATATTATATACGGTTACTTTAAATTTTTTTTTTATAAAATTAAATTTACTTAAAGATAATAAAAAATTCTTTAAACATAAAAATTTTACAAAAGATAAGTCTACACCTCCTTTTTCTGGAGGTATAATTTTTTTATTAACATTAATTGTTTTTATTCCAAATAATTATTATGAATTAAAAATTTTTTTATTAATAATTTTCTTAATTGGCTTTTTTTCAGATTTGAATATTCTTAAGTCTCCAAATTTAAGATTTTTTTTTCAGTTTGCTACCGTATTATTATTTATTAATTTTTCTAATATTTTTGTGGAGTCAGTAAGGATAAATTTTATAGATCAATTATTAGAAAACTATATTTTTAAGTTATTTTTTACGACTTTTTGTATTTTAATTCTTATAAATGGTTCAAATTTTATTGATGGTGTTAATACATTGGCAATTGGATATTATTTTTTAGTATTATTTTTTATTTCAAGTATTTATTTTGATCTTAATTTTATTAATTTAAAATTAAATATAAATATATTGTATTGCTTATTATTTTCATTAGGTTCATTGTTTATATTAAATTTATTTAATAAGCTTTATCTTGGAGATAATGGAGCCTATTTGATCTCTGTTTTTGTTGGAATTAGTTTAATTTATATAGCAAATAACAATGTATTATTTTCTCCGTATTACGTAGTAAATCTATTATGGTATCCAGCATATGAAAATTTATTTTCAATAATTAGAAAATTGAAAAATAATAAATCTGCTTTTAAACCTGATAATTTACATCTACACCAACTAATCTTTAGTTATTTAAATGATAAAATAAAAAATTCTAAAATTATTAATTCTTTTACAGGATGTATTATAAATTTATTTAATTTTATTATATTTTTTTTGGCAACAATGAACTATTCAAGTACAAAATATCAACTAATAATAACTTTTTTTTCATTAATGATTTATAATTTTTTATATTTAGTTTTAAAAAATTATATAACTAAAAGATAATTCTTATCAAACAACAACAAGTGTTTTTACTATTGAGGTTATATAAAAACCAAATGAAAAAAATACTAATAAAATATATTTCTTTAAATTTAATTTTTTTATAAAGCTACTAATATAATTATTTCTAAATATTAAAAAAACTAATATATAAATCAGAGGATCATATGTTTCATGATAAACTACACCATCCATCTCTAAACAAAATAGTAGAAACAATATTACTATATCAAGAAAAATAATTTTATTTTTTTTATTAAAGAATAATATATAAAGCAACGTTATACATATAGATGAAATTGCAAAAAAAAAATAATTATTATTAAAAATTAAATTGGATAATTTTAAAAAAATTCCTCCAGAATAAGTTCTATTATATTCAAAGAACAGAATTAGCAAAATAAAAATAATAAAAGATAAAATAATATTTTTTATATTTAATATCTTTTGCATTAATGATTTGTAGTCCTTTAATATAAATGGAAGAAAATAAAAAATTAGCACTGATGATACTAAAGAAATAATTGTTAATACATTTTCTCTGAAGAGATAGTTTGTAGCCCATTTGTTTACATCTAAAACAAATAGATAGTACAAAGCTGGCAGACTCAATATAAAATTAGATAAAATATAATATAAAAAATTTTTACTAAATTTTAAATTTAAAAAAAAATTTAAAAAAAAATAAATACTAAATATTGAATATATAGGCCTGAAGTAACAGCATATTGCTAAAAAAAAAGAACAAAAAATTATATTTTTTAAAAATATTTTATTTTTTTCATATTTAATAAAAAAATATATGGATATGCAAAGAAAAATAATTGCAAATAGATTGTCATCTGTCCATATTGATCCTGCTCTAAAATAAGGAGAAAAGAAGAAAAGAGCTGGTAACAAATATCTTATATCTCCACTTTTTAAATTATATTTTATTTTTAAACTTAGACCTACAAAGATAGGAATAAGTAATGATAAGTGCAAATTTACAAGCCGATATAGTTCATCGAGCAAAAATAATTTTTTTAAAAAAATTATATAAATTATAAATATTGGTGAATGAGGAACATAATATATATCATAATTAAGTAGTCCGTATCCAATACCTTTATCAAATAAATTTGATACTAGCATATTGTGAGTATCGAGGTCGTATTTAAATCCACCAGTAAAATCTTCGCTTAAGTACCAACCAGTTATTAAACTTAAATATAAAGAAATATAATAAATAATTATATAGTTTTTATTTAATTTCATTTTTTATAAAATTGAATTTTTTTAAAAACAAATGGTCCAAAAAATCTTCCAATTGATCTAAAAAAAAAGTTAATAAATTTATAAAAATAGTTTTTTTGAAAAAAATTTAAAAGAGATAAAATCGAATATAGTAAATAATAAATAAATTTAAAATAATTTATTAAATAGCCAATTATTGTTCCATACAATTTTCTATCAATATAATTACCCAATACACCTAATCTATAACTTCTTTCCATAACCCATTTACTATCTGTTCTATGAAAATGTATTTTTTCATATACCTTAACTTCACTTGACCAAATAATATCATATCCAAGTTTATACAATTTTAAAAAAAATAACTGATCTTCTCCAATTCCAAATTTATTAAGATTTTTATCAAAATAAACTTTCTCTTTTAAGATTATATTTTTTTTTATTATAACATTATTGCTTGCAGCCCAATTTACATTTGACTTGTTTTTTTTTACTTTTCTTTCAAAAAGTTCTCCTAAATTTCTTATTTTTGAAGAATTAATTTTTTTATAATTTTTATAAATCTGTGGTCCAGTTATTATATTTGATTTAGTTTCTATAATAAGTTTTTTTACATTTCTGAACCAATATTTATCTATTTCACAATCGTCGTCAAAAAAAGCCATATAATCACATTTAATTTTTTTTAATTCTAACAAGCATCTATTTCTTGCGCTAACTACACCTCTATTCTTTTCATTAATATGCAAAATTTTAAATTTAAAACTTTTTTTAAATTTTTTAATAATATTAATTGATTCATTTGTTTTAGTATTGTCTAAAACAAGAAAACTAATTTTTATGTCAGCAGGAAGTATAGTTTTTTTAAAACTTCTTAAACAGTTAATTAAACTTTTGTTTCTTTTATATGTACAAATACAAATTAGAATTTTCATAAAATTGATTAGCAAATAATTTGGTTTAATATTTTATAGTGTTGAAGAAGTGTAAATTTTTTAATTCTTCTTTTAAGAATTAATTTATTATTATAAATTTCTTTTTTCTCTGTAACTAAGAATTTTTCAAACTTATTAACCATATCTTCCATATCATTATTATTAAATAAATAACCGTTATTTCTTACAATTTCTTCAGGACCATTGGGACATTTACTAGATATAATTGGTAAATTTGACAATGCAGCTTCTACCAAAACAAATCCTGGGTCCTCCCAAAGAGAAGTTAATATGAAGCATTCAGCTTTTAATAAAAATTTAAAAACATTTTGTTGGTAGCCAATTAAATGAACTTTATTCTCAATTTTAAGATTAATTGATAATTTTTTTAATTTTTCTTTCTGCTCTCCTTCACCAATTATAACAAGATTTAATTCAGGATTTTGGTCTGATATTTTTTTAAAAAAATTAATCATTAGATTAAAATTTTTTTGCTTTGTGAGTCTGCCTATACCAATTAAAAATTTTTTATTTTTTAAATCATTATAATCAAAATTTTCTTTCTTTTTTTTTAAATATTCATTTATATTTATTATTGGATCACTCAAAACAATAATTTTTTCTTTTTTAAATATTTTTTTACTTATAATAAAATTATACGTAGAAGCTGTTGGACAAGTTACTTTGTAAATTTTATTTGAAAAAATCTTCCATAATAAATATCTAAAAAAATTTATTTTAGGTAATCCAGATATTCTTAAAATAATTTTTGTTTTTTTATTAAAAAATATACTTAAGAAAATCGGAAGAGATGTCATCAGGTGAATTATTAAATAATCAGGTTTTTTTTTATTAATTAATTTTTTTAGTTTAAAGAAATTCCATAAAAAAATTACAAGATATGAAATTCTACTTTTTAAAAAACTATTTTTTGGAAGGTAATTAATTAAATTAATTTTGTTAAGTTTAATTATATTTATATTATTTTTAATATTTTCTTTGTATGTTTCCCATTCTCCTATTGCATCAATCAAAGATACCTCGTGTATTCCACTTTTAGAATATTTAAGTAATGATTCTGCAGACCTTATAACAGCTTTAATAGTTGCTACATTAGTGAAAAAAGGAGACCAGTAGTAAATTTTCATTTTTTAATTTTAAAAAAAAATCCAATTGGATAAATTTCATTTAATTTTGTTTTTACAAATATTTGAATAAACGTATCTAATAAATAAGACGATACGAGCAAAATTTCCCTTATAATTGGAAAAAATTTTAAATAAGAGTGTATTAATGTATAGCTTGCAACAAATGGACCATAACCTAATGCCTTCACATCTATATTTTTAAAATTTTTTTTAGCTAAGTTTTTATAAAAAAAATCTTTTGTGAATCTAAAATAGTCATTGGGAGCCCCATGAACTTGGTAAATAAAAGGTGTAGAACCAATTAAATTTCCATTTTTATTTAAAATTTTATTAATCTCAACTAATGCAAAATTTGGATTTGGTATATGCTCCAAAACATTGAATATAATTACGTTATCAAATTTATGATTTTTTAATTTAAGCTTTTTTGTTAAATCAAGTTTAATATAGTCTTTGTCTTTATTGTTATATGTGTTAGAGAAATTAAATTTGGAATTTCCTTTAAAATAAGTGCAAAAGTTCCTTTTTTTATTTTTATAAGATCCAAATTCCAATGAATTACCATTTAACTTTATATTTCTACATTCCCAAAGCTGGTAAGTTCTAAGTAGCGAATACCCTTTAAAAGATAAAGAAATTATATTTAAAAATTTTTTAAGCATTGAATTTTTTACATGCAATTGAATAAGTTATATATATACATTATTCTTAAATTTATGAATAAACTTAAGGTTTTATTAATTACTCTTTTAGTATTTATATTATTAAATGCAATTATAGTTTTTTTATGGCCAATAAGGACAAATTTAAAATTTGCTGATTTTATTCCATACAACGAAGAGTTTTTTGCATCTTTAAATTTAAATCAAGAAGAAGCTTTAAAATTATATTTAGAAACATGGCAAAGGGAAAGATTATTTGAATATGACGAATTTACAGGTGTTAGAGAAAGTGAATCTGTGGGAGAATTTGTCAATATTTCTAAGCAAAATGGTCGTTTAATTTCAAATAATCCAAAGACATGTAGTAAGAATATATTTTTTTATGGTGGTGAAATTGTATTTGGTTATGATGTAACAGATAATCAGTCAATACCTTTTTATTTAAGAGAAATTTTAATAAATAATAATTTAGAATATTGTGTTTTTAATTTTGGAAGAAGAACATATTTTTCAACGCAAGAAAATATATTATTACAAAAACATTTAAATCAAAATAAAATAAATAAAGAAGATATAATAATATTTATTAATGGGGAAAATGAAAATGGAAATAACAAGTTATTGAATACTAATTTTATTGAAAAAAATTATAATAATTTACATAAAAAGTACTGGAATCTTTATAAATCTGGGATTGTTTATTTTATAAATCTTTTACCTATTTCTCAAGCAATAGAAATTTTATCAAAAAAAACTAATTTTAATAAAAGTGTAAAATCAAATAATTATAAATCCAATCTAGACATAAATGATATTTACAATGTTTTTAATAACAATATTAAGAATAGAAATGCTATATGTAAAGAACATGAATTAGTTTGCTATAATTTTTTATTTTTTTTAGACCCAGAAAATTCATTTAAATATGAAAAATTTAAAGATTTAAAAAATGTAAATGATTTTACGATGTATAATAAAAATAATTTATTATTAAATAAATTTAATTCAATTAATCCCCAAGGTAATAAATTAATTGCACAAAAAATATATGAAATAATTTTAAATTAACTAATTTTTTTATATATTCGATCTTCAAAAGTTAAAAATGGAAATTTAAATTTTTTAATTAGTATAAAATTGTTATTTTTTAATATTTTTTCAATTTTCTTTTTATTATAATTTTTATAAATTTTTGAAAAATGAATTTCAATTAAAATGTATTTTACTTTTTTTTTAAGAATATTTTTAGCCCCTTCTAAAATTTCAGCTTCATGCCCTTCTGCATCAATTTTAAGCAAATCAAGATTTTTTATTTTTTTTTTTTTAAAAAATTTATCAAGTGTAATCGAATTGACAATTTCATAACCTATAAAAGTAGAATTTTTAGAACCAGTAAGCAGAAAATCTTTTAATTTCTTCCAATAAGAATTTTTATCATATGTTGAGAAAGTACTCGTAGAACTTTTTATATTTATATTTAATTTTTTCTTTTTATTTGAATTACTTAATGCAAGATTATAAACAGAAATATTTTTAAAATTTTTGAATTTAATCTTTAAATTTTTGTAAATATTAAATTGTGGCTCAAATGAATAGACTTTTATATGTTTTTTGATAGATATAATACTGCTTAAAAATTCTCCTTTATGTGCGCCAATATCAATGGCATTTTTTATTTTTAAATTTAATAGTTTTTTATTTACATTTTTTTGATGATAATATCTGTCTATTAAATCAATTAAAGCACTTAAAATAGTTTCCATTTTCTTTTTTTTGTTTCTACTAATTTGTATATATAAAGTTTTATTAAATAAATATAAAATCCAGATGATGTGAATACAATTCTTTCCAGAGTAGTTTTAAGAGAGTATAAAATTTCTAAATCTCTAAATAAGTAGGCTACAAAAATAAATAAAATATTTAAAATAAAAAATAAATTAAAATTATTTAATAATATTTTGTTACTTTTTTCAAAATTTAAATAGATTAATAATAAAATTCCTAAAACAAATAGAGGATTTTTTAAGGAGTAATAACTTAAATAAATTATAATTTTTTCAAATCTATAAATAAAATTATCAAAATTTATTAAAATTATTTGCTCTAAACTATATGGTTGTGCATTGACTTGGAAATCAAAATTATAATAAATTAAATATTTTAAAATAAAAATTAAAATTACACCTATTGAAAAATATATTTTTTCTTTAAGAAAAATATTTTTGTTTAATAGAAGAATTGTTATAATTATTGATGCATATGCAATTCCTTCAGATTTTATCCAAACAAATAAATTTATAATCAACAGTAAAAAAAAAATATTTAAAATATTTTTTTTTAAATTTAATTCATATAAAATTTTAGAAGAAATTAACAAAAGAGAAAAAATTAACACTTCCTGTAATCCAGAAAATCTATCGTAATTAAAAAGGATAATTAATAATACCAAATATAAAATAAGTGGAAAAATGATACTTTTATTATTAGAAGATAATGAAATAAAAAAAATTGAAAAGCAAAATATAAATAAATAAAAAAGTCTTCCAAAATATTCAATTTCAAAAAAAGGAATACTCCAAAAAAAAGCCCAAAGATAAGAACCAAAATGTGGATGCCATTTATTATGCTCAAATTTATTTAATTCTTTAATATCAAGTCCTTCAAAAAAAAATAGTGATTTAATATAATAAAAATATTTTGCATCCCATCCTAAGCTTAAATTACTAGAGATAACCATTGATAATATTATAAATGAAAAAAACAATATTAATAAACCCAGGTAATTTATTTTTATTAAATCTTTTAATTTTAACTTTGATGAAATAAATGAATAAATAAATATTAAAATATAAATTGAAATTAAAATCATCTGATAACTTTTAATGGAAATACTAAAAAAAGATAAAACCAGCAAAATATTGCAATTTAGTAATAAGTTATAATTTAAGTTTTCAAAATTTATTTTTGTTTTATTATTGTTAAAAAGATTTATTGGACTAGATAGAAATAATAAAAATATAGGGAAAATTAAGATAATTTTAATAATTTCAGTCATTTTTTTTCAATTAAAAAACATTTTTTATAATTATTAATTAAATTATAGTTGTTAATAATATATTTATTTTTTGCCAGGATTTTTATATTTTTAATTTTTTTATAGTTAACATTTTTTATTTCAAAGGCTATGTTGTTATTTTGTGGATAAATTTTACCAATTTCTAAATCAATATTAAAAATTACCTTGTGATCAGTAGTTTTTAATTTTTTCTTGAATTTATTTAATAAATTTCTTTTTCCATAATTTAATTCTGAATAAAGATTTATTTCGATATCATCTTGAACATTATTTTCTATAAATGAGATGATGATACTATCAATTTTATCTATTTTATCTTTATAAAAGCTTAAATTATTTATTTTTAATATATTTTTAAGTTCTTTAATGTAATTTAATTCAATATCTTTTCCGGGATAATTAAGAAAAATTATATTTTTTGATTTTAAATTTATTTTTTTTGGATCAAAAATGGCCCAATTTACCCCTGGGGTATGCTGGTAATTAATAATTTTTGGATTGTTATCTAATTTGAAATTTTGCTTTAAATAAATGAGGTAACCAATACTTTCTCCTTCACAAAAACCATAAATTTTATTAATCCTTTTTTCAAAATTATTTAAATATATATTTTTAAAATTATTAAAAAAATTGTTTAAAAATAGCAAAGTAATAAAAAGAGTTAATAATATGAATTTTAAATTTTTAATATTAATTTTTAACATTGATTTAATTTTAACTTATTAGTTTACTTTTTTAAGAGAATTTTTTCTAAAAGACAGTACAACATAGTAAAAATATATTTTGAACCGATTTCCTTTATTTTAAATTTTGATTCCCCTAATTTTCTTCCATTCCAGCTTATAGGTACAATTTTATATTTAATTTTTCTACACTCAATTTTTAATGGTAATTCTAAAAAAATGTTAAAATTTTCAGAAACTAAAGGGTATAATTTTAATAGGGTAGATTTTTTATATAGCTTAAATGCATTTGTAAAATCATTAAATTTAGAAAAGAAAATAAGTTTAATTAAATTATTTGCAAATCTATTTAAAAAAAATTTTAATATTGGATAATTAGAAATTTTAGAGCCTTTTATAAAACGAGAACCGAATACAGCGTTTAAAGAATCATCTTCTTTGATTGTATTATAGTATAATTTTAAATCCTCTAAACTGTCAGACATGTCAGACATATAAATACTTACATATTTTTTTGAAGAGTTTTCTATTCCAGTTATTATTGCCGAACCTAGACCAGGTTTTAAATTTTTTTTTAAAAAAATATTTAATTTATTTAAATTATTATTTTCAATTAAATTTACTGTATTATCTGAACTATAATCATTTATAATTATGATCTCATGATCAATCTCTGTTAACCATGATTCATTTAGTTTATTTAGTGTTTCTAAAATAATTTTTTCTTCATTTTTTACTGGTATTATTAAAGATAGAGTCATAGCAAAATTAATTTATTTTTTTAAAAATATGATCTCCTAAACGTAAACTTAATTGAATTATCGTAAAAGTAGGGTTTGTATATCCTGGTGTTGGAAAAACTGAACTACCAAGAACGTATAAATTTTTATTACCATGGATTTTAAGATTATAATCTACAACTGAACTATTAATATCTTTTCCCATTATAGTTCCTCCAATATGATGATAAACTCCAAGTGAATCATAACTTTTTAGTTCATCTATATTTTTTTTTATAGACAGTCTACCCAAATCTAATTTTCTACAGATATCTGCAAATTCCTCTAATATGATTTTTGCTGTTGAGAGAGTTTTTTTAGATTTTTTATAATATAAATTGGAAATGGGAATTCCATTAATGTCTTTAACTTTATTATCTAAAACAATTCTATTATCTTTGTTAGGAGCTTCTTCTAAATGCATAAAAATATTACCGCATTTTAAGTCTTTTTCAAATAAGTTTCTTGCTATTTTTTTTCCAAATTCTGGAGCAACACATAGCAAATCTTTTATAATTTCTTTATAAATTTTCTTATTTTCTTCGGCCTCCATATAAATTGAACCACTTAATATTTTTTTGTCCTTTTTAAGAATACTAGATGAAGCTATATGTAATGGACCATTTCTATCTATAAAATCATTTCCAAGATAATCAGATAATTTTTTTTTTTTAAAAACACCATGTCCAGCTAGAAACCATGGGTGTGTCATCCAGTACATTCCTACTGGAGAATTTTTATTTATCAAGTTACTATTTATTTTTGACCATAGTAGAATTCTTGAATTTTCAACTCCTCCAGCCGAAAGGACAAAAAATTTTGATGATATTTTAAATTTTTGACCCTTAAAAATACACTCAACATCATTTGTTAAATTGTTATTACCGCTAAAACTAATTGCCTGTGTATCCAAGATTATGTTTATATAATTTGATTTAGAGATATGAGCTTTATATTTTTCTTTAAATCTTACATTGGAATATTGAAACTCAATTTGATTAAAGTATTTGTGAATATTACTTTTTCTAAATCTATTATTTATTTCTAAAATTTTACAAGTTTGATCTGAATATTTGTCCAATTCATTATATTCCATACCCCAATTTGAAAGATTGAAACTTTCCATTGGTTTTGACCATCCACCCCAAATATTGCTTGTACCTCCAAATTGTCTTATTCTACTTTGTTTTAAATCAGTAACATTGTCTCCTATTATCTTTGCGTTATAGGCTTCTTGGGATAAATCACTATACTCTTCAGAACCAGCTTCTATAATTAATGACTTTATTTTTTTTTTCTTCTAATTTAAGCGCACAAGATATTCCTGCTGGACCACTTCCTATGATTAAAACAGTAAAATTAATATTTTTTATTTCATTTATATTTTTAATTATCATTAATCATTTTCATTTAATAACCAAATATTATCTTTAAGTTTAACTTTTTTTATTTTAAAACTATTATTTTTTGGTGAAGAATTTTTAAAAATTAAAAAAAATAAAAAATTAAATAAAAGAAATTTATTAAATTTCCTTTTAGATAGATTCAATTTTTTATTAAAAATTTTTAGTCTCATAATTTAAGTTGCATAAAGCAAATATAATCCAAAACATTGACCCACTTAAGGTATTAAATATACCGCTTCCTGGTAATAAAGGTATAAAAAATAGCATTAAATAAGTAATATTGTTTAAATGACTTATATCTCTCTTTTTTCCATAGATTTTTAAATTTTTCTTTAGAAAAAAAAACATAATATATAATATTATTATATATCCTAAAAGACCTTGCTCAGATAAAATTTCAAAATGCACTTGATGTGGATGTGTGCTACATCTACTTTCAGTAAATTTTATTTCTTTATTATAATATTTATCTTTTTTACATTCTTTTCTAAAGTTTTTATTACCTACTCCAAGAATTATATTATTTCTAAATATACTTACCGCTGTATCGTAATGTGCAAAATACTTTATATTTTCAAATTTTTTATAAATACTACTATTTTTTTCAGCTACAGCTATTCTTTTAAATAATTCAGTATATTTTATATAGGTATTTTTATTAATAAATAAAAATATTAATATTAATGAAGTAAAAAAAGTAAAAAGTAATTTTTTATTAAAAAAAAATTTATTTTTTTCAATAAAAATAATTATAAAAAAAAATAGTATAAATGATTTTATAAAATTAGATCTTTCTCCTGATAGAAATATTGATATTGGTATTAATATAAAAAGTAATGTAAAAAATATTTTATTTAGCTTGATGTTATCTTGATGTAAAAAAAAAGTTATAGTTGTAAAACCAAAACATAAAGTAAATGCACCAACTATCAACTCATCTTTAAAAAAGCTAACTACTCTGGTTCCGTCTGGACTAATATTTCCAAATATATTTTGACCGAATGTTTTTTCAAAAAATATATCAAAAACAATTACTGTTACAGTTAAAAGCCAAAATTTGAAAATTGTAGATAATATGAATCTTTTTTGAAGTAAAGTTTCAAAAGCGAAAACTAATAAAATAAATTTTAAAAATAAAATTGATCTAAATATACTATTAAAATCATCATTAAATTTAAAAAAGTAAGAAAATATGGAATTTAATACTAAGAAACAATAAAGTATAATCAAATAAACAAAAATATCATTTTTTAACCACTTCCATGATTTAAATTTGAATGAAACAAATAAAAATAATAAGTCTATTAAAACAATATTAATGTTTATAATTGCATTTCCGATTATAAAAGAAATGGGTAAAATACTGAATAGTATTAAAGTTAAATACTCAAAGTTATAAAGTTTATAATTTAGCAATTGATTAAATAACTTCATAAATTATATAAACTACTTTTAGGTTATAATAATGCAAATTTTTATATTACTACTTTTTTATTTTTTAATATTATTTTCTATATTAGGTTATGGAAGAATAGTTACATTATTTAATTCAAATTATCAAGCAAGCTCATTTGATGGTTTAATTGGAATATCTTTTTTAATTTTAATTTCTTTTGCAACTAATATTTTTTTTGCTCATAATTATGTACACAATATATTAGTTTTATTTATTGGTTTATTTTTTTTTATTTTTGATTTAAAAAAAAATTTTGTTAAAAGAAAAAAAGATTTAAAATTATTATTAATTGTATTTTCTATAATTTTTATTGGATTATTAATGTATAAAAATCATGATGATTTTTATTATTATCATTTTTCCTATTCTTTAATTCTTACTAATTTTCAAAAGATTTTTGGACTTGGAAATTTAAATCATGGTTTTAGAACTCCTTCTTCAATTTTTTACTTGAATTCATTATTTTTTCTTCCTGGAATAAAATATTATTTGATGAATGCTGGTGCTATTTATATTTTTGGATTTGCTAACTTGGTATTATTAGAATTAATTAGTGATTTTATTAAAAAAAATAAAAAAAATTTTATATTATTTTTAACATTACTTTCTTTTATTTATATTAATTCAAAATTTTCTAGATTTTCTGAACATGGAACAGATTTATCAGCAATAATATTAATATTCTTGATGGCTATTTATTATTTAATTAGCATAAATAACTCTAATCAACATAAACAAACAGCTTTTTTTAACGAATATTTTATTAAAATAAATATTTTGTTAATAATAATAATTTCTCTTAAAACATTTTATATAATCTATTTGATAGTTTATCTGGCATGGATTTATGAAAATAAAAAATTTTTTTATAATAATAATATAATAAAAATTATTATTACTAACTTTTCAACATATGTATTTATATTTATTTTGTTTTTTGTTTTTTTTACAATTTTTTCAAATACAGGATGTTTAGTTTATCCAGCTAGCTTTACATGTTTTGATAATTTTAGTTGGTCAATACCATTGGAAAATGTTGAACAAATGAAGCTTTGGTATGAGCAATGGTCAAAGGCAGGTGCTGGACCAGATTTTAGAGTAGAAAATCCAGAATTATACATAAATAAATTCAATTGGTTTGAAAATTGGTTTAAATTATATTTTTTTACAAAAGTAAGTGATAATTTATTTGTTTTGGCGGTAATATCTTTAATTGCATTTGTATTTTTTTATTATAAAAATCAAAAAAAAATTAAAATCCAAGCAAAGTATTTATTATTTTATTTAATTATATTTATTTTATTTGCTGAATGGTTTTATAATCATCCAGCTTTAAGGTATGGAGGATATGCTCTTTTAGCTTTATTAGTTTTTATTCCAGTATCTTTGTACTTATCTCAGTTAAAGTTAGATACTGTAATCATAAAAAAACGCGTATATCTTCTTATTATATTTAGTTTTTTAATCTTTTTTTCTAAAAATGTTAGTAGAATTTTTGATGAACATAATAAATATGATTATAATCCAATGGAAAATGCATTTTTTTATTTGAATAAAGATGGTTTCAAGATTAACGATACTGTAGGAAATTTTTTAAAAAATAAAAGTATAGAAGACAATAGTTTCTTTTTTATTTTAAATAAAAAAACAATGTTAAAATAGTTATGAAAAAAAGTATTGTTGTTACAGGTGGTGCAGGATTTGTTGGTTCAAATTTAATAAATTATTTGTTTAAAAAAACTAAGTACAATATAGTTAGTATAGATAGTTATATTTCAGGCAGTAAATTAAATCATATTAAATCTTCGAGAATAAGATATTTAAGATGTAATACAAAAGATATTAAAAAGATATTAAAAAAACCAAAAAATATATTAGCGATTTTTCATTTCGGTGAGTTTTCAAGAATTTATCAAAGTTTTTTAAAAATGGATCAATGCATGGATTCAAACTCAATTGGAACACATGCAGTTTTTAATTATTGTCTGAGTAATAAAATCAAGTTAATCTATTCTGCTACATCAGCAAGTCTTGGAAATAAAGGTGAAGACAAAAATTTATCTCCTTATGCTTTTACAAAATCAAAAAATTTAGAATTATTAGAAAATTTAAAAAAATGGTTTAATTTTAAATTTGAAATTATTTATTTTTATAATGTTTATGGCCCGAACCAAATTTCTAAAGGCGAAATGGCTACTGTAATTGGTATATTTGAAGAAAATTATAAAACCAAAAAACCCTTGACTGTTGTTAGACCTGGTTCTCAATCAAGAAGATTTACACATATTCAAGATACTATTGAAATATGTTTTAAAGCATGGAAAAAAAATAAGTGTAGGCATTATAGTATATCTAATAAAAAATCATATTCAGTTTTAGAAGTTGCAAAAATGTTTAAATCAAAAATAAAGTTTTTACCACCAAGGAGAGGAGAAAGATACGCATCTGCTCTTACGAATATGAATTTAAATAATAAAGTTTATAGGTATTTTGGAAAGATAAAATTGGTTGATTATATAAATAATATAGTAAATTGAGAAAATTATTAACTTAAATAATGTTTACAAATTGAATTATTAGTCTATAAACTCGGTGCCTGGTGATTATTGCGAAGGTGCAATACCCGATTCCATTCCGAACTCGGAAGTCAAGCCCTTCAGCGCCGATGGTACTTTGTCTTAAGGCATGGGAGAGTAGGACATTGCCAGGCTAAAAAATTATGAAAATAGCAAGCTCACTAAAGTCGTTAAAAAAAAGAGACCTTAATTCAAAGTTAGTTAGAAGAAGAGGTAGAGTTTATATAATAAATAAAAAAAATCCAAAATTTAAAGCTAGACAGAAGTAATCCTAAGTTTTTATGATAATAAGTTCTATATCAGAAAATAAAGATTTAGAAAAGAGAATTTCCATAACTCCAGATATTGCAAAAAAATATATTAATTTAGGTTTTGAAATTAATTTAATTAAAAATTATGGAAGCCACTTAGGTTTTGAAGACAAAGAGTATACACAATTTGGAGTTAAATTTTTAGATGATGAAAAAAAATTAATTGAAAACTCAAATATTATTATTCAAATGAGCTTATTAGAGGAAAATAAAATGTCCTTATTAAAATCTAATCAAATTTTTATTGGTGTTTTAAATCCTTATGAAAATAAAAGTAAACTTGATGAATTAGTAAAAAAAAAAGTTAATCTTTTTTCTTTAGAATTGTTACCTAGAATTACAAGAGCGCAGTCTATGGATATACTTTCTTCCCAAGCTAACTTAGCTGGATATAAGGCTGTAGTGGAATCTTTTTCAATTTATGAGAAAGCTATACCTATGATGATGACTGCAGCAGGAACTATTCCTGCGGCAAAAGTTTTAGTTGTTGGTGCTGGAGTCGCAGGTTTGCAAGCAATAGCAACTGCTAAAAGAATGGGAGCAATTGTATTTGCAACAGATGTAAGAATGGCTTCGAAAGAACAAGTAGAAAGTTTAGGTGGAAAATTTTTGTCTATCGAAGGAAGTGAAAATTTAGAAACCGAAGGTGGTTATGCAAAAGAAGCATCTGAGGAATTTAAAAAAAAGCAGGAAGAATTACTAAGTAATACACTTAAAAAAATAGATATTGTAATTTGTACAGCATTAATACCTGGGAAAAAAGCTCCACTAATTATTAAAGAAAGCATGTTACAAAATATGAAACCTGGATCAGTAATCTATGATCTAGCTGCAGTTCAAGGAGGAAATGCTGCCTTTACCGAGACTGATAAAATTATTGAAAAAAATGGAGTTAAAATAATGGGTGAAAGAAATATTTTAAATAAATTACCAGTTTCATCATCTAGCCTTTACGCAAAAAATATATTTAACTTTGTTTCAAATTTATACGATAAAGAAAATAAAAAAATTAATATTAACCTAGAGGATGAAATAATTTCAAAAACAAAAATAAAATAAATTATGGAAATTGACCCATTTATATTTAGATTAAGCATTTTTATACTTTCTATTTTTATAGGATATTATGTTGTATGGAGTGTTACCCCATCTTTACATACGCCATTGATGTCTGTGACAAATGCTATTTCTTCAGTAATTATAGTAGGTGCAATAATAGCTGCTTTAGCTGGAGAAAGTGGAAATATATTTGATACTGCTAATATCTTTGGATATTTAGCAATAATTCTGGCAGCTGTTAATATTTTTGGTGGTTTTTTAGTTACCCAAAGAATGTTGGCTATGTATAAAAAAAAAAAGAAAGATAAAAAATGA